>ENA-OREB01001271-OREB01001271.1-marine-metagenome-genome-assembly--contig:-NODE-1271-length-12382-cov-11.330679_pt1 | contig 12382 bp, 9 predicted proteins | sample MGYA00248625_ERZ508552 | MGnify/ENA primary metagenome ERZ508552 (study PRJEB26219, sample SAMN06267888) | marine metagenome | isolation source: Monterey Bay, California, USA | place: USA:Monterey Bay...
ATTACAGTTCCCATGAAACCAAGCATTGGTGCTAATGCAATAAATAAAGATATCCATGACACATTTTTTTCTAACTGACCCATTTGAACACCTCCATAAGCAACAACAGCTTTTTCAGCAGATTCTAAATCTTCATTAGCTCTGTCTAATCCTTGATAAAATATTGATGCTACTGGTCCAGGTGTATTTCTACAAACTTCTTTTGCAGCATCTAAACCTCCAGATTTAAGAGCATTTTCAACATCACTAGTTAATTTATCTGAATTAGAGGTTGCTAAATTTAAATATATAATTCTTTCAATAGCGATAGCCAAACCGAGTATTAAACATAAAAGAACAATTCCCATAAATCCAGGACCTCCTTCAATAAATCTCTTTTTTAATTCTTGGTGAAAGTTAGCACTTTCAACTTCCTCAACGACTGGTGTTTCTTCAGCAGTTTCCATAACTGGGGTTACTTCAGCTATACTTGAGTCAACAACAGTTTCTGTAACTTCTTGTACTTCATCTTGTAATATACTAGTTTTTGCATTTAAGCTAGTTATCATAAAAATTGATAATACTGTAAGGATAGATAATCTTTTCATTTTAATTTCTTTTAATTTAATTTGCGGTTAAAGATATAAAAAAAATGCAATTTTAAATAATTAATATTTATGCAGAGAGGAAGGGATTCGAACCCTCGATACACTTTTGGTGTATACACACTTTCCAGGCGTGCGCCTTCGACCACTCGGCCACCTCTCTAAATCAAATTACATTCTAGCAAATAAACTGAAAAAAAAACTAATCTTAAAATAAATACGGGGTTATTTTAAGAGATTTCTCCACTAATGCTTAGTTCAAACATCTCTTTGAAATTTTTAAAATCTAATTTCATAGACAATAAATACATTGATTTAATTATTGCTGACTCTAAAGTAATATCTTTTCCAGAAATAATATCTAGCTCAACAAGCTTTAATGAAGACTCGTACTTCCCCATTTGCACACTTCCTTTTGGGCATTGCGAAACGTTTATAATATATTTTCCTTTCTTTATGGATGATTTTAACTGATCTATAAACCATTCAAAATCAAACATATTTCCTGAGCCATATGATTCAATAATGACAACTTTAGAATAACTATCAAAAAGCATGTGCTTGACAATTTGCTTAGAAATACCAGGGTATAATTTTATCACAGAAACTCTATCATCAAGTTTGTTATGAAAAATTGTATTGGAATTTAGTGGCTCATATAAATCTTCGGAATTAATTTTTAAATCAACTCCTGATTTTGCTAGTTCAGGATAGTTAAAACTAGCATATGCTTTAAATTGATCAGAGTTCACTTTGGTAGTTCTATTACCTCGAAAAAGCTTATTATCAAAATATAGACAAACCTCTTTAATAACATTAGTTTTTTTGAAAGATGAACCATAATTATCAAAATCGTGAGAAGGTATCGCTAGCTGAATTGATGTGATCAAATGCTCTTTTGCATCTGTCCTTAAGTCTCCAAGAGGCAATTGGGAGCCAGTTAAAATAATTGGTTTAGTTAAATTTTGAATTAAAAAACTTAAAGCTGATGCTGTATAACTCATCGTATCCGTACCATGAAGAATGACAAACCCATCGAAAGAATTATAATTGGTTTTTATTATTTCAACTAATTCAATCCAATTTTCGATTTGAATATTTGAAGAGTCAATTGGGTTATTTATAGATATAGTCTCTAATTGGCAATTAAGTAAATTAATTTCTTTGACCCTATCTAAAATATTTTCAAAATTAAAGGGGCTCAAATAAGGTTGCCCAGCCTCCTTGATCATACCAATTGTTCCTCCGGTATATATTAACAATATTTTTGATTTGCTCATACTTTTATCTTAAATAATTCAATTGCATTACTTGTAGTAATTTCGATTATTTTTTTAGCCGGAACTTCATAAATATCAGTTAATTTATCAATAATTATTGACAAATAAGAACTCTCATTTCTTTTACCTCTAAAGGGTGTCGGTGCTAAATAAGGGGAGTCTGTTTCAAGAACTAAATTTTCTAAAGAAACTTTCTTTAAGAATTTATCAATTTTTCCGTTTTTAAAGGTAACAACTCCACCAATTCCTAATTTCATATTAAAAGATATTGCTTTCAATGCCTGTTCGTAATTACCACTAAAGCAATGAAATATACCTCTAAGTTTTTCTGATTTTTCCTTCTCTAATACTTCAAAAATCTCGTCAAATGCATTCCTACAATGAATTACAATTGGTAAGTTTAAGTCTTTAGCTAATCTGATTTGAGATGCAAATACTTTTTTTTGAATACTTAGTGTTGATTTATCCCAATATAAATCAATACCAATTTCACCAATCGCTACAATAGGGTGATTTTCTAAAACTTTTTCAACGTGGCTTAATTCGTCTAAATAGTTGTCATTTACACTACATGGGTGTAAGCCGGCCATCAAATGCATTATTTTCGGATATGCTTTTTTTAATTCAAGCATAGACTTAGTATGAGATGAATCTATTGCAGGAAGAAAGAAGTTGTTAATTTTTAAATTTAGAGCGCGATTAATTACAACGTCAATATCGTCGGCAAATTCTTTTAAATATAAATGAGTGTGAGTGTCAGTTATCATTATTTAGTAAAGGTATAAATACTTACTAAATAATGAATAAGTTTTTTACAAGTCCAAAGAAGATTTTATGTTGTCATTCATTAAAAGCTCAATCGGGTTCTCTAATGCTTCCTTAATTGCCACTAAGAATCCGACACTTTCTCTGCCATCAATAATTCTATGATCATAAGAAAGTGCTAAGTACATTATTGGACGAATTTCAACTTTTCCTTCAATTGCAACAGGTCTTTCAACTATGTTATGCATTCCTAATATTCCACTTTGAGGAGGATTAAGAATTGGAGTTGATAACATACTTCCAAAGACTCCACCATTTGAAATAGTAAAAGTCCCTCCTGTCATTTCGTCAACTGTAATTTTTGAATCCCTAGCTCTAATTGCTAATCTCTTAACTTCAGTTTCAACTTCTTTAAAAGACATTTTTTCTGCGTGTCTTATCACCGGCACCATTAATCCTTTAGGCCCAGAAACAGCTATACTAATATCGCAATATTCATAAGTTATCATTTCCTTTCCGTCAATCATTGAATTTACGGCAGGGAATAATTTCAATGCTCTAACAACAGCTAATGTGAAAAATGACATGAAACCTAAACTGACATCATGTTTAGCTTTAAAATCTTCTTTATATTTTGTTCTTAAATCAAATATTGAAGACATATCTACCTCATTAAAAGTAGTCAGCATTGCTGTTTCATTTTTAACTGTAACCAGTCTTTCAGCGACTTTTCTTCTAAGCATAGATAGTTTAGTCCTAGTTTCTTTTCTATCACTATTAACCGATGGGGAACCCATTGAAGGTTTAGAGTTAACAACATCATCTTTAGTCACTCTGCCATCTTTTCCAGAACCAATAATATCAGAAATTTCTAAATTCTTTTCTATGATAATTTTTCTTGCTGATGGACTTGCTATATGAGATTTAGTATTTGATTCAGGCTTAGCTTTTTTGATTACAGATTCACTTACTTCATTTTTTATGTTTGTTTGACCGCTTACCTCAAGCTTTGATTGATTTACGGCGCTTGTATCAATCAAACAAACTACTTGCCCAACGTCAACAGCATCACCTTCTTCGGCTTTTAAAGTAATAGTTCCGCTTTCTTCGGCAGGTAACTCTAAAGTAGCCTTGTCACTATCGACCTCAGCGATAACTTGATCTTTTTCCACATAATCTCCATCTTTAACTAGCCAAGTTGCAATCTCAACTTCCGTAATAGACTCTCCTGGAGATGGAACTTTCATTTCTAAAATCATAATATCTTGTTTTTATATAGTATTATTTTTTTGTCTTTGATTATTTTTTTCACGATCAAAGACATAGTCAATTACTTCTTTGTGCCTTCTTTTATACCTAACTGTACTTCCTGCAGCAGTAGTTCCATATGTTCTTCTAGATGCAACTCTAAAGTCTTTTGCTTCACTTAAATTTAGTAAAATATGGGTGTAAGCTCCCATATTTCTAGGCTCCTCTTGGGCCCAAACTAAATCGTAAGCTTGAGAATATTTTGAAATAATTGATTTAATTAAATTAATTGGTAAAGGGAAAAGTTGCTCAATTCTAACAAGTGCTACATCATCTCTGCCTAGCCTTTCTTTTTGGTCTAATAAGTCATAATAAAACTTGCCTGTCACAAATACTAACGTCGTAATTTTTTTTAAATCTAATACACTATTATCATCAATTAAGGGTTTAAAAGATCCCTTTGTAAATTCATCGACAGATGATAGTACTTTTGGATGTCTTAGTAAACTTTTTGGTGTAAAAACAACTAATGGTTTCCTGAAATCTGCTTTCATTTGTCTTCTAAGAATATGAAACATGTTTGCAGGTGTAGAACAATTCGCAACATAAACATTATCTTTTGCACATAACTGCAAATACCTTTCCATTCGAGCAGATGAATGTTCTGCTCCTTGCCCCTCGTATCCGTGAGGCAATAGCATAACTAATCCATTTTGCGTTTTCCATTTATCCTCACCAGAAAACAAATACTGATCAATTATTATTTGAGCACCATTACTAAAGTCTCCAAATTGAGCTTCCCAGATTGTTAAAGTCTTGGGGCTAGCCATTGCATATCCATAGTCGAAACCTAATACAGCATATTCAGATAATAAAGAATTGTATATATTAAAGACCCCTTGATTATCACTAATATTATTATGAAGAACGATCTCCTGCTCACTATCTTCTACTTTAACAACACCGTGCCTATGGGAAAATGTGCCTCTTTCTACGTCTTGGCCTGAAATTCTAACACTAAAACCTTCTTCTAATAGAGATCCATAAGCTAAATGTTCAGCCATTGACCAGTCAAGCTTATCTTGTTCAAACATGGCTAATCTATTATTTACTAGTTTTTTTATCTTATTAATAAACTTTTTATCATCTGGAAGGGTTGAAATTATTTGAACAATTTTTTCCAATTTCATTCTTGAATAAGTTGTATCAATTACCTCAAGCATTTTGTTCTGATTAGCTTTCTGGTAATCTTTCCAATCAGTACTCATAAACTCTGTTATGACAGTTTTATCATCATTTTTAGAATCTTCTAAAAATTCATTTAAACTTGATTTGTAATCATTTTCTAGCTTTTTACTATAATTTAAATCAATTACACCTTCATCTATAAGTCTCTTGGTGTAAATTTCTTTAGGATTTAAATGTTTTGAAATAGCTTTATAAAGTTTTGGCTGAGTAAATCTTGGTTCATCTCCTTCATTGTGACCGTATTTTCTATAACCAAGTAAATCAATGAATACATCTTTTTTGAATTTCATTCTAAAATCTAAAGCAAAAAGAACGGCATGAACAACTGCCTCAACATCATCAGCATTAACATGCATTACTGGTGATAAAGTAACTTTACCAACATCAGTACAATATGTACTTGATCGTCCATCTAAATAATTTGTGGTAAACCCAACTTGATTATTAACAACTATATGAATTGTACCATCAGTTTTATACCCATCTAAGTTTGCCATTTGAATCAACTCATAGGCAATACCTTGTCCTGAGATGGCAGCGTCTCCATGAACAATAATCGGTAGTACTTTTTCAAAATTGTCTTTATGAAAATTATCCTGTTTAGCCCTAACAATCCCCTCTACAACTGAACCAACAGTTTCCAAGTGAGATGGATTAGGCGCAATACTAATATTTACTTTTTTACCAGTGTCTGTTTCTCTATAACTAGTCCAACCTAAATGATATTTAACGTCTCCATCAAATACCTCTTCTTCATAATCTTTCCCTTCAAATTCACTAAAAATTGCTTTGGGTGATTTACCAAAAATATTTGTTAAGGTGTTAAGTCTACCTCTGTGAGCCATACCCATAACAAATTCTTCAACACCAAGATTTGCAGCATTCTCTATCAATGAATCTAATGCTGGAATTAATGATTCTCCTCCTTCCAAAGAAAATCTTTTTTGACCAACGTACTTAGTATGTAAAAAATTTTCAAAGGAAAATGCTTGAACTAATTTCTTTAAAATATGTTTTTTTTGATTCGAACTAAAAGTTGGATGATTATCATTTTCATTAATCCAATTTTGTATCCATTTTCTTTTTTCAGGGCTTCTAATATACATGTATTCAACTCCAATAGCATCACAATAAATTGCTTCAAGATGCTGAATAATTACTTTTAAGGGTTGTGGGCCAATACCTAAAATATCACCTGCATTGAAAATTTTATCTAAGTCACTTTCGTCTAAGTCAAAATTATTTATACTAAGATTTGGCTTGTAAGTTCGTCTATCACGAACGGGATTAGTTTTTGTGAATAAGTGGCCTCTGGATCTGTATGCGTCAATTAAATTAATAACATTAAATTCCTTTTTAACACTATCTGGAATTTGATGAGTTACACCTTCAACAATTTCTTCAATAAAGTTATTATTAGTCCCAAAATCATAACCTTGAAAAAAAGCTCTCCAACTTGGCTCTAAAGAATCTGGATTTTCAAGATACTGATCATATAAATCAGCAAAATAAGCAGAATGAGCAGCATTTAAAAAAGAGAAATTATCCATTTTTTTTTTCGAAGGATTTCTAATAACAAATTTAATCAAAAATATAAATATTAACTAAATAAGTAGCTCTAAATAAAGAAATTGAATTTATATTTTTCTATCCATTAATGAATTACCAAATTCATATAATAATTTCTTTTTTTCAGCAGAAATATTGAGTGATTCTAAAATTTCAAAAGCAGAATTTGTATACTTTTTTATTTCTTTTACTGTATAATCAACTGACCCGCTTTCTTCAAACAAAGCTTTAGTTGTTTTTATTTTTTCTTCAGAAGAATTGTTGTTGGTATACAATCCAAGTAATTGATTTTTCTTGTCTTCACTTAAAAACTCAATAGCTTTTAGATAAAGATAAGTTTTTTTGTTTTCTAAGATATCTCCTCCAATTTTTTTCCCAAATTTAATTTCATCTCCAAAAGCATCCAAATAATCATCTTGTAACTGAAAAGCAATTCCTAAATATTTACCAAAGTCATATATTTTGTCTTGATCTTCTTTACTTGCACGAGCTATTATAGCTCCCATCTTCATCGATGCACCCAAAAGTACAGCTGTTTTGTAAGTAATCATTTTCAAATAATCTGATGTCTTAACATTATCTCTTGTTTCAAAATCAACATCATATTGTTGACCTTCACAAACTTCAATAGCAGTTTTACTAAATAATTTAGCTAAGTCTACAAAAACTTCACCTTCATAATTTTCAAAAAGCTGATATGCTTGTATTAGCATTACATCACCAGATAATATTCCTGTGCTTACATTCCATTTTTTATGTACAGTTTTATTACCTCTTCTAAGTTCAGCAGAATCCATTATATCATCATGGACAAGAGAAAAGTTATGAAATACTTCAACAGCTAAAGCAGCATCAAGGCCTGACTTGTAAGAGTTAGAAAAAATATCCGTGGCCATTAAAGTTAAAATTGGACGAAGTCTTTTACCCTTAAGTGTCAAAATATATGAGACAGGATCATATAAATTTGATGGTTCCCTGTTGATAGGAAACTTTTTAAGATACTGAACAAAAACTTCTCGATATTGATTCACTGTTAACATAGCGCAAAAATAATCTAATTAATTAGATGACTAAATTAAATAGCAAAAAAACTACAGAAACTTTTGCGGTATTTATAGTTTCCAACTATATTTGCACTCCATTTTAAAATTTTTATGAAGGTTAGAATTCTATTTATTAGTCTTGTCTTATTAGTAGTTACTAATACTATTAGTCAAACATTTAAACTAAAAATTGAAATTGAAAATATAGAACAAAAAGGCACTGTGTATTTAGCCATATATGATAATTCTACAAGTTTTGATCAAGACAATAAAAACAAAAATGTTAACAAAAATAGATGGGTAAAATCAATTGTTGAAGTAGTTAATAAAAACAGTTTTACAAAAAATGTTGAACTAAAAAAGGGAGTTTATGCTATTAGCTTATTTGTCGATAGTAACAATAATAAAATAATTGACAAAAATTTACTTGGAATACCGACCGAACAGTATGGCTTTTCTAATAATGCAACTGGTTTTTTAGGAAGTCCTTCTTACAATGATGCTTCTTTTAATTTAATTAATGACTTAAATATTAAAATTTCATTAAAATGAAAGAAACTATAATAAACAGAGCAACAAGCCTTTTCTTGACACTTGGTTTTAAAAGTGTGACAATGGACGACATTGCAAATGACCTAGGGATGTCCAAAAAAACCATCTATACCTATTTTGATAACAAGATAAGTTTGGTTGAGGCTGCAACTACTCATTTGTTTAAAAAAATTACAGATGGGATTAAAGATATCAAGATAAAATCCTTAGACCCAATTACTGAATTACATGATATTAAAATTTTTTTAATGAATTCATTGAAGGGTGAAAAAACTTCACCATATCATCAACTACAAAAATATTACCCATCAATACATAAAGAGTTGAAGATCAAGAAATTTGATTTTGTACTAGAGTCAACAAAAAAAAGTTTACAAAAAGGCGTTAATCAAGGTTTATTTAGAAAAAAAATAAATTTAGAACTTATTTCTAGATTGTATTTTAATGGGATTACAGGAATAAGAAACCCTGAAATATTTCCTACAGAATTGTTTAATCCAGTTGTGTTAATGGAAAGCTATTCTGAATATCATCTAAGAGCCATCGTAACTAAAAAAGGATTGGAAAAATTAGAAAAATTTTATCTAAATAATTAAAAATATAATATGAAAAAGATCTATTTCATTTTTATGGTTTCATACAATTTAGTTTATTCACAAGTTGAAAAATTAAATTTTAGTTTAGAAGAAGCTATTAATTATGCTCAACTAAATAATGCTTCATTAAAATCTGCAGATTTACAAATTAAAGCAGCAGAGGCCATAAAATGGGAAACTATTTCGACTGGCTTACCAAAGATCAACGCAAGCATAAATTATAGCAATTGGATAAAACAACAAGTTTCATTAATCCCTGCTGCTGCTTTTGATAATACTCAGAGCATAATAGATGTTGTAAATAATTATTTTGATATAGATCAAAATAACAATAGTATTAATCAAGCAGAAGGTTTAATCCCCTTAAGGTTTGGAACAAAGCAATCTATAGATGGAAATATAAGTTTATCACAATTAATTTTTGATGGGACTTATTTTGTAGGATTAAAGTCAGTTCAGATTTATGTAGATATTGAGCAAGGAATTAGAAACAAAACATCTGTAGAACTGAAAAAAAGTACTATTGAATCATATGGAAATGTGTTATTAGCGAAGGAAAGTGTTAACATTATTAATAAGAACATTAAAATAGTTGAAAATACATTAAATGAAGTAATTAAAATATACGAAAATGGTCTTACTGAAGAAGAAAATGTTGAGCAATTACAAATTACATTGTCGGGGTTACAAAGTAATTTGAAAAATAGTTTATTACAGGAAAAATTAGCTTCTCAGTTATTAAATCTTGTACTAGGTTTAGAAATTGATCAAGAAATTAACTTAACTGAAAATTTTGAAAATCTTATTGACAAAAACATAAACTTATCAGTAATTTCAAATAATAGTAACATAAAAAAGTCAGCAGATTATATAATTAAGGATAATGAAAAAACTTCTAAAGAACTATTAGTGTTTTATGAAAAGACTAAACTCTTACCAACCATAAATGCATTTATTAATGCGGGATATTCTGGATACTCGGATAATTTTGATTTTACAGACAAATCTCAAAAATGGTATGGTTCAACAATTTTTGGTTTAAAAATGGATATTCCAATTTTAAGTTCAGGTGAACAACTATCAAAAATCACTAGAGCAAAGATTGAATTAGAAAAATCTACTTTACAACTAAGCGAACTTGAAAAGAAATTAAATATTGAAATAAATCTTGCTAAAGGAAATTACCAATTCGCTATTGAAGATTATTATAATAAAAAAAGAAATCTTGAGCTAGCGGAAAGAATAGAAAGAAAAAATCAAATTAAATTTTATGAGGGTGTGGCTTCTAGTTTTGAACTTAAAGAGGCTCAATCTCAACTTTATAATTCACAACAAAATTATTTAATGTCTATGTTTAAAATAATAAACACTAAGGCAAAATTAGAATCATTAACATCAGAAAATAATAAAAATTAATTATGAAAAATTTATATTTCTTATTCATTGTTTTAACTATATCATGTTCAAATAATGAATCTACATTTGAAGAAGTTTTAAAATCTACAAATATTGAATTATTAAAAGAAAAAAGAGATCAATTAACCAATATACAGCAAAAGACATATGAGAAAATTAATTTAATAGATTCAAGACTTAAAGCCATATCAAACGAGTCTAAAGATCCTATTGTTTATGTAAAAAAATTAGAGGAATCAACTTTTAAACATTTCGTAGAATTACAAGGAGATGTTAAGTCAAATAAGATTGTATCTATATTCCCTGAATTTTCTGGAATAGTAAAGGAGATTAAAGTAAAAAGTGGAGATAATGTTATCAAGGGGCAGAAATTAGCAATAATTGATGATGGTGGATTAAAACAACAACTGGCACAACTAAAAATAACTTTTGAACTAGTTAAAACTACATATGAAAGACAGAAAAGATTATGGGAACAAAAAATTGGAAGCGAAATACAATATTTAGAAACAAAATCAATTTACGAAGCGCAAAAGCAATCTATTGATCAAATAAATAAACAATTAGAAAAAACAGTTATAAAAGCTCCTTTTGATGGTGTTATAGATAATGTAATTGTAAAAGAAGGAGAAGTCATATATCCTGGAAGATCTAATTTAATGTTATTAGTAAATTTAGATAACATGTACGTTGAATCAAAAGTTCCTGAGAAATATCTAAACACTGTTACTGAAAATAAGGATGTAATCATGTATTTTCCAATGCTTGATTTAAATTTAGAGTCTAGTATCAAATATTCAGCAAATTTTATAAACCCATCAAATAGAACTTTTAGAATAGAAGCTGATATACCTACAAATATTTACAACATAAAACCTAACCTAAATGCTAAAATAAAAGTGAATGATTATACAAATGAAAATGCTATAACCGTGAAGTTAAATCACATAAATATTGATAGCGAAAACAATAAATATGTATATAAAATTGTGAATAAAGAAAACACTAACTACGCAGTTAAAACTGCAATAGAAACTGGATTAAAAAATGGAGATTTTATTGAGGTAACAAAAGGTTTGCTAAAAAATGATATTATAGTTACTGAAGGGTTTAGAAATCTAACAAATAATTCAACAGTAAAAATTATTAATAAATAAATTATAAATTTTGAAAAATAATTCGGAAAAAGATTTCAAGCTCTCTTCGTGGGCAATTAATAATAGTACAACAATGTATGTTGTAATGGGTTTAATTCTAGTATTAGGAATCAGCTCTTATTTTAGTATGCCTAGGGAAGATTATCCTGAAATTAAAGAAAACATCGTATTTGTTAGTTCAATCTATCCTGGAAATACATCTGAAGATGTAGAAAAACTAATTACTGAGCCACTAGAAGATAAATTAAAATCTATTAATAATATTATAAAGATTGAGTCTTCTTCGCAAGAAAATTTTTCCATAATTATTATTGAGTTTGATGATGATATCGGCTTTTTAGAATCAAAACTTAAGGTAAAGGATGAAATTGAGAATGCTCTAGCTAGTGAAGATTGGCCTAAATTTAATAATGTAAAAGTTGACCCAAACGTGTTTAATCTGACTTTTACAGAAGAAATGCCAATTTTAAACATTAATATTTCTGGTGATTACACTACTGACAAACTGAAAGAATATTCTGAAATATTACAAAAAGAAATTGAAAGTCTTAGCGAAATCAAAAAGGCTGATATAAGGGGGGCCTTAGATAAAGAGGTTGAAATAGCTGTTGATATTTATAAAATGATGGCTGCTAAAGTTAGTTTTTATGATGTTGTAGGTTCAATTCAAAATGGAAATGTATCTCTTTCTGCAGGTAGTTTAAAAGAAAGTGGGCAAAGAAAGACAATTAGAATTATTGGTGAAATAGATAACCCCTCTGATCTTGAGAATTTTGTTGTAAAATCTGAATTCAACAACCCTATTCTTCTAAAAGATATTGCAAGTATTAAATTTAAAGAAAAAGAAAGAACTACTTATGCTAGAGAAAATGGGAAATCAGTAGTAACATTGTCCGTTAAAAAAAGAAGTGGGCAAAATATGAT
>ENA-OREB01001274-OREB01001274.1-marine-metagenome-genome-assembly--contig:-NODE-1274-length-12379-cov-2.713705_pt1 | contig 12379 bp, 8 predicted proteins | sample MGYA00248625_ERZ508552 | MGnify/ENA primary metagenome ERZ508552 (study PRJEB26219, sample SAMN06267888) | marine metagenome | isolation source: Monterey Bay, California, USA | place: USA:Monterey Bay...
GGATTTCATCCTGATTGCTGAACAATATTGAAACATGGTCGCGAATAAACGTTCTCAGGGCGTCTTTATGCCGCTCAACACACCAACTATCAGATAAGGTGAGTGATAATGCTGCGCTCGTTTCTAGGGCAAGCTGTGCTGCTTTGGCAAAAATTGCTGGACCGTCTGGTGCATCAAACAAATACCCTTCAAGATAAATGAATTTTGCAGTGATATCATCTTGAATGCTGGCGTCTGTCATCGTCAGAGATGCGCCCAGATATGTATTCATGGAACGCTGCGCATCGGGCGTTACAAAAATCATTGAGCGGGCACTTGCTGGCCCGTCTGCGGCGATGGTGCCGGTAAACTGAACATTGCCTGAGCGCAGGTTGGCAACAAAGCTATTGCCTACTTCATCATCGGCTAGTTTTCCCGAAAAGGCAGCAGAACCACCCAGCATGGCAAATCCGAACGCACTATTAGCCGCAGAGCCGCCTGACTGCTCCTGTGCGCCAGACATTGCGTTATAAAGGGTGAGCGCGCGTGCCTCATCAACCAGCGTCATGCTGCCCTTTTCAATTTCATGGGTGGTAAGGAAGGTATCATCACAGCTCCCAAACACATCCATAATGGCATTGCCAACAAACAAAGCATCAACAGCTGGCATCTAAAAATTCCTTTTCTTTCAGAGTTAATTTTTGGAAGGTAGGGAGGAAGGTGTCATATCTGGCCAGACTATGCGCGCCCGTTCCATCACATCCTTGGGGGTAATTTTATGGATAATGCCTGGCGTGCCGTAATCATCATCTGACAGCACATCAAGAGCAATGATATGCGCAGAATAGGCAAGGGGCCGGGCCTGCGAAAATAAGCCAATACTAGGTACGCCCAGCAGAGCCGAGAAATTCAGCAAGCTTTAACGCAATTTGTAAATCTGAAACCCCGCGATACTGGTTCACCATATGTTGATTTACATAAATTGTGTTGCGGTCATTATCGAAACCTGATTCGTAATTTTCTACCAACTCATCGAACCAGATTATTGGAATTCCTTGATCAATGCACGTTTGTTCGTCCCAAATTTGATCGCCCACACATTTCAACAACAGAAGTTGAGCACTTGTGGAGTTCAATCTCATTTTTGGCGACACATTTAATAGGAAACGTAACCGAAAAAAGGCCAGGGCAGGTTCAAATTGACCGTAACCTTCCCATGGAATCTCTATTTGCCATCTTTGCAGTAACGGTTGAGCCAGTCGAAGAAAATGCGATGCCACAATACTCCATTTTGAGGTCGCATAACCCAGTGGCCTTCTTCGGGGAAGTAAAGAAACCGCGAGGGAACATCCTGGACCTGAGCAGCAGTAAACGCTTCCATTCCTTGAGTCACAGGAACTCGGAAATCTTTTTGACCATGGATCACTAATAAAGGCGTCGTCCACTCTTTCACAAACCGATGGGGTGAGAATTTCTGATACTTGCTCAACACTTCATCATTTTTCCAGTAGGGGCCACCGAGATCCCAATTCACGAAGAATAGCTCCTCAGTCGCACCGTACATGGATTCGAGGTTGAAAACACCGCAATGCGCGATCATGGAACAGAATCGATCAGCACTATTGCCCATGAGCCAGTAAACCGTGTAACCGCCGAAACTCGCTCCGATGGCGGCAACGTGTTCCTTGTCAATAAACTTCTCGGCTGTCATCGAATCGGTGGCTGAAAGAATATCCTTCATTGCTTGTCCACCCCAGTCCCCGCTAATCTGGTCGTTCCACTCCCGACCGAATCCCGGTAATCCACGCCTGTTGGGCGCGACGACGACATAACCATTGGCAGCCATCAGATGAAAATTCCATCGGTAAGAAAACCACTGACCAATTTGGCCCTGTGGACCCCCTTGGCAGTAGGTCAACATTGGCCATTTCTTGTCCGAATTGGGATCGAACCCTGGAGGGTTTATAACCCAACATTGAATCGATTTTCCATCGGTCGCTTCAACGAAACGTTGTTCGATCGTTGGCAGTTCCAGATTTGCATAAATTGCATCATTAATGTCGGTTAATTTTTTACCCTTCTTATTATCGAGCGAGTAAATTTCCGCAGGACGAAGCATATTGGTGCGCGAGACGATTAATGTTTCGTTTGCCGCGTCCGCGGTATTAAGTTCACCAAAGAAATGCCAATTAAACCAGCCATCCGTCAGTTGTTTAAGTGTTTGGCCCTTAATCGTAATTTCAAACAATTGCGTGGTGCCGTCACGTTCTGAATCAAAAATCATGGATTTAGAATCGCTTTTCCAAACCGGTCCATTGGCATTTTGATCAAGACCTTTTGTAATTTCTTTGGCAGTTTCTCGCTTTCGGTTGTAAACCATGATTCGATTTCGATCGGCTTCAAAACCGGCTCTTTCCATCGAACTGTAAGCGATTAATCGACCATTGGGAGAATAAACTGGATTGTTGTCATAACCCAAGCCGTCTTTGGAAATGTTCGTTGGTTCTCCGCTCCCATCGGCAGCGACGACAAAGACGTCGCTGTTAGTAGATTCTTCCCACTTGTCGACGTCCTTTATAGTAAAGGCAATTTCAGTTCCGTCCGGAGACCAACTAAACTGCTCCGTACCGCCAAAAGGCGGAACTGGGCAATCGGCTTTACGGCCTTCCATCAAATCAACAGGTGCTCCTGCAACTCCGTCTTTTCCAAGAACACATACATGTAAATGACTGTACCGATAATCGTGCCACGCATTCCAATGCCTATACATCAGTTGGTCGATAATTCTTGCGTCAGCCTTTGGGAGATCCGCGTAAATTTCATTCGGTTTTTGATCGAGTTTAATGTCGAGCGTAAACGCAATTTTACCACCGGTAGGTGCAACTTTGAAATTTGAGATTCCGCCTTCAATTGAGGTAACCTGCTTCAGATCGTGGGTTTTGGTGTCCATCGACCAAGCTTGATTTGAGCTAACAGCGTCATCCGGATTGATGCCTTCAAAGAAAAGATGGCTGCCAGACTCGCTGTCGATCCAGTCGATAGATCCGATTGACGGCCATTTTTCTAACGCGACAACTTTCGTGTCGTCAGCGACATTCATAATGAAAAGACTAGAGCTGCCTTTGTCTTCCGCTAACTCATAACGCCGTACCGTAAACGCAATCTGAGTCCCGTCGGGGGAAGGAACTGCCTCGCCTAATCGACCAAGTTTCCATAATAATTCCGGAGTCATCCTTTTGGCGGGCTCGTCCTGGCCCACAGCCGTACGAGTTGACTCGACGACAAACGTAAACAGAAGCGTGACCAACAATAGCAGTACAAACTTAGGTGGCAATTTCATAAGAGAACCCGAGTAAAGGAAAAATCGAAGCGATGTGTGGCAATTCGCCACCGCCTAACAATATACCGCGATTTTGGCTTTTTAAAACCTTCCTATTGCCGACGCTTGCGGAATCTACAAACGGGATCAGAAGATCAAGCTATGTCGTCAGCCAGTAGGTAATTTTCGTGTTGGAACACGGAGCGCCATTTACCTGAAATTACGGCAAGTCAACATGCAGAAAAAATAAAACGCGATCGCAGGCAGAAAACTTCGATCCCGCTGTCACTAAAATACCCAGGGGCGAGCCTGTTTAATTACGAGTTTACCCTCACTCGTAATTTTGAATTCAATTTCCATTGCAAATTTATCGCCCTGATTCTTCCCGTACAACTTTTCAAAGTTGAAGTGAATTCGACCCAAGGCTTCTCTCAGCAAATTTTGCTGATCTGAGTCTAACAGTGAGTTGGCAGGCTCATCTGGATTCGATGACCGAATTATTTGTTGACCATCGCGTTCCCACCAAGCAAGCAGTGTTTCCTCAGGCGACGATTCGGCTGTTGGATTGGTGACTAAATCCTCTTCGGGTTGAATATTCAGGTAATAGTTCCCTTCCGTTCCGTACAAAACGTCACTTGTAACAGCGACCCCGTTGGCCAGCTCTCCCTTGAAATTGGGATGGAATAGAACGCCCATCGCTGTCTGCTTATGGTCGATCAAAAAGAACGCTCGTTCCTCATAAGCTCGAAAATTCCATAAACTTGCAAAAACTTGTTTTACAGATTTGGCAAGATGGCCTTCACTCGGATTATGTGTAAACGAATCGTAAAGCCCAGCGCCGCTGAAGCCATCCAAGTCTTCGTTGTTCGTACTCGATCGGCAACGTATAGGAGTGTCTGCGGGAAATTCATTTTGCAGCGCTGAAATTTGCTCCATCATCCAATCAGGCATCTCAGCTGCTTTGACTTGACTTTGAAATTTGCCAAGCGCTTGAGCACGAAATTTTGAGTCAGTTTTGAACTGTTCATTTTCGGCTAGCTTGTCAAACGCCTTGTAAAGGCCATTATGTTTCATGAATTCATCATAAAAGTAAAACGGCATCACAAACCCATTGGGCAGCGTCCCCTCTGCCAATTTGAATTTTTTCATGGCAGCTAAATTGGCAGCCTTTGCGCCGTAACGTGACGCATCCGGAAAACCTGCCTTTTCGAGCGGTATGATCTTCTTTGAACTGAGGTCTCGTTTCGGATACCGCGCGGACGTGGGACGCATGGCTGAAAAGTGTTTTTCAATCTCAGCTGGTTCAGCCAATCGGATTCGATAACCCTGGCTAGTTACTTCATAAAATACTTCTTTCCCAATTAACGATGAGATGTCCTCGAGTTGCCTTGCGTCTTTGATGAACGCATTTGGAACTTTGTCCTGAATAGCGCGAAGATTCACGTGCGACAGAGGGGTTTGCCGGGCTTCAGTAATGACGCCGGCAACACGCGGCATTTCATTGGGAAGTGTTGGGCAAATTAAGATGTCTCGAGGAGACGATCTCAGTTCATTGTCGTAGACTCGAAGCTTTCCGAATCCTTTTGCGATGTTGAGTGGTAGGTAAGAGATGTTTTTATAAATGTCGGAGTCAAGATAAACCGAAACGCCGCCGTTTTCGTATTTGTCCTTCTCCGACTCGTATCGCCTCATGTTTCCACCGAGCGGATGAAACGCGACTTTCCCCTTGAGCAAAGGCATATGAACGGTCAACTTTTTAATGATCCGATCGATGTCTTCGAATGAATAGGAGTCATTCGGTTGGAAATCAATGTTGTATAGCCCGGGAGTTCCATCGGGACTGGTCAATCGGGGCATGTAGGTAATGGCGCCTCGCTCGCGACTTTCAATCCCAACCAGTCTCATATAAGGCGGATGCGCCCGATGATTTTGTGTGTTCATGAAATAGACTTTGTGATTATTCGGATCCGCCTTGTCGATGATGAATTTCACAAACTCTAAATTCGCAAGATACGCGTCTCGCGACACTTCCGGGCCTTGATACGAAAGTTTCTCAAACAGTTCTCTATCTGTAATTTTTCCAACACCGAGATCAAATTCGAGATTTTCGGGTTCGATCCGCGGCCCCACCGGTCCGCCCCGTCTTCCAGGTTGAGCCTGAGCAAAATCGCTGGCGAAACCGACGGCGCAAATAACTAAGATTAAAAACGTTGCCTTCATAGGTGAGCTTTCTCGAAACCAAAAGGAATCACAGAGTCAATAAAAATTTAAAAACAGAAATTGGCTTGGGAATATAAATAACCAGTTGGCCTCTTCCCGCCGCTAAGAACGACGCAGGGTTGTAATTTTCTTTCCCATAAAAAGTAGGTTGTTGAGGCCTACTTGTTTTTTTTCTTCTTCTTTCGCTCTGGAACAACGATGGCCTTATCGGCAGGCATGATGGAGACCTCAATATCCGCGAGTTCTGCAGGTTTCACACCACGACGGTGACCGCCAAATTGGTAGGTTGCCGGCTGGTAGCCTCCAACAAAATCAATATTTAGCTTGTTTGTGATCTTGGTTTCCAAGCCAACGGACCAAAGACAGGCATTGATCATCATCCGTCTAAAATCGTCATCCAGTAAATCCTCTGACGCGCCATAGGTAGTCGTAAAGACTCTCCCTTCCTTCTGGCCATCTTGACTGGTGTATTTCCGAACCCACACTCCAGGGCAAGGGGCTTTATCCTTAGCAGGATTTGAATCCGGTGACATATTTTCTAACGGCTGTGCGAAAGCCAGAACTTCAGAGCCTTCCACCGGCACCGTCCAGTACCCTCCCGATTGAGCCCACGGCTTGTTCACGCCGGTCATAATAGGATGCGTCTTAGCCTTTTCAGGAACATCCAAACGGGTCGCCATGACATGATTCTTGCCGTAATGACCGGACCAAGATTCACCAAGGACTTGTCTACCGAATCCACGTTTATACTCGTCACCCTTGTACTGGTAATCGTATTTTGAAAACTTTAATCCAGTTGGAATCTTAAATGCGTGAGTCGATGTTCGGAGTCCGACGATAGCCCCAGCACGATCCAGATAGTCGACAATCGGCTGCATTTGTTCGTTGGGGAGATTTTTGAATCTTAAAAAAATCACCGCCAAATCTGCATCCTTGAGTACCTCGGTCCCCGGAAGATTATCGGCAGCCGGATCAATTTCACCCGTCTTGGGGTCAACGGTAAACAAAACCGTACATTTGAAACCGTGATTAATCGCCAACATTCTGGCGAGTGCAGGCAGTGTTTCTTCCGAACGATACTCGTGATCCCCTGCCAGGAAAACAATGTGCTTCCCTGCCCCGATCCCCGATTTTCCTTCGTAGACCAGAGGTTGGCTGGTGTCTTCTGTATCCAATGCAAAACTAACATTGGCTAAACATAAAATTCCCAACCAGCAAAGAATGGTAAAACGAACAATAATTTTCCTGTTAGTCCAATTGCGATTCATGTAATTTCTCAAATCTTGTTTTAAAAAAAGCTCGCGAGTGAGATGGTATCTCAATGACAGCTCAAAAGTTTATCAAACAACCCATACAAGGATGCCTAATTAAACGTGGAATTGCAGTAATATCAGAAAATCAAATTTCTGTGTACTAACTGACAGATCCCTATTTCTTTTAAATTTCCGCCTTGTTGCTTGTCGCTCACGTGCTTTCATTTCTGTAAGCACGCCTTCATCGCCCTGTGAGGACATCCATATTTCAAGCTCTTACGATAAACGCGATATTTCAACTTCCACGCAGGTTCCGTGGCTAAGTTGTTTAGTTCAAGCGGATCAGACTGAATATCGATAAATTCAGTCTCAGGTCGATAATAATAGGCGTTAACAAGTCGTTTCGCGTTCTCGGCTACAAGGTTAGCCTTTGCCACCATGGATTTAAAATCGTCTGACTTCGAACAGTCATTTGTGAATTTTGATTCGAAATTCAAGTTCTTAATCAACTCCGATGGGTGAGCGTAGTACGCTTTTTTAGGGGTTTGCGGCCGGGATGAGATTGTTCAAGCCCATGTTCAGGCATTACCCCCATTTCTGTATGAGGCAGTTTGACGGCTAAGCAAACAAAAGGTTTTATATCCACTAGCCCAGCAGGTATCTGCTGTCTTGGGCTTTTTCTATTGGCTCCTTTGGGTAAGAATGTTGACCTATTCAACTCCTCAATGCTCAGCCAATTATCAAGCCAACTCGTGAAATTTATCTACATCTATCTCATCCTCTCTCTGTCGTTGCTTATCACAGGCTGTGGAACCGAGACCATTAGCTCAAATGAGTTAGTAATGCGGAATGGCGTTTTTTATAAAGTCAATTCAGAAACTGCCTTTACAGGCAAGGTGGTTGGGAAATACCCAAGCGGGCAAAAAAAAGAAGACTTCAATTACAAAGATGGCGAACGTCATGGCCTATCTAATGAATGGTTTGAGAGCGGACAAATGAAGTCAGAGGAGACTTTCAATGATGGCAAACTTGATGGGCTAACGAGGATTTGGTTTGAGAGCGGGCAGAAAGAGGAAGATTGGTTTTGGAAGGATGGCTTAGCAAAAGAAGGAAAAATTTGGAGGTCGGACGGTCAAATAGTTTTTCAACGCACCGTAGACGCGTGGGGCCATCCCAACGAAAAAACATTTGAATACCATGGCAACGGCCAGTTAAGCCGTGCACGTACCGTAGCCGACTACTCTGGTAACTACTTTGTTAATTACTCTAGTTTGAGCTTACAGCAAGAGTGGTATGAGAACGGCCAACAGAGGTACGAGAAAAACTACAAGGACGGGGAGCATCATGGTCTAGAAACCTATTGGCATGAAAACGGCCAGATATGGTTAAAGAAGACCTATAAGAACGGCGTTGAAAATGGTCCGGCAGCCTCATGGTATAAAGATGGGCAGCGAAAAGCTGAGGAGACTTTTAAAGAGGGCGAAATTGTCGCCCCGAGCATTTATTGGGATGAAAGCGGGACGAAAAGAATAGAGATAGTAAACGATACGGGTACTCGGCGGCTTGAGACTAACTGGAATGCAAGCGGCCAGAAGGAAAGCCAATACACTTTAGATAATGGTAAACGAAACGGTTTAGCTACCCTTTACCACAGTAACGGGCAGAAAAAAGCCGAGAACGTTTTTAGCAATGGTAAGAACGTGCCCGGTACGAGCAAATTCTGGGATGAGTCTGGAAAACCTACGAAGGGCAAGGCATACTTTGGAATTTTTGGCAAAGATACGCTGGATTGATTCGAGGGGTTGTTGAGTGCCGGTTTACTTCAGATTGGTAGAGTTAGCAAAATAGACCAAAAAGCTCTAGGGCGGGGCTAATTTAGGGGATGCGGATGTTTACTGTTTCCGGTGTTACAATCACACTCTGGCTCTTTAAACAGTTGCTTAATATGGTTGACGCTCCGACGCGTGAGCAACTCCCCGATTGGATTCCGGAATGGCTTAAGGATTACTGCTGCCAACCTTAGTATTGAACGGCTCACAGGCCTCTCGATCAATGTTGTTCAAACGGCTCCGCGAAGGAAGATACGGATTGATTCGATGGCACTTTTTGGCCATGGCCGATTTGCAACATCGAAAAACAGACTAACGAGAGAAAAACAAACTTTGATGCTTTCTGCGCTTGTCGAGCTATGTTCGGCACTGACTGAAATCGATGCCTTCGAGAGCCTGATTTTTGGCAGAATGTGACAGTGAAAACCATGTTAGAAAAAAACACTTCAGCTTTCAGTCGCTAATACTCCCTTCAGAAAATTTATGGATCGAGGCATGCGTTACCCATCAATCAAAATCAGCCATAAGATCCCGAGCAAATACTGGAATCGACTTCGTCAGTGAAGTGGTTTTCGTCTCCACACATCTACTCCGTGCCTCACACTAGTTTGTAGACGATTTCGCTAAAATTCACAAAACAACAAACATATAAATTACCGCATAGAACTTGCCAATAACTGCCCCCGCATTTCGAATAGCACCTATATTAAAGTTTTAAGTCACACCCTTGGAGTGATTGTGTTTACTCGACACATCTACTTTTGGGCAGGAGACCCAGTTCTTAAAGCAATTTTCAATCGATCCGAAGCGGAATTTCGATACACATGCGTCCTTGCAACCTATGCCGAAAACCAATTGAAAACGGAGAGATGCTCTGTGGAAATTGCAGTTCGATCGAATTCGAAAGACTGGCAGACGAAGGAAAGAAAATTCGCTTAACGCAACCCGAGCACAATGTGGAGGAAAGCGAATTACTTGCAGATTATTCGTACGCCATCGTGATGGCCGTGTTTTGTGTGGTTGTTACGGGGATTTTTGCACTCGTTGGTGCCGCTATCAACGGCTCGCCCGGCTTCCTTTGGGGCTGTTTAATTGGGGGGATTTTGGGCACGATTGTGTTTTCCGTGGCGATTAGGATTTAATTTGATTAATCGAGTGGCGGTTTCCACCGATATTGAACCTATCGCGGGTTTCACCGGCTACAACGTTAATTATCGCTTCGTTTTTCGGTACTGAACCTACGTTTCCAGTCGTATTATTAAGCAAGAGATTGAAATCATGAAAACTCTAAAGTTAGCCTTGTTAATTTTGTGTTTGACTTCGACATCGGCATTCGTCGGGTGCAAGCAGGCCAGCGGCTGATGACCGGGGAAAGCTGCGGCCAGTTCGGCTGTATCCACCGCTCCTTCCGGATCAAGCAATGCTTCGACAAAGTCAGAAGGCATTAGCGACCAATAGGTTTTTTGCTGAAACACCTTTGGCCATCTCGGCCAAAGGTGTCTTCAGGACTCTCTTGCCTCATTTTTCTTCAGCGCCATGATTGTTCTCTGGCAATCAAGCAAGCGCTCTCTCTCAGCGAGGCACAATTATTTCTAGGCCCTAACGGTTTGTTCGCAGTCTCTCAGATGGGGTATTCTACCACCGACCTCGTTGATTAGGTCTTGGCTTAGAGTCGGGCGACATTACAATTAGGGGTCGTAACGCGATAGAAATCGGTCCGGTGGAACAACCATGTATCCCCTCACCGATTCTGGGATCTGTCTGAATTTCAATTGGAGTTGCTGCAATGAGGCTGAACCGTATTAACTTTTTGGTTGGATTGGGGTTCCTTTCTGTTTTGTTAGGTGGTTGTTCCGAAACTCCTATCTCAAGCCCGACGCCTCCCCCCTCTCCATTTCAATCACAACGGCCCGCGCCACTAGTAGGTGGTAACGAGGGCGAGTGGCAGCTTGTTTGGTCTGACGAGTTCGATGGAAATGCTGTTGATCTCGAAAAGTGGAGTTTTGAAACCGGCCAGCATGGCTGGGGGAACAACGAATGGCAAAACTACACGGATGGCGAAAATTCGAGCGTCTCTGACGGAACGTTGAAGATCGTGGCGAAGAAAGTCGGTCCCGGCCAAAAAGCGGGCGACTACACTTCGTCGCGGATGAACAGCAAACAGTCATTCACTTACGGGAAGATTGAAATTAGCGCTAAGATGCCGGACCACAAAGGAAAAGGGCTTTGGCCGGCGATTTGGATGCTGGGCGATTCTGTTCGCGGTGGGAAGTGGCCTGACTGTGGCGAGCTAGATATCCTCGAATATGTTAGCTTCAACGAGGACACCGTCCATTGTGCGATTCATACCAAAGCGAACAACCATCGGGATAAAACTCAGCTCGATTTCCATCAAAAACTGGAGCGAGCCGAGGAGGACTTTAATGTCTACGGACTCATTTGGACCGAGGATAAATTGGTCTTTTACACAGGCGATCCGTCTAAGGTAAAAATGACGTTCGACCGCCCAGAGGATTTCAACGCGGGAAATTGGCCTTTCGATAAGCCTGAGTTCTTGCTCCTAAATATGGCCGTCGGTGGCGGTTGGGGCGGCAAAGAAGGAGTTGAGGACGAGAAAATATTTCCCGCAACGATGGAAATCGACTATGTTAGAGTCTTTCAAAAATCGAAGTAACTGAATTTCATTTGACGCCCCACTCGACACTAGGATGACCAGTGATGACTTCTCATTTAGCCGCAAGTTTTGTTTTGATCTGTACGCTGTGGGCATCTTCGGGATTTTCGGAAGAGCAGGACCAGCCGAATGTCGTTGTTGTCATTACCGACGACCAAGGCTACGGCGATTTGAGCTGCCATGGCAATCCAGTGTTGAAGACGCCTGGTATTGACCAGCTTTATAACGAATCGGTACGGCTCGTTGATTACCACGTTGCCCCCACATGCTCTCCTACGCGAGCAGCACTCCAGTCAGGTCACTGGACCAACCGGACTGGAGTCTGGCACACCATTATGGGACGGAGCATGCTGCGGGAGAATGAGCCAACGATCGGTGAGGTCTTTTCGGATGCAGGTTACGCAACGGGAATGTTCGGCAAATGGCATCTGGGCGATAATTATCCGTTCCGGCCTGAAGATCGCGGCTATACCGAGGTACTTCGACACGGTGGCGGTGGCGTCGGCCAGACTCCCGATTACTGGGACAATGCTTATTTCGATGGCAGTTATTGGCACAATGGTAAACCTGAAGCGGTCAACGGTTATTGCACTGACGTTTTCTTCGATTACGCCAAGCAATTTATTAAAACCCAAAAAGCAGCGAAGAAGCCGTTCCTAGCCTACATTTCTACCAACGCACCGCACGGGCCTCTCCACTGCCCCGAAGAGTTCTCCAAACCATACATTGACAAACACGGCAGCAAGGTTGGAAACTTCTTTGGGATGATTGCTAACATTGATGATAACGTTAGCAAATTGCGGGCTTTCCTCGACGACGAAGGACTCACCGACAACACGATTTTTATCTTCACGACTGACAATGGCACTTCTGCCGGCGATCGTGTTTTCAACTCAGGCATGCGTGGAAAGAAGGGAAGCGAATATGACGGTGGGCACCGCGTCCCATTGTTTGTTCGTTGGCCCAATGGACGTTTGGGCGGTGGACGCGATGTTGAGTCGATTACGGCCTATGTCGATGTGTTGCCCACATTGATTGACTTGTGTGATGTCGATGCGCCCAAGAATGTAAAGTTTGATGGTGTTTCGATCACTCCTTTGTTGAC
>ENA-OREB01001278-OREB01001278.1-marine-metagenome-genome-assembly--contig:-NODE-1278-length-12358-cov-2.886573_pt1 | contig 12358 bp, 17 predicted proteins | sample MGYA00248625_ERZ508552 | MGnify/ENA primary metagenome ERZ508552 (study PRJEB26219, sample SAMN06267888) | marine metagenome | isolation source: Monterey Bay, California, USA | place: USA:Monterey Bay...
TTCGAGCGAATCTAGCTGACATAACTAACATAACTAACATAAGTAATGTATTAACTATTACGTATGTTAATGTAGTGCGATTTTGATGTCCTCAATCATGCTGGATAACTCACTAACACGTGATTCCAAATGATTGATCTTTTCAATTAACACCTCTCTATCGATCTCTTTTTTCTTTACCTTGAACAAGCTAAGTATATCATTGTCTTCTGGAGTATCCTCCACGAAGGTTACTTTTTGTTTGGCTTTAACCTTCTCTATATTTGGTTTTGATACCACCTCTCCTATTTGTAGTGTTGGAGGCCCAGCATTCGAGCCGCTGCTATCATTGTTAATCCACGTCTGAGCTGCATTGGTGTCTTGGCTTTTCATTACATGGTTCAATTGCTCTTCACGTATGGTCATCATATTTGCTAACATATCGTCTATTTCTGTACCGATTGGTTGGTCTTCGACACTCTTATCTGAAAAGTCTATGTCATCTGGTTTCTTACTTACCATCATATCATCGAAATTGCGCTGTCGTTCACTTAGATTATCTGCGAAATGTTCCTGCCTATTCGAAGATATTTCCGCTGCTGTTACCAGTTTAGGTGGTTCTGTGGAGGGTTTCTGCTGCTGTTGTTCTCGAAGAGGATCTAGACGACTGTTTACTCTTATAATTGCCGTCTTGTTCATCTCAATTAAGCTACCTGTGTTGTTGTATTCAACCTCTTTGATAACCTGCTCAAATATCTCCACAACATACTGCTTCTTATCTGGAAGGACGCCACCGAATACACCAGCTTCAACCATAAGATTCCATAAGAATCCTTTGTTACTTGTTGACGATAATTGTGCAGGCATGTGTATTTGTAAATACACTATGTTTTTAACTCAGTATGAACTAACGAAATATTATACTACTATATTATATTTACTGATGCCCAAATCAAGGAAATCTCAACAAAGGAAACGACGTAACAAATCTGCAAAAGCATCTAAGACAATTGAAATGAACCCTGTTTGTAGTCCCGCTTCACCTAACAAAGGTGCACATAAAGTCACATGCTATACACCAGACGCTTTGGATAAGATGAAAAACTTATGGAACGCTAGACATAAGGATGATAGGATTGTTACTGATAATGCTCAGAATATCTGGTCAGAGCTTAGGAATAGATTTGCCGCGGTATGTGATAGCGAGAAGTGCTGGCTTAGACAATCGTTTGTGTCTAACAAGCTTGATCATGACATCATGAATTACACATTCGCTCCTGATGCTCCTAACACTTGGAGGAATAATCCTAATGAATGGCTAACAAGCTCTGATATATCCGCTGTTATGAAGCACTTCGAGAATAAATACAAACAGTTTGCTTTTATTGGGCCTTCTCCAATAGACTTCGACGCACATCTTATGTACAGTGAGTGTGTTTGGGAAGATTTATGTAAGTTCAGTGTATCCAGAATGATAAAGCGGCGCAAACGTAAAATCGGTATTGTTTTCAATACTGATACTCATAATGAGGACGGTGAACATTGGGTATCTATGTTTATAGATCTCTCTGTGAATGAACCTTTCATCTTCTATTTCGATAGTAACGGAGATCCAGTTAAGACAGAAATTATGAAATTTGCCAATAGGGTTGTAGAACAAGGAAATCCGCTCGGTATGGATATTAAGTTCTATCAAAATCACCCTAAGGAACATCAACAGGGAGATTCGGAATGCGGCATGTATTCATTATTCATGATAATAGAACTATTGACAGGCAAAAAGAAGTATGAATATTTCATGACAACCACAGTTCCAGATAAAGAGGTAGAGAGATTTAGAAAAGTATACTTTAATTGGAACTCTTAGGATCTTTCGACGTCTTAGAGTTTTTCTTGAGTCCCTTGGTCTTATGATCGGCTGTCGAAATGTTAGCCTCCCTTCTTGTAGGAACGGGAGTAGGTTCTTTAACCTTTATAATCTTCTTGGTTACAAAATCGTCCATAGTTGGACTGCTACGGTCCAAATCTTTCATGATTAACTTATCGGCGTCTTTAAGTACATCTGAAGATGTTTCACTTTCCATATATTCCTTAATCTCCTTCTCCGTTCCTGGAGAATAGTCTTTTTGCAATATGTCAGTGGTATCTTGTACCTTCATGTAGTTGATAAGCTCATTAACGTACTTCATGTGAACGGTTTTTAGATGATCGCTCGGGTATTTCCCACGCATCATGTCTTTCACCATAGCGAATGTGCGTTTTCTGTAAAACTTGTAGTCGTTATTAGATGGTTCTTTCACAAGGGTTTTCTTTTCCATCACATCCTGATAAACGGAGTTAGCTAAAAATCGTAGTGTAACATCAGTTTGATTGAATGCAGGATCAGGCAGTCTGCTACTCATTAAATTATTATAACTTTTTTGATAATAATTTAACACGCATTCTTGCAACAATCGCTTCTTAAGAGTTGCTCCCTTGTGCAATTGTTGAACATATCTGTTCCTAGATCGCAAGTGTTAGGGTTGAATGGCCGGAACTTTTGTTCTTGAAAGAGTCCAGGAAATGGTTGCTGTTCCATTCTTCCGACTGCAGTTACCTGATACATATCACTGTTGGTTGACGGTACGTACTCAGATTGTTCGCAAGTTTGTAAAGCAAAAAAATGGCTTCTTAGAGAAGATTCTGTGTCAATATTTGATGCGAACCCACTCCACGGCGCCTGTGCATTTCCTGGGTTGAATACGGTCGATACATTATATGTTGGCTCTCTTTGTATTTCTACTTTGGGCTTAGGTCTGGGGTCTACACCAGGCAAGAGAGAATACTTCGTGGAAACAGGTCTGATACTGAATGCTGGTTGTAATTGCCTAGAGGGAACGTTCCGTTCGGCTATTCTCTGACTTAGTTCTGTATCTTTTGTAGGATCGCAATAATAAACTCCATTGACAACACCGTACATTTGGGTACTCATTATATATTAACAAGACAATAAAGCTGCCAGATAATTATTTGGTGTAGTGCTGTTTATCATCTAATTTAACAATTCGTCTGTTGTGTATTTCTTCCTATATGGAAGTCGGTTGTCTATCTACTAGAAAATACTTAAAGTCAGATCAGTATATCAGTATATCAGTATATCTATATCATGTGCGGAATATTATGCTTACTTAATGAGTTACATTACGATCGAAGTAACCTTGATAAGGCAATTAATGAAGGGAAATCACGCGGACCAGAACAGACTCAAGTTACGAGCTTTGATGCTTGCTGTTTCGTATTTCACCGATTGGCTATTAACGGCCTTGATGCTGGTTCAATGCAACCTATCGAACTTGACGGAGTGACTATGATTTGTAATGGGGAAATATTCAACTATAATGAACTCTACTCTATGATCGGTGTGAGTCCTACGACTAATAGCGACTGTGAAGTCATTCTTCATCTTTATAAACATTTTGGAATTGAACGCACAGTTGAACTCTTGGACGGTGAGTTTGCGTTCGTTATCCTTGATCATACTAGGGACCAGTCTGTTCTTCATTATGCACGAGATCCATTTGGTGTGAGACCAATGTATATGTGCCAGGAGTCTATGGGTAAGAATATGATAGGGTTGGCTTCTGAGCTTAAGGTACTAAATCATATCTCGAACGGACAAATGACAATTGCTCAGGTAGAGCCAGGAACATATGGAACATGTGTGAAGGAAAGTGACACGTGGCATCTATATGGGAAACCAACTAGATATTTTCGCATCCCAACTCTATCACTTCATAGCAAAGTGCAAATCCAACCGAACGTATATTTCGACCAAATTGTTGACACCCTTAAATCTTCAGTCAGAAAGCGGGTAGAAACGAGCGAACGAAGTGTCGCATGCTTGTTATCTGGTGGTCTCGACAGCAGTCTTATAGCGGCTCTAGCGGCGCGATACTACGATAACCTGAACACATATAGTATTGGTATGGAGGGCTCAGAAGACTTGCGTAATGCAAGACTTGTTGCTGATCATATCGGAAGTAACCACACTGAGATCATTCTTACCGAAGACGAGTTTTTCAATGCAATTCCAGAGGTGGTTAAAGCAATCGAGAGCTTCGATACTACTACGGTTCGAGCGAGTGTAGGGAACTATCTTGTTGCTAAGTACATCCGTGAAAACAGCGAAGATAAAGTAGTGTTGAATGGAGATGGAAGTGATGAAGTTGCAGGAGGTTATATCTACATGCTTCATGCTCCGTCAAATCTTGACTTCGATACAGAATGTAGACGACTTTTGTCGGACATTCATTATTTTGATGTTCTAAGGTCCGATAGGTCCGTATCCTGTAATGGATTGGAAGGGAGAACTCCATTTCTCGATAAAACTTTTGTATCCACATACATGCAAATCCCTCCGCATCTTCGTAACCCGAGATCTGAGTACAACCTAAGATCAAGATACTGGGACATGTACGCTAACAACATGTTCACTGCTCATGGAGACACAGACATCCGTGATACTATTCTTTCAAGGCCTGAGAAACTACTGCTACGAGCCGCGTTTCAAACTATAATGCCAGATTTACTTCCCAGATCAGTACTTTGGAGAGGGAAAGAAGCATTTTCTGATGGGGTAAGTGGTGCAGGGAAGTCTTGGTTTGAGATCATCAGAGATAACTTGCACGATTCCGCCATTCCATTCAAGAAGTACGATTCGATTGACGACCATATGGTAGCAGATACTAAAGAAAAAATGTACTATCGCTCCATTTTCTGCCACCATTTCAAATCATGTGATAAGTCAATTCCGTATTTTTGGATGCCTAAGTTTGTCAACGCTACCGACTCCAGTGCGAGAACACTGAAGCATTACACTTCAAGATAATTATTCTCCTCCTATAATGTATTATGTGGATTCTTGATAAACTGCAGTCATATGGAGATATGTCGATACATAAACACGCAATCAATTTCATGACATATGGCTCGTATCTACTATACGCGATCGCATTCTCGGGAGTACTTTCTCTCAATCCAGACTATCTTTTGATATTGGAGACAATAACTCAAGTATATATATCCTTATTTCTCATTATAAGATTCAACCCTCTTGTTAAGAAGTCTACAATGACTGCACTAGATAGAAATATGGCATACCGCGCAGGAATATTCCTGTTCTTGTCTTCAGCTGCCACCAGTGCGGCAAGCCTAGTTCTTAACTACATTAAATAATCATAAATGATATTAATAAGACTATTTATGATCGTTTTTTAAGTGTACGCGCATTCGCTTTTTCAAAGTATATGTCTTTATTGTTTCCTTGTAGGAAGAAGTCTTTAATGTGGAACATTATTTGTTTCATTATCATGTGATCAACATCTTGCTCTTAGGAGTAACTGTGTAGGAATATCGGTTCATGAAGTCAACGGTTTGTTTGACGAAATCACTTTTATTCATGTCGATATGTGTGTTATCGTAGAAACTATTTGCCATCACATTGTATCGCATAGAGTGGTATTATGGCTTAACTTTTATGTAGTAGACGTTGTTGCCCTCCATCATAGGATTGTGATGATCATCTTAGGAAACATATTTGTGTGCTTCTCGGAACATTCGTACAGCGGATAAGATCATCTACGCTCTTTTCATGTCTGGTTCTACATCGTTCGACCGCTTTGCCTCTTACCTTAAATGCTGCTATGATTTGTAAAATACCTTATCACCATCTTGGCTATCAAATACTCAGTAATCATTTGCACCAAGATCTGGGACCTTGAATGTTAGTATAAATCATGATCTTGTAACATTCTTTTTGTTTTCGCTTCTTACTAAGTATTTCAATGCCTCGATTATGTTTGAGCGCGTGAACTCTAAAAACAACAACATTAACTGTTGATGTCTTCTTGGCTAGTGTACTCGTCACCTAGCACATACTTTAACGAATCTCAAACATACCAAATTCTACAAAGCTGCCAAGAGTTTCATCTAGATCAAATACGACTTTTTTCGTGATATTGTTTGTACATATTAAATATTGGAATATATTTAATCCAGTTAAAATCATTACCATCGCCCATAAGACTATTATGCCGAATGCACTTGCAAATATTACTTCACCAAGATGTTTTTTGGTCACCATTGTTTAATGCCTTCCAATATCTCCATACATTTCAAGGATATCTTGTATTCAGATTATTATCGCAGGTATATATCAGTATCTATGTCTGTGCTAACTAAAAAGGACTATCAGGTCATATTGAATTATTATGGTGTTCAAACAAACGGGTTGAAGATACATGCCATGAGAAACGCTGCTCTTGATATTCTCGCTAATAAACTATGTCGTTGTATCAAGAAAGTAAGTGATGATAAAAGCAAATCTGTTCCTATATGTAAGAATAGCGTTCTCGGTAAAAAAGGGTTAGAAGTGTCTAGGTTCAAGTGTGATAAAACGCCTAAGTTAATCCCTAAGAAAGGGAGCAAGCATGCAGTAACCAAGAAAGGTCGTAAGAGATCGAATGCTCGTAAAACTCGTAGGTCTAAGTGTTGATATATTCAAGCGCTGAGAGTAGTACCAGTTCCTGTTCAGTAAGTTTCTGGAATATGAGCGATTCGGTCATATTAAGTTGAAAGAACCTATTAAGGTTATTTTTGCACACAATTACAATACCTTTATCCCCTACTTTCATCTCACAAACTATGCCACCATTAGTGAGTTTAATATTCTTTGGTGTTTTGAGAGATATCCATCTTACATAGCTACCATATTTCATCCCTGGTAACTCGTCAACATATCGATAATGTATTAACTTCTTCAAGAGATCATTTTGTTGCTTCTTGGGGAGCTCTGTTTTATCAAGTATGTTTTTTTTCTCGGTCTCTATCTTTTTAAAATTTAATTCTAACAGTTGGGCATTATTATCATCCTCTAGAGCAGAGAGAAGCTTCTCAATGTTTAGTTCAGCCATTGCCTTACTATATTATACTAATATGTCTTAGAACAGTTTCTTAGTATAATATTTTTTTACTCTTCGTGTTCATCTCCTCTGTTAACAATGTAAGCATAGGATCTTTGCTGAATGCAAAATATGTCATGTAAAATTTGTTTAGGTAGGTAATGCATGTGGGTTACTTGCAGGTTTAGTTAATCCATGGTCTATCTACCATTATGAGCTCCTATATCGACAACGTCCTTATCTCTCTTAATAAATTATGTTTTACACCATTGAATCAGTCTATCTCCATAATGATCATTGTTTACAGGTCTGAAAACTACATCTTTGGCTATTTTCTCTTCATTTGTGAAATAACCATCTGGATCAAGTTCTTTGTATTCGAAATCAATTACTATTACATACGTTATGTAAGTAGTCACATAATGTTTTAGTCCTTACCTTTAGACAATAGTTTCAATCTTCAATTCGATTTCTTTGGGTGTTAGTGTTTCTTTCTCTTCGACCGATCCCTCAGATACTTCTTCAACTTTGCTGACGTGTTTATGATCTTTGTCGATAGTGTTGTAAGTCTTAGGGCCCACCAAATAAGCACTGAAAGCACGTTCATCTTTGACAGCGATGCTTGATACCGAATAGGCTTGAAATAGCTTCATGAAAATTAGAAGGATGTAACTCAGGAGAGGTGTAATAGTTGCACCGCCAGTCCAGTGGCTTGATATGTCAACTAATGACAACCCAATATTCGCTACCTGCACTGCACCACAGAACTTGGTTGAGTTAGCGTAACTGGTATTCAACTTTATCATAACTTGTTTGAACTCAGGATATTTCTCTATTTCGTCATCTAAGTTATCATTTGCCTTGTCTGGGTCAATATCAAGGTACTTTATGCACCATTCTTCTCTCCTTATCTCATTGTAGTATAAGGCGAGAAAGGTAAGAAAACTGAACGCGTTGAATGATATAGCAATACGATGCAGTAATTCATCATCGTAGATGTTTTGTGATACAGTACAAACGCTTCCGTCACACACTCTCGGTACAAATGCAGCCAAGAAGGTGCCCATCAGGACCTTGTAAAACTCCAACCCGAATGCTAACGCGGCTTTAATCCTTTGTTTGTTATCTGAATCAAGCTGCATATAACAAACAAAGAGGATAATTATTTCTGTTATATGCCTATTGACGAAGTAGATTGTCTACTCTGGCCTCAACAGGATGTCTTTCCTTGTTTATTTATTTGTCGTTAAGTATTTGTAACTGCACCGCTGGTCTGTTTTGTAATCCCAATACAAAAGATGGCTTACCATTGCTGAAAGTTCGTTTACCTTGTAATTACTCACTTAATCTTAGTTATCTCCGCAGAATCCGTGACCTTATGTGTAGTCATTGAATTGAAATGATACATAGTGTCTCACAATAATCAATGCAGCAGTTCGGCATATCATTCGTTGTCTGCATTGTAGACACATGATGTTCGTCATGTCGATGCACTGACATAATGCTTGCCATCGCGATTGCCCTCCTGTCTCTTTAGTTTGCTTGGTCTATTTGCTCTCTTTTGTGATTTGCCAGCGACGATCCCATTTTACCACAGGCCCTTGTTCTCGCGCACAAACATGCGGTCTTTCACGGTCTCCTCCAGACAGCTAGTCTGTGCCTATCGCCAGTTGGGTTTAGGATGGCGGCGAGTATATGCGAGATAGAAAGCGGCCCGGTGGGTACTACAGAGGCCTGTAGTGTACAACAAAGAACGAATAACAAGTGATTTGACACTCCCATTTTAGACAACACGCAGCAGTGTGCGTTGCGATTAAATACGAAAATACAATACAAGCCTAGTTGAATGCATTCAACTTCTAATATTTATTCTTAGTGCATGTGCAATCCCTTGAAGCTGAATCGTTCGCGTCAGCCAAAATTTACTATACCACACATGTAAATGATTTGTGCATTGTTGCTATCTCTAATCTGACTAGATACATCGGCAGATGTGTCCATAAGCTTTACATTGATCCCTTACTTGGCAAATGATAGTGTAACATCTTCCTTGTTCATCTTATCGGCAGCATATGTGTTCACTCCATCTCTAATGTTAGGCCATGCATACGGAATAAACAATGTTCCTTTACTCAATGAGTCCCAATAACTTTTTAAGACTGGACCCCATATCCTAGGCGATCCTGCCAAAGACATTGTCCAGTTTTGAATATAACAGCATGTTCACGCCGTTATTTGTCTTAGGAATATAGCGTTGAATATAACAGATATATGTTAATCAAGTACTCTGGAATATGGGTATATCTATCATAAATGAAGTACAGTCTGCATAATACTAAACTGCCAACAAACTACGATGTACGATTTATTGACGATGTATTTCATTATATAGTGAACTTCTATAAAAATATTATCGTGCAATAGATGTAGAGTGATCCTTCTTATTTATGTATATGAAGACCGCTGCAATAAGTATTCCAAAAAGCAATACGTCTGTTAGTATAATTGGATCGAGCGGTTTTGTCTCATCATGTCCACTCAGGAGCGTACTGTACGGCAGTCCAGTCAGGAGCGTGCTGTACGGCAGTCCATCAGAATCTTATATTCCGCTTCAACATCATCCTATGCCATCGTCATCATGTCCGGAAAATATCAACCAAACGCAAATTATGAAGAGGCCGCCTTACTATCTAAGTTCTGATAGTGAAATTGAAGATGATGCGTTTGATGGAACGTTTGACCCGAATGATCCGATTGTCGCTCAAATATTCGAGAACGTGGCAAAGAAATTATTCGAAGAGTCACAAAACTAAAGTCAGGTTTCGGTACGCCTCTATAATCAACTTCGCGTTTTTGATAAAAGTATTGGTTTTCTTTTCTTTTCTTTAGGTTCTTCGCTATGAGTGGCAATACGGCACCTTCAACACTGACATCGATTGTGAACATGTCCATGCACTATCACTTCTTATCTAAAACCCGCCATATCTTTTCTGATGTTTTCAAGAGAGTAGTAGCTTATGTACCTGCATTCTTTCTGCTGAAACACCATTTACCTTTAGACCAATATGAAATGGATAAGCATTACTATATCATCATGATGTTATAGTAATTGTGTTATTATCGATATAATTATTCGGTATCTGAGGAAGAGGTCTTCCGAAGACATCGGTTGTTAGGGCGACGATTACGGTTGTTACCACAGTGACGCACCAACTCCCAAACAGTGCTATCATCTTGATCAGCCATCTGCACTAGGATACGCTCTTTAGCCACGCTAGTTTGGGGTCCTCTTCCACGGAAGGAGCTCTGCTTACGGCCTTTACTAGGCATGACAGATGAATCATCTGTTGCACGATGAGCGCGACGAGAGTCGTTTTGCGCGCGTCGCTCACGTCGTGTTTCGCACATCAACTTTCCTCCATCAGGACCAGTTACATTCGCCGCAGTGGTCTTATTATCTGCTTCTGTGATTGAAAACGTCACATATTCACCTTCAACAAGGTATCGGAATTGATCCTGCTTGGTGGACAAAGCAGAATGATGTACAAAAACGCACTCCTCTGTATCATCAGAGGGACTCCACTTGATGAAGCCATACCCCGCCTTGTTATTGAACCACTTAACGCGTCCTGTGTTTGTGTTTGTGTTTGTGTTTGTGTTTGTGTTTGTGTTTGTGTTTGTGTTTGTGTTTGTGTTTGTGTCTGTCATTTGATATATGTACGTATCATTATTTGACTTTAAGTCTGTTTTAATTAACCCAGTCGTATTCTTGGTCTACCGTATACCCTTGATGTTTGTACAAGTTCACAAGTATGTTCCGTAGGTATTCGTAATCAGGGTCTTCGTCAAACTCTAATCTTCTACAATAGTTGAGGTACACGATAAACTCATCTGGTGACTCACTGAAACATTCCCAAAAGTTTGTGTTCAGTTTATTCTCTCCTATTAGCTTATATCTCTCTTCTTTATCGCTGCATTTAATTGACTGCCATGGTAGTCTTCCATTCAAAAGGTACAACATGACATAGCCTATCGACTCCAAATCGTCTCTTCTGCTAGGAGTGAACCCTTGATGAACATTTACACTTGCGTATCTGGCAGTTCCAGTTAGCTTCCTCCCAGAGTCCTGTATAAAATGCTTATTGTTGTGATCCAAATACCTCCTAGCTAAACCGAAGTCGATTAAGTACACTAAGTTAGTTTTGGGATCTATCAAAAAGTTATCAGGTTTAATATCCCTGTGTATTACACCTAAACTGTGGACTACTTCTATTCTTCTTATCATTTGTAGACCTATGCCAATCGCCGTTTTTAGAGAGAAATGCCCACCACATTTACTTCTTAGGTCCTCTAGTGAATCTCCAAGAAGATCTATCACCATGTAATTGAATATACCTTCTTGTCCAAATGACCGAAGATTTGGTATGCCAATACAGTCTTCTAATAGTTTGTACAACATTGCTTCGTTTTTCAGCAATGAACTTTCAGAACTTTTCTCTATCTTAATTGCTATTTTTTCATTATTATTTGCATTCACTCCTGAGAATATCTTTCCAAAAGACCCTTCACCAATCTTTGATGATATTCTATATTTTCCTTCCACAATTAGAGTCATCGATTGATTATCTACTTGTGCCATCTTTATATATTGATACTCATCTCTATTTATCAGGAGTAACGCTCAATTGTTTCTGTTACGGACGAATATCATTAACGTTGATCTTCCAATACCTAGGTAATTGATTATAGAGTTCTGTCTAAAGTCAAGTTCATAAACAAAGATAATCACCATGACTATCATCTGTGACAAACCATACGACAGCACCGACTATACTCAAGAATTGAATGCCATGACAGAGGCAAGGTCGATTTGAGTGACTTCCAGAATGGGCTATAAAGTACATGATGGAATGACAGCATGTTCTAATCACATCCACCCGGGTTCTGGTAAAACTTTGCCTGCTGAGTTCATGATAATTCTATCGTCTTGATTAATTGGCCGTCTGGATGCTTACCGTCCCAGTTCAATAACTTAAATGACACGAACATATTCAGTTTGCTTTTGCTGAAAGTTTACCTTTGTCTTCAAATTGAACCAGGAATAATGGAAGCAACTTGTTATTCGGTATGCATTTATAGAACAACTTGTTTTTCTTTCGTCCGAATGTGCTCCCGTTCAATACTAGCACCCAGGAATTGTTCTGGTTCTGTAAGGAGACAATCCCTCTATAGTATCATCGTTGACGATATCGCCCGTCAATAACTTCTCCGCAACAGGATCTATCGTTGTCTGACTATCACGTCCTTCCCATGTATAGCTTGAATAGTCTCGATCATTTGCTATGAACTCCATTGTTTACTAGTTGTAAATAATGGAGAATGTTTAATCAATTTCCTTTTTAGCAGGTTCATTTTTAGCAGGTTCATTTTTAGCAGGTTCA
>ENA-OREB01001284-OREB01001284.1-marine-metagenome-genome-assembly--contig:-NODE-1284-length-12312-cov-8.958970_pt1 | contig 12312 bp, 10 predicted proteins | sample MGYA00248625_ERZ508552 | MGnify/ENA primary metagenome ERZ508552 (study PRJEB26219, sample SAMN06267888) | marine metagenome | isolation source: Monterey Bay, California, USA | place: USA:Monterey Bay...
GAACCAGCTCAAAGGTATTGCCCTGCTGGTGTTTATGAAATTATTGAAAAGGAAGGTGAGGATTATTTTCAGATCAATGCTCAGAACTGCCTTCATTGCAAGACATGTGACATTAAAGACCCATCACAGAACATCAACTGGACACCTCCTGAAGGTGGTGGTGGCCCGAACTATATCGGTATGTAGCTTATCAACACTGATTAGCAGTAATAACTACAGTATTCACAATCTCATCGACGCTACAACCTCTTGATAAATCATTAACCGGCTTCGCTAACCCCTGAAGAATTGGTCCAATAGCCTTTGCACCCGAGAAACGCTGAACAAGCTTATAACCAATATTAGCAGCATCAAGATTAGGAAAAATCAATACATTTGCAGGTGGAACAAAGGAGGTTTCTGGATATTTAATCTTTAATACGTCTTTATCTAAAGCAGCATCAAGCTGTATATTACCAACAATATTAGCATTTTCTATTCTAGATTTAACAATATCGGTTGCTAGCCGTACTTTGTCTACTTGTGCATGCTTAGCGCTTTGATTTGTTGAAAATGAAAGCATAGCCATTTTTGGCTCACTTTCAAGTAAAGATTGGGCTGTTTTATAAGCACTATGTGCAATTTCAGCTAACTCTTCAGAACTAGGGTCTATATTCATAGCGCAGTCTGAAAAGATCATATCTTCACCATACATTTGATGATTCTGATCAAATATCATTAGGAATAAACTTGAAACAAGCTTGCTACCTTTAGAGACACCTATAATTCGAAGTGCATTACTTAATACTTCCTGGCTTGGTGTTATAGCACCTGTAACAACGCCATCCACATCGCCCCTATATAGAGCAACCATTGCAAATACACTTGGGTTTGAGAGCAAATCTAAAGCTTCCTTTAGATCAATACCTTTATGTTTTCTTCTTTCATAAAGAGTTTTGGCATACTCAAGCTTCAAATCTTCATCTTTAGGATTAATGAATTCAATACCATGAGTTGTGTCAGTTTTTGAATCAAGCAAAACAACTTGGGCAATTTTTTGGCTTGAAAGAAGTGTAGCCGCCTCTAGAACACGCGCATCACTAGATTCGGGCAATAAAATACGTGGATAAGTAGCTTTTGCTCTATTCGTTAAATCTTCTAATAACGCCATTATTGTGTCTCAAATAAACAAGATGATAGTTTACCCGAAAAAAGCATTAATTCGACATGCCCTGCTTCCCCCGATAGATAAGTTATAGCTATGCTCGATTGTATAAACTTGCAATCTTGAGTCTCTGAATTTTCCCTGAAGGTCCTTTCGGTAAAGGTTCATCAACAAAGATAATTTGACTTGGAGTTTTGTATTCTCCTAAGTCAGTTGTACAAAGGTCTTTTAATTCTTTCTCATTAGCTTTAAGGTTTTCTTTAAGGAAAACACAGGCCGATATTTCTTCACCGTAGTTATCATCGACAATACCGAATGTGCAAGCCTCCAAGACTGCATTATGCTTATATAGCGTGTCATCAATTTCTCGAGGTGATATGTTTTCACCACCCTTAATGATAAGCTCTTTTTTTCTGCCAGTAATAAAAAAGAATCCATCTTCATCTTCGACCCCTAAATCCCCAGTCAAAAAGTAGCCATCTTCGTTAAAGGCTGATTTTGTGGCTTCCTCATTCTTGTAGTATTTAAGTAACACATTATCACCCTTAATCACTAATTCACCAGACTCTCCTTGATTAACGTAGTTTCCTTGTGCATCAATAATTCGGATCTCATTGCCATATGCTATCCCCGCAGAACCATGCTTACATTTGTCAACAGGATTTGATAGGATTTGAGCAGAAGTCTCCGTAAGACCCATAGTCTCAATAATTTTAATGTTAAATATTTTTTCAAACTTTTTATGAACCTCTGGTGAGAGTGGTGCAGAAGCAGATCGTCCAAACCGAAGATTCTTTAAATCAAGACTAGTGATATCAAAGTTTTCATTTAAAAGGTAATTTATGATTGTAGGCACAACACTAAACCATGTACATTGATATTTATCAATTATTTGCCAAAAATTAGAAACGCTGAATTTACTCACTATAACGACACAACTATTACTTACTAAGGCGCTAGAGATTGAGACCATTTCAGCATTAATGTGGTAAAGCGGTAAAACGCAAAAAGAAACATCATCACTAGTGATTTCATGAGCAAGCGCGGTATTTTTACCGCCAGCAATAACATTTTTATGAGAAAGTAACGCTCCTTTAGGTACTCCGGTCGTCCCTGAAGTATAGATCAACACTGCCGGTGTTTCAGAATTCAAATCTCTAACTACAGGACTGAAATTTTTTTCAATTGAGATTTTTAAATCTTGAGTGTTCTCATAGGGCACGATGACGGCACCAGAATCACGCAAAATAGTTTCAAATTCATTTAAATATAATTTAGAAGAAAATAGTAACTTACAGCCTGAGTGATTAATCGTGTACTTTATTTGTTTCTTGCCAGCAAGAACGTTAATTGGAACAATGGTTATTCCATGATACATAGCACCAATAAACAACAACGTTGAAGCATAACTGTTATCGAGTAGAAAACCAACTTTGTCTTGAAATTGGACATCATTTTGATAAAAGTAAACACCCAATACAGCGATGTCTTTTTTAAGCTGTCGATACGATACTTTAAGATCTAAATCAGCGTCAATTAGAAAAGTTTTGTCTGGAGTGTTTTTGGCATGCTGATCAATCAGTTCGGTGATGGTTGAAGGTGTTAAAGAGTACTTCTTCCAATAACTAGAAAAAATATCATCCTCAGAAGGCTCAATAGACTTGATTGTTTCGACAACTTTAGTAATATTTAAGTAGTGTTTATAGTTGAGATTCTCATCTGTTATATTGTTACCCCAAGTTCCACATCCCATAGACAAGGAAAAAGGAAGAGCATTATCAAAGTTTCCTCCTGCTGCAAAGCAGTGTGCCTGATTTACAATCACTCTGCATACAGGCAACTCCAACCCTAACTTTAATATATTGTCTTTATTTTGTGTGTGAATACTACAGGAATGCCCTTTCCCCTGATTTTCAAGAAGTTTGTTCGTAATCTCTAACGCATGACTAAAGTCACTCGCCCTATAAACTGTTAAAACAGGTGAGAGCTTTTCCATAGAGAATGGATATTGTTTACCAATACCCTCTTCCGTAACCATTAAGAAGGCTGAATTCGAGAATTTTTGAGAATCTAAACCTGAAAGTGAGGCAATCTCAGTTGCTTTTTTGGCGATAACATTTCGATTAATTACGCCTTTTTCGTCCCACATATGACTAGCAAGTATCTCTTTCTCATTACTAGTTAATAATGTACCACCCTCTTTCTGGAGGGACTTAACAAACTTTTTATAAATACTCTCTACAATAACAATACTATTTTCAGATGAGCAGCTTGTAGCGTTATCAAAAGTCTTAGAAGTCATTACTTTATGAGCAGCGTCTGATAAATCTGCACTCTCATCAATAATGACTGGAACATTACCCACACCTACACCTAAAGTTGGGGTGCCACTTTGGATTGCACGCTTAATATTATTTTGGGAGCCTGTCGCAACAATTAAATCGACAAGGCTTGATAATTCATTGGTGTCATCTTTACTGATCGGCTCAGGAAGCGACTGAACTATATTTTTTGGTGCACCAACCCGCTCGATAGCCAATTGCATTAATTTAACAATTTTAGTGCACACTAGCGCCCCTTTCGGAGAGGGAGCTAATATCACTGCATTTCTGCATTTTAGGGCATTGATGACTTTATTTAGAGGCGTAGCAATCGGATTTGTTGAAGGAACAATAGCACCAACTACGCCAACTGGTCGAGCTATTTCAGTAATCCCTCTTTCTTCATCTTGGTTAATTATTCCGACTGTTTTAGTATTCTTTAGATCTCTTAACAAACCAATAGTTTTGCGTTTGTTTTTTCTTTTTTTATCTTCGACATTGCCTAGTCCAGTTTGCTGGACTGCCATCTCTGATAATTCTTGATTGTTTTCTGGTTTTATTACTTCCCAAGCAACTGCAAGAATTAACTCATCTACTTGCTCTTGAGAATACCCATTAATAATAGATTGAGATTCCCTTGCATCTGCAACAAGTCGACTAATAGGAGTTTTATTTTTACTAATCATTACTTAATTAATTTAGTTAAAAAGGAACCCACTGGAAGACTTAATCAGTCTTCCAGTAGAAAAAGTTCTCAACAAATCTTACTTTATTGAAGACCTGCCAATAGATCAGTCAAATAAGCCTGTCTTTCGTTCCACATTGAAATAACTTGATCTCTAGTCATTACCCTCGCAGGAGAGTTAGTAGACTTCATCTTGCCCTGAGTTTTTTTGTCGTTGAACATATCAGGAGTCTTACTAGCTAAGAAGTCAATTACGTCTTGAGGAGTACCAGCAGGCACCATCAATCCACGGAAGTTGACACTTGAGTCATCGACATCAACACCACTTTCCATCAGTGTAGGAACATCTGGAAGGTATGCATGTCTTTCAAGGTCTGCAACTGCTAAGATTTTAAGGTCAGCAGCACTTCTCGCTGAGTCAGACAAGTTATTAAAACCAGCACTAACTTCACCGGCTTTAACCAATCTCAATGCATCAACACCACCCTTTGCAGGGATATAAGTCAAGTCTCTTCCAGATGCTTTTGCAAACTGCAAAAATGCAATATGGTGACCAACAAATTTACCAGCGCCACTAATAGTTACAGCGCCTGGATTAGCATCAGCATGAGCAAGCAAGTCTGCTACAGTATTAAAAGGACTATCTTTGCCAACAATCAATACTGCTGGGTCAGCACCCCAGTTACCTAACGGTTCAAGGGTATTGATATTGTAAGCAGTATCAAACACAATTGACTGCGCTATAAAGTGAGGCACATTGTATGCTGCCAACATAGAGCCATCTTTTGGTGCTTCACTAGCAAACCAGTTCCATCCTGTTCTTCCACCTGCGCCAGGCTTATTAAGAATGTATATTGGCTGACCAATAAGAGCTTCTTTACCTGAAGCTAGTGTTGCAATTCTTGCCTGAAAATCTGTCGCGCCACCAGGTCCATAGGCAACCATTACACCAATAGGCTTATCTGGATAGTCAGCCTGTGCAGGCAAAAACATCAAAGATGCAATCGCAAGCAAGGCTAATTTAGTTATATTTACTATTTTCATTATTTCTCCTTTTTTGTTTAGTTTATTAAAAAAACAACCCTCTTGGCAAGCGTACTTGTAACATTAATGTGAATAAACCGTAAAGTATTAATACAAATACAACTGAGATACACAACTTTATAAGTAACACTCGCCAAAAGTCCTTGGTTTCTTCGGGTTTTTTATAAATCATTATTACCGCGAAGAACATAATCATCGATGCCATATAAAAGCCAATAGTATTCATACTTATAATATAAGCAAGAATAAGGCCAAGTCCTGGCAACAAATCCATAAAATTAGTTGGTTTTCCTTTATCATCCCGCTCGAACCACAGAAGTAATGCTAGCACTGCAATACCACCAGCTATAAATCTTGGGAATAAATAGTCCTCATTCTCACCCCAGGGGCTGGGATTGAAAACCTCATCAAAAGAGGTAAATAGCAACAGCACCGCTAGTACAGTTACAATTAAGGTTGAAATTTTTAAATATTGCTTCATATTACGCACTTCTCTTTGATTTTCGATTTGAATAAAGGCCATAAGTAATAGAGATTATGCAGATAGCAATGAGAGTTATATTGATTGTTCCCGTTGTAAAATAAATCACCCAATCATCGCCATATCGAGCACCCCCGATTAACTTACCAAGAAGAAAATTGTTTTCAGCTATTGGGCCTAATATAATTCCCAAAACAACCGGTACAGCACTAAAACCTGCCTTGCTGGCAAAAAACATTATAGTTCCCAAGACCACCATAATGATGACGTCAGAGTAGGAGTTGCCAATACTGTATGTACCAAATACCGCCAAAACTAAAATACTTACCGCCATATAGTTATCTGGAACTTTCATAATCCAACCGCTATGTCTACTCAAAAATAAACCAATAATTAACATAAAGATTTGCGCAATTATTAGTGAGTCAATAAATGTCCAAACAACTGGTGCGGTATTTTCTGAGATAAAAATCTCATGACCTGGAAAAATTCCATGAATCAATAAACCTCCCAGCAATACTGCGGCAGTCGGACTACCCGGAATACTTAAAGTTAATAATGGAATTAGAGAAGGTCCCACCATTGAATTATTTGCACTCTCTGCGGCAATAATCCCTTCAGGCTCACCCTTTCCATAATTTGATTGGTTGCTGCTTACTTTTTTGGTTTGATCGTAAGCCACTAACCCTGCTATTTGGCCTCCTGCTCCAGGAATAATCCCAATAAGAGAGCCTACAAATGAACCGATTGATAGGGCTTTTAATTTGCCAAATACAAATCTAAATGATTGCATTAAACTGGAATGACCCTCTGATGAAAGAACTGCATTTTTTTCACTATAGTACTTCTCCATTAAGTTCAACACTTGGGGCATCGCAAATAAACCTATTAAGCCAACAACTATGTTAACTCCACCCTCTAAATGGTCAGTAAATACAAATCTCTCCACACCCAAAACAGGGTTATCTCCAATAGTAGCTAGCATTAAACCAAATAAACCTGATAGTAGTCCTTTGATAACTGATTTGGAGTCAATAGTCGCAATAATAGTAATACCCAAAATGGCAATCCAAAACAACTCTGTAGTACCAAATTCCAACGACAAGCGTGCCAAGGGAGGGGTAAAAAATACAAGAATAAAGACGCCAAAAATACCACCGACAAAGGAACTTATAAAGCAATAATGTAGGGCCTCCCTAGACATTCCTTTTTTAGCCATTTGATGACCATCCATCGCTGTTGCAATATTGGCCGGTGCACCAGGGACATTAACTAATATTGCGCTTATAGCGCCACCAGCAACCGTTGCTGTATACATCGCACCCAGTAAAATGAGTCCACTTTCAGGCTTCATATGAAACGTAAAAGGAATCAGCAATGCTACAGACATCGTTGGGCTAAGGCCAGGAAGTGCTCCAAGAATAATACCTGCAAAGGTTCCACCTACAAGTAGCGCTATATGATAAACGGTGAATACATTATCAAAATAATTTAAGAATTCCATTGCAAGCCTGTGCAGAAATGTAAATTGAAAAATTCATATATATGTCTAATGAAACTCATATATATGAGTCAAATATGCTACACGTCGTATATATAATTGTCAAATATATAATTTAATGGTTTAAAAGACTCATCTATATGAGTATACTTTAATACCTAATTGTCGAATTATTACTAGAGCATAGTCCAAGTAAATGAATAAGAAGTTATACCAAACAGTGATTGATTATATAAACAATCAAATTAGTAGTGGAGATCTCATAATTGGTGATTTAGTCCCCTCTGAATCGCAACTTTCCAAGTTATTAAATGTCAGTGTTGGAACCGTACGAAAGGCAATTGATATACTCGAAAATAGCAAGATTTTATATCGACATCATGGCAAAGGAACCTATATTTCAGATTACGGTTTTGACAACAGTATTTTTAACTTCTTTAGTTATGGTAACCAAACCGGCTCATCAATACGAATCTACAAAACTACCCCTATAAGAAAAAAAATAGCGGCAACCTCAGATACTGCTTTCCAGTTAGACATTAATCAAGGAGATGAGGTTATTTATCTTGAAAGGCGTGGCTATATTGATAAAAAAAGTCCTATCATTATTGAAAAATCTTGGTGGGTTGCTGGTGTTGTTGAAGGACTTCAGCAGCCAAATTTACATATTCCTGACCTACTATATGCACTAATTTATAAAAAGTTTGATACTCAAATAACATCCTCACAAGAAGTCTTAACTGCAGGAATAGCGGATAAAGAAACAGCTGAAATTCTGCATATCAAAAAAGGTGACCCAGTTGTTATTTTGAATCGCCATTCTTATGCCAAAGACAAAGGCTTGGTTGAGTTTCGAATAACCACAGGTAGAGCTGATATGTTTAGTTATACAACCACAATCGGTAATCCTGAAATATAATTTATATTTTTTAACCATCTCAATTGGTTGAGGTTAAACTTAACGCTAATGAAAAATAACCTCCAAAAAGAACGATCTGACCTTGCTGCAGCATTTAGGTGGGCTGCAAGGTTAAATATGCATGAAGCTGTTGCTAATCACTTTAGCTTAGCAGTCTCAGATGACGGTTCACAATTCCTATTAAATCCAATCGGAATGCATTTTTCCGAGATATGTGCAAGTGACCTTATTTTGTTGGATTCTAATGACCCAACAACTATGTCACAACCTAACGCACCAGACCCAACAGCTTGGGCTATACATGGGGCAATGCACAGAAATAATCCTCAGGCTCGATGTATCCTTCATGTCCACCCAGAATATGCCACAATCTTAGCTTGCCTTGACGATAAAACCATGAAGCCTATCGATCAAAACACGATGCGATTTTACGAAAGAGTTTCAATTGATTATGACTATAGCGGTATGGGACTTGGCAAAGAAGCTGAGAGATTAAGCACTATCTTGGGCGATAATTCTGTACTTTTAATGGGAAATCATGGCGTACTGACAGCCGCTAAGACAGTTGCGAGTGCCTTTGATGAGTTGTATTATTTTGAGAGATCTTGCCAAACCTTAATAGGTGCTTACCAAACAGGACAAAAGCTTCATTTAGCAAGCCATAAAGTCGCTAAAAAAACAGCTCAGCAGTGGCAGGACTATGACGCCTCAGATCTTCATTTTGATGCCCTAAAGAGAATATTAGATAAAGAAGAGCCCGACTACAAAAACTAAAAAAATAAGAATAAAGGAGTGATCATGCCAAAACTTGACATAGATTATGTAAGAGAACAGTTTCCAGCTTTTAAAGATCCGTTGAGTGCAAAATGGTCTTTCTTTGAAAATGCAGGTGGAAGCTATGTTCCATCCAATGTTATTGAGCAATTAAATCATTTTATGACTTCCACTAAAGTTCAGCCTTATGCAGAGTTTGATACTTCGGCTATTGCAGGTGAGAATATGGATAAGGCAACCAATTACTTTGCTGAGATGATTAATGCACAAAGTGATGAAATCATTATTGGCTCCTCCACAACGATGAATATGTATGTTTTGTCTAATGCAATGAGAAGCCTTTTAAATCCTGGTGACGAAGTCATAGTCACTAATCAAGACCATGAGGCTAATGTTGGTGCCTGGAGAAGACTTGCAGAGCATGGTATGGTCGTTAAGGAATGGAAAATCAATAAAAACACTGCTGAACTTGAGATTGATGATTTAAGGTCTCTATTGTCTGAAAAAACTAAAATTGTTGCAGTTACTCATTGCTCAAACATTGTTGGTTCAATAAATGACCTTAAATCCATTGCAAAACTGGTTCATGAGTATGACGCTTATATTGTTGGAGATGGTGTTTCATACGCACCTCATGGCTTTCCTGATGTGAAAGACCTAGATGTCGATTTCTACGCATTTAGCCTCTATAAGACCTACGGCCCTCACTTAGGCCTTCTTTACGGGAAAAAAGCAATTCTGGACAAACTACCGAATCAAAATCATGAATTTCTAGAGGGAGATGTCCCCTACACTCTTAATCCAGGTGGACCTAACCATGAAGAGTTGTCTTGCTTAGTAGGAGTTTATGAGTACTTTAATAATTTATTTGAGCACCACTTTCCTGGAGAGGACGGCTCTGTTAGAGAAAGAATTGAAAAAGTTAATGAATTGATTAATAAGCATGAACAGGAAATAGCAAACCCACTTTTGGAATATATTAACTCTAGGGATGACATTAAACTTATCGGAAAAAACAAAATAGAGAATAAAAATAGAGCACCTACGATTGCTTTCACTATGAATAATAAATCATCAAAAGAACTAAGTAGCGACCTTGTAAAGAAAGGAATCGCAACTAGAAACGACAATTTTTATGCTTGGCGTTGCTTAAAGGCTTTAGGAATAGATGTTGATGATGGGGTAGTAAGAACAAGCATGGTTCACTACAACACTCATGAAGATGTAAATAATCTAATCGAAGCCCTAAAGAAGATTTAAAGAGGCTAATTCAAGGTTTTTTATCGTTAAGGTTTTGTATATAAAGTTGGGAACATTTTGCCCTCTAATGGATCACCATTTTGGTAACCATTCGCCTCCATCATCGCTCTTTCTTCTTGAGCCCAATCACCTCGATACTCAACCCTAGAGCCTTCTTTAGCCATTCTTAGGGTGTATCTATGAATATCACTCTTTGGTCTCACCTGGTTTAAACTTCCGTGCAAGGTGCGAATATCAAAAAAGATACAATCTCCAAGCTCAAGATCCCACTCTAGGAATTCATAGTTGTCTTTATTTTTAAGTATATCTGGCGTTATATCGTATGTCTTTCCATTCACATCACCGGCCTCACCGTCAACTGGATGCCCTTCTTGAAATCGTGTTCTTATATAAAGCTTATTCCAGAGATGAGAACCCTTAATCCAAGCTATCCCATCCTCTTTGGAGACAGGATCGAGAGGGAGCCAGAGAACACACATAGATCCTTCAAAATCAAAGTATGAGATGTCATGATGAAAAGGAGCACCTGATTTAGATCCTGCCTCTCTATAAAACCAGTTATCCATCACTAAATTAATTTTATTGGCCTTTAAAAGCTCTGAGGCAATTTGAGCAGTAGGCGAATTAAAAACAAAGTCCTTAAAATCTTTATAAAGATCCCATGTCCAAAAGTCTTCGAAGTAACCGGGCCCATCTTTATCCTTTGTATGTCTTACAAATCGTGGACTAGGGTTATTTATATCCTCATTAATGCCATTTTTAAGCTTTTCAATCCATTGCTTTTCAAACTTACCTTTTAATAAAACGGCACCATCCTTATTAAATTGATTAATTTCAGATTGAGATAGCATTTCAAGTTATTTGGAATAATAAGAAAAAAATAACGATTGACAAAGTCAATCTTTAAAACCTAAAGGCTAGATTAAAAATTAATCAGATAGCGCAGGCCATATCTTGGCCACAACACATAGGTGATTTAATTTTTCCGTGATCATTTGGACATTTTGAGATTTGGACTTCAGTGCCATCATCCAGTGTAAGTATGTCGTCTACTAGAGGCTCGTCACATTTAGCGCATGCTGCATTAACAGCCATTCCGCAATTATCACATTCATATGTTGCCATAATATTCTCCGATTAAATTAAGCTTTATATTAACAGAATTAAATCACCGAATGCCTTAAAAGTAAGTACAATTTTTGAATAAATTACAATACGTGTATGATATAAATATACATATGAAAAAACTAATACTAATCTCACTTTTAACTCTTGGATTTATAAGTTTGTCCTTTGCTGGAGGTGATGATAGAGATCAAGAATTACCATTAAATTCACTTAATACAGTACTTGATGATGATTCATTATTACCAGAATCCAATCAAAATCAAAATAAACAAGCTTCTGAGACTAATACTGCTGATTTAGAGCAACTCCTTAAAGAAATTGAAAAAGACCTCAATGAGTCAACAGATCTTGATCAGAAACTAGAGGATAAGGGCTATATTCAAATTTTCAAAGAAAACTATATAGATTCATATTCAGGGCGCTTCATATTGCTTGGAGTTTTCGTCCTTTTACTGTTTTTTATGCTTATCTTTAATATGTTTTTTTCAAGGAAGTGATTTACCAGTTAATAATAATACTAAATAAGATATTTAGTTAAATTATTACCATATGAAAAAAATAATAAACCCCACCAATCTAGTGCTTGCTTGGAATCAAAAAAAGGTATACAATCGAATTACTCAAGGGGAAATATACCGATTAAGCTTTCAGCTCTTAAACTAGTGTTTTAGATGTTTTGCTAATTTCGTAATCCGTTTTTTTATCCCGAGTGGTTTTTTATTTTGATGTATTTATTTAAGGAGTTTACTTATGATTAGAAATAAATTGATACTTATGATGGTAGCAACAGTACTCGTTTTTAGTGGTTCGAGTTCAATTGCTGCAGATGAAAAAGTCATCAAGTGGAAATTAGCGATGACCTGGCCTGCTGGCCTACCCCCTTTTGCGTGGACTGTTGATCGTTTTGCTGAAAATGTAGAGGAGATGAGTGGTGGTCGAATGACAATTCGTGTTGATGATAAAAATAAACACAAAGCTGCCTTGGGCATACTTGATATGGTCGAAGCTGGTCAATATGAAATGGGCCATTCAGCATCTTATTACTGGAAAGGTAA
>ENA-OREB01001288-OREB01001288.1-marine-metagenome-genome-assembly--contig:-NODE-1288-length-12296-cov-8.126361_pt1 | contig 12296 bp, 10 predicted proteins | sample MGYA00248625_ERZ508552 | MGnify/ENA primary metagenome ERZ508552 (study PRJEB26219, sample SAMN06267888) | marine metagenome | isolation source: Monterey Bay, California, USA | place: USA:Monterey Bay...
GTTTTGGTCAAAATTGGGCTGATGTTCACTTGAGATAGAAGCTAGGCCAAGCGTGTTTCTCCGATCTTATCAGCTTCTGATTACTCGCCGGGAAAAAGCAATCCCTGTGGGGGTGCTCGACACTTTGGCAGATGATTAAAGGGTCTGTGAGGCATGGCATCCAGATGGTCTAGAATCTTGTTGATTACGTCAGGGTCCTCAATGCAGGCGATAATTTTTACATCCCCACCACATCGGCTACAGACGGGCAAACGTAAAGACGGCGACGATAGCAACCCCAACAGAGAGCAGTGCGCCGTTATAAACAAACTTACTCGAGAAAAATCGTGTTGTTCTCGCCTTTGAAAAAAGATTAACGCTCATTTGAAGCATTTCATCGCGTTTTTCCCGATGATGAGCTTACCCCTCTAATCACACTCATCATCTTTTTGAAACTGAATTCAAACGCTGGCTGAAGGAAACCAGCCCAGACAACCGCGGGATCATCGAGATGTAAATCCAGAGATCTGGATCTGCCAGCCAGTGACTTGATCCAACCGTAAAGCGTTAGCTCCTTGTCCAGCCAGGCCCTTGCTACGGCCTGCAGCTCAAAACGCCAAACGACGCTTTTTGCGCGGGAATACTTAACCTCATTGGCCTCTGGTAATGGCATATCCGTGCAATCACAGTACATCGTATGTTGCATTTCTATACCGCAAGATTCCGCAAGTGCAGCATGCAATGAGGGACGGCCGACATTAGCCTCTATGAAATAGTAATCATCAGTGCCTTCGCGCCGCTTGTACTCAATCTCACAAAATCCATGAAAGTCGGTAGAATCAAGCAACTTGCGAGAAATCTGATTAAGTTTCGGAACATCGACTTGCACCGAGGAGGCACCCACACCGGTTCTTCGTGGCCATTGACGCAACTTTTGACCCACAAGCTCTGCCAGACACTGGCGATCTCTACCGATATAGCTATGATAGAAAAACATGTTGCTATCGTCTCCCTCGATCCATTCCTGCACAATGATACTTGGTGCCAAACCGACACATTTTTGAAGCGCATTCTCAAGTTCAGCTCTTGTGTCAATCCTGAACGCTTTTTCGCGTATTGTTGTCCACCAAGCATCGGTTCTAACGGAGGGCTTCACGATGAGCGGCAAGGTGCACGCGTCAATCAGCGGCTGAATCTCTTCTACCGCGCTGACGGTCCAGGTCTGCGGGAGACTAATACCCACTTTTTTTACAAGCTTGCTTACCTGCGCTTTATCCCCAAGCATTTCGAGCGTGTCTTCATTGGCAATCGCCATGCGATAAGTTTGCTCGAGTCTCACACGGTTTTTGCTGGCGACAAACGCCAAAGCATCGGTAGTCGGGCAAAATACAGCGCCGCCAGGCAATGAGTGCGATAGTTCATCCAGCGCCTGAAGCAGACCTTTGTCACCGCTGGGAACCGCGACGATGCGCTGCACGAATCGCGTTTTACACCGATAGTTCTTTACGTCGACGGCAAGCGCGATAACAGGTATCCCGTGCTTGCTTAATATACGACTTAATTCCAGTCCAACGTTGTTATCTAACCAAGCCACTACTGCCGGAATAACCTCTTTAGACGAACTTTTCTTGTAGAGGTCCTTCTCCATGGTTGAAGTACTTGTATTCATGCCGCACTAACGCCCGCAATAACAACATGCTTAATAAAACAGCAATTCTTATGCCAAGTGCCTTAATAGCAATAACATCAGACAGCAATGTCATATCAGTACCACTTGATTTTGCATAAATCACAACAAATGGGACGCGGTTCTTGACCTTGTTCGCTCGAGCCAGTGAGGGTATTCGCATTCTTGGCGAAGTAAAAAAGGAATATGCAGACTTGCTGCGCAAAGCAGACCATATTTTCATCGAAGAGCTAAGAGCTGCAGACCTTTATGAGTCTGTTAGTCAGGCCTTTACTGTGTTCCTGCCTATCAAGTCTGTGGGAGTCGTCGGTGATGCCAGACGTTACGAGTATGTGGTGGCGTTACGAGCAGTCGAAACTATCGACTTTATGACTGCCCGCTGGGCGCACCTGCCTTATGATTTCTTAGGTCATGTCTCTACTCGTATTATCAATGAAATATCTGGTATATCTCGTGTGACATATGATATTTCGAGTAAACCTCCTGCCACGATTGAGTGGGAGTAATAGGGTGAGGCTAACCGATTGATTTACACAGGTTTACGAGTTGCAAAGCAGTTACAAAGAGCTCCATTTTTGGGGCTTTTTTACAAGCGAAGTTACAAACGATAGCGATTATTGCGCATCATAAGGTCGCGAACGATTTAAGCTGGTTGTAAATTTTTCCACCATGGGTCCAATTGTTCCTTTTCGAATATTTAGGTCAGGTAGAAACTGATTGGTAGCAGCCAAGCATGGCAATTGATTTTTTATGCCATATTCCTTGTTCGGCTGTTTTTTCTTGAATATCGATTTTTTTCGGAATGAGGTGAAAAGGCGCTGCTGCAAAGCGTCTGATGGTGGATGCTACATCGTTTGCGAGTTGTTCCGGTGTTTCAACCGGCAGTGTAAAACCGTAAGACTCGGTGATGGCATGGCCCGGGCCGCCGCGGTTCGTTGTGATGACAGGCAAGCCCCACGTCAGTGCCTCAGAAATCACACGACCACTGGGTTCTCTAAAACTGGGAAAAACAAATAGGTCGCTCCGGTCATAGAGTGCTTCAACCTCAAGGCGAGATACGTGACCGTGGAAAGTGATCCGGTCTGCTACGCCAAGTTCAGCTGCTTCTTGTTGACAAATCTCGATCTCTTCCCCTTCACCCGCGCTGTCGAGGGTGACGCCGGGCAAATCTCTCAGTAAGGCCATGGCTCGGACGACATCGCGAAGGCCTTTGGTTCTAACACCACGCCCTACGTGTAGTAGTTTGATGTTTCCATGCGCCAGTGACCGCTGCGCTTTCACTGGAGCAAGCTGATCAATACCAAGTTCGCTATGTAAGTAATATTTTTCGACGTTTGCAAGAGATAAAAGATCGCCAACATATGGTGCCGCGCCAATCACTGCCGCTGCTTGTTGAAAGCTTTTCTTGAGCAACGGGTCTCGGGATAATCGAAAGCGATCTAGCATTCTCAGTCGCACAAACCATGGCGCACTTCGACACTCTGATTTAAATGCATCAGGTGTCGATAGGCTGCCGCCCATGGGACCTAAAATGTATGGAATACCGGTACCTAGGAACGGGGTAGGATAGCGCAACGCAGCAGGGGTGACCTGATGACCAATATCAAAATGTCTGCCTTGTGCCTGTTGTTTTGTAATCCATTGTCTTGTCTTGAAAAAGAAGTAGGGATAGCCAGGTTTTAACATGGCGTTAAGTCTCTCGTTCCCGCATGACGGCTCAGCAAACGTTATGGTTTCTACATCGGGAAGCTGTTTGTTGACTGGGACTCTGTCTCGGCGCTGGAAAGTAATCAACGTGACGTTGGCCATCTTTGCCATTGCTTCAACCCACTTGAATGCTCGCCATGCTTCACCAACATCGGTGCCGTCACAGTTTGTCGCAATCATCAGCACATTGAGGTGTTTCTTACTCCTGTCGGCTATGAGCGCTTCGAGTGGTTGGGATTGCAAGGGTTAGCTCCTTCTTTTTGAAGTTCTTAGAGCAATTTCCTTGCCAGTTTTAGTTGCCTAATTTCGGAGACTAAGAATAAACCCTCCAGCAATACTCCTGCCACATTGCTATGGCAATTGCCTTTGCTATTTACGACTCAATCGGGTGTCTTGTTGCAAATTCGAAAACTATCTCAGCGGTCACGGCCAATCTTCCACGACACCGCGAATGTGATTGTTCCAGGTGAATTTCGAAGAAGACAACTTCGCGTTGGCGGCGAGTCGTTGCATCTCTTGTCGATCTTTGGCGAGAGAAGTCAGCAACTTTGCCATGTGAGTTGTATCCATAGGGTTCACGAGATACCCGTCTTCCCCGGAAGCGATTAATTCAACAGGTCCTGCATTGTCTCCCGCGAGCACAATACAACCAGAGGCCATAGCATCAACAATCGAAAGACCAAATCCCTCAACATCGCCTTGAGCTCGTCTATCGAGCTGAGGATGAAGGTAAACATGTGTGCGCGTATAAAGCGTCCATAGCGTCTGATCGTCCACATACGGCAAAAACCTGAACTCTAACCCTTCAGTGGATGCTGCCTGCTGCTGTAGCGCCTCATGCCTGACACCATCCCCTATCAGAGTATAAATCAGCGGAACACCGGATGAGGCCGCGATGCCAGCTGCTTCAACCGCGGCTTTAACGTTTTTTCTCGTGTTTTGTCGGCAAACGGTCAATATGTTCAACGTACCGTCATAGGCTGGTATGCCCGTTGTTTTAGGCGCGGTGACGCCTAGGTGAGCGACTTTTACTTGGCTCGGTGGAATAGTAGTGAACCGTTCTAACAAAAGCTCACGGGTAAAAGACGAGACCGCAATGATTCGGGCGCACTTTCGGAGCACGAATCCGACAAAAAACCTGCTCACGAGATCGTCACGCAGCAGTTCATTACCGTGAACAGTTAAGCGAATATCACCAAGACGCAGCGGAAGCAATGGAAGTAGCGGTAAAGCCATCCGCCAGGTAGTGGCGTGCACAATATCCCAACGTTTTCGGCGGATCACAGTTTCGTAAAGCAATCTGAAAAATATGGTGACGCCAATCAGAAGCTGCGACCGTCTCCCCACGATGATTTGAGATGCCGTAAGTTCATCTGCTGGTGCATTGGTAGAGATCAGGGTGACGTTGAAACCGGCTCTTCCATATTCCTTGGCAACCTGTTCAGCATACCGTGCAATGCCGCCGGGCGCGGGGCTGATTTCTTTTGCAAGCAACAATACCTTTTGCACTATGCAACCCACCTAGCGACGAATTCGCACTTAGCAACGCTTACAAGCGAATTTGCGATAGATTTTGCTGGCATGGAACTTGCGACAGCGGTGGCAAACCAACAAAGGATCACTCTTGTCATGACAACTTCACGCCTTGCTGTATTTGCAGTGGCTCTGACTCTTTCAATTACCGCATGGGCTTTAAGCACTTCTGATTTTCTCTTTGTTGCTGGCTCTGATCAGAGCAATTATACAGAAGATGGGAAGCCGCTGGCGATAAGCAATATCAATGGCACCTTACCCGGTAACGTCCTCCAAAGCGTTTACTCAATGCTGCCTGAATCAACACAGGTCAATCCGGATTTTATCTCTACTTCGAGCTTGACAAACATAATCATCGACGATGAGTTAGACGGCGCAGAATATGCCGAAGTATCTGTCACTTTTCTAAACGAAGGGGCGGGCTATAGAAATTCTCTTGGATACTTTGTCTATGACACGACAAACCCACCTACGACAAAAGAAGAACTCGAGCACCTGATTGTTTTCCCCAATGCTTCTAAGGGGCGCCAAGGCAGCATGACCCAAGGCGACACGATCGAACTTAATATCCAAGCAACCGCAGGGCAGGGCATTGGTTTTTTCGTCGTACCTAACGGTTATGGGGGGGAGTTTAACGAAATCGGTTCGCTTGGCCGTTGGAACACACCTTTTTATACGCTAACCGATTTGAATCCAGAATCGACTGAGATCAATCGAAGACACTCTATCGCTTTTGTCGACCCCATCAACGAATTCTTGGTGATAGGTTTTGAAGACCTTTACCGCCCCCTCGGTGACAATGATTTCAATGATCTCATTTTTACGGTAAATGTAACGCCGTTTGTTGCAATTGACGGTGTGAACCCAGATGGCAGTGTGGACAGCGGTTATGAAATTCTTGTGCAAGATGATCAACCAAATATTACGACGACGAGCGTTTACCCGGCTGCTTGCAGCTGGGCGACCATCGCCTTTGAAGACAAGTGGCCAGAGCTGGGAGACTACGATTTTAATGATCTGGTGTTGAGGCAACGAGTCACGGAAACTCTGAACGGCCCGCGAGACGTTTTACGAATACAGGCTGATTATCAAGTTCAAGCTGTCGGCGGCTCTTATGCAAATGGATTTGCTGTCCGGCTACCGGGTGTCCTAGCAAGTGATATTGACTCAGTTTCTGTTCTTCTTAATGGATCGCCGGTAGCACATGAAACCGTTGAAACCCTTTACGGCGACGTAAACCTCATCTTGAGTGAAAGCACGCGGGACGACGTTTCTGAATCTTTTTCAAGCGACTGTAAGCGTTACAGAGCGGACCAAAGCTGCCTGTCTTCGCAGACTGAAGATTTCGTATACAGCGTTGATATTGTGTTTAGTAACCCCGTTAGTAAAGAAATATTGGGAAAACCGCCGTACGATCCGTTCATCTTTTCAGCGGTAGACCAAAAACGAGGCAGCTTAACAGAGCCGCCCGGTCGAGGCTGGGAGGTACATTTAAAAGAATTCTCTGGCACGGGTGCGTTTAACTCGGGCCTTACGGGTACATTCGACGATAACTCTAATGGTCTGAATAGTTTTGTCGACGGTAACAACTTTCCTTGGGCAATTCTCGTTAACGATATTTGGGCGCACCCTGTTGAAAAGATGGACGTTTCGCAGGCTTACCCCGACTTTCAAGATTGGGTTCTGACGAGCGGTGAGGAAAACCGCAATTGGTATACCCCCAGCAGAGCCAGACAAGATCGAGTTATCGAGGTTGCGAATTCTGCTGGCTGCTTAAACTAACAATCCAAACTGGACGCTGACAATGAAATCAATTAACAAAACACTAATGATGCTACTTTGTACGTTCCTCATAACGGCATGCGGCGCTGGCTCAGGCGAAGATGAGGATGATACGCCGGTTGCGAGCAGTGCAAGTGGAACTAGTAATCCAACTAGTCAGCCGGTATCTGCTACTAACGGAAGCGCGACAAATGGCGCTTCAGGCCAAGGTGATGAGCCGACAACAGTCGATCTAGATGCTGACTCTGGCTTTGACTTTCGGGTTAGCGGCGAATTTCAGCTGAATTTCCTTTCGGTACCCGTTGACTCGGGTGCGCTAACAATTTACCACGGTCGTGTCGATAACGGTCAAGATGGAATCTCGATTGACTATCTGACGCGATTGACTTCGGTCAGGCCAGTAGAAGGAACGACAATTTCGCTTGAGGTCAACGATAACTGGACTGAATTGCTGTTTCACTGGGTACCTGAAGGGCCCGAAGCAGATACCGTTTTTGCTACCAAGTTCTTACCCAATCAGAGCAGTTACGACATTAGTTTTTGAATACCGAATAAACAACAAAAAGGTTTAAGTGCCGTTGATGGATCTGCTATTTCATCAGCGGTTGTCTGGTGTCTAGGATGCGAAGGTCAGACTCGGCGGGTGAGTGTGGCATCGAAGGTTTGGTACTACGATGGGGGAAAGGTCAGAACTATGAGGTGTTATTAAGTACCTGATATTAAACAGTTTAAAAATAACGTTACGACTGGGTGGGAGTAGTGACGACTAACAAGGGTCTAACCTAACTGCTACCGTCGAACTAGTCGCCTCAAGCGGATACAAGCCAAGCGCACCTGACATTTGTGCGACGGTATACTTCTCGACCTTCATGCGATGAATGATTTCAACGGTAGGTCTGTCTTCGTGGAGCCTTGGCATGACACAAGACAGTTGCCCATCTCGAAGCATTTCGGCCTGCACACCATTCAAGTTATGCGCTAACGCCTTATCCTTGCCGGGGCCAACCCAAGCGCCATCGTCACGATCGACAATCCATAATCTTAGATCCGCAACCTCCCCTTCTTTGTTTTTAGCAAACACCGAGATCACCTCTTCTGCTTCACCGCCAATTGAAAAAAGTGCGGGATTCAAAGCCAACGGGCTGAGCAACACTGCAACCCAGGTCAACCATTTCGGTTTCGCTGACCATAAAAGTACCCCGCCTAAACTCAAACAGCCTAGTGCACCTAACATAGGACCCCAAGTAGGCATCGAGTAGGGGCCGGCATGTTGAAATCTAATCGCGAAAACGCCGAGACCGACGAGAACTAAGACAAGTGCGTAGATTTTGGAAGCGAGTGAAGTTTGGAGTATAGGCACCATTAACGCCCTTTTTAGTGAAATCAGCAAATAAGACTTGATCCCTGTTTGCTTCCTTCAGCGATGTTATGTCGGAACGGTAAACGTGCGCTCGGCCCGATAGCAATCTACTAGGTGCCTTTTCAGATGATTTACCACGGCGGCTCACTCGGCTAAACAACAAATTAGCCAGTATCGTGAAAGCAAAGTAGCCAATCAGTGAAACGTTCTTGGGTCGCAACAACATTCGCAGGGAGTTCATAGACGGGCGAGGATAGTAATTTTAAAGCGCATTTACTCCGAATTTCAAAAGTACCCCAACTGGGCTTTTTTTAAATTTGAAAGTTTGAATGACAGTCTTTCGGTAGTGGTTGGTCAATGTCTCAATAGCTAATGATCTCGTGTCTTATAGACGGCCGGGGTGCTCACTTAGCGCAAGAAGTAAAACGTGATGGCGTTCAGGTGACGACTTGTCTACCCGGTTATGTCCGAACCGAAGCCCACACGCGCGCAGGTTTGCAACATCTTCACAGGAATATTCCCGATTAGATGTGGTTAAGCCCGAAACCAGTGGTAGAAGAATGTGAAGAGGCCTCGTTGTCAGGGAAGACAACATTGATACCTGGGAAGGTTTACAAAACGGTGAGACCCTTTCTTGGTTCCAGGTTAGCGAATGACATTTGGCGTAATCTCACGCGAAGATGATTTAAATAAGTTGCCAACTTACGCCACTATCTGTTTGTACTCGCAGTTTTACCTCTCTTTTCTTAGTTGCCCTCTGATATGTGGAGGCGATTGCAATATCAAACGGATATGGCGCTATCCTCTTCTGGCGTAAGGGTTCTCGCGTTGGTTTAGGGATTTTGTCGCACCTCCGCAATCCATGCTATTTCTGATTAATATCTCTTGGACCGATTTGCATTTTGTGGATGACCCTTTGCAATACGCGAAAAATGCTGTGCAAATCGAGTGCCTTTGACAATCGGAAAACAGGACAGATTTAAATTAACTGTCGGAAATAGAAGCACTTATGGTTGCCGGGCACGATAATTGCTGTATCTAGGTATCTATCATTTCAAGATGAGTCGATACCATGCTTGCTCGTATTTCTAAATTGCTCTGCCTCAGCCTATTCCTGTGGGCAAAAACGGCCGACGCCTCGGACCCATTTGAATTCTGCCCAACAAAGGCATTCATCGTTCAATCGCCCGGTTCGGTGCCGATTCTCTACGGCGTCGATCTCGCCATCGGCAGCTACACCACGATTTCACCGAACATGGGAACCAGCAGGGTCAATGGCGCCGGTTTCAATTATCACGACAGCTACATGTATGGTTGGGACTACGGTGCCGAAACGCTGGCACGTTTTGGCAACGATTACCAAGCGGTTCCTCTCAATCTGACCAACCTCATCGATAAACCTTTCTATGTTGGAGACGTCTCCGTCGTAGAGAATGCGTGGTACGGTTACCGGAAGGGCTACGGCCTGTACCGGGTCGATCTGAGTGATCCTGAAGCAGCGCTAGTGATGGAGAAGATTGCAACGCATACTTCCATGGGTAACCCAAACTTGACGGACCTGGCTTTCCACCCCTTCGACGGCCTGATCTACGCAGTCGATAACGACGGTTTTCTCCTGACGATTGACCCGGCAAATGGCGAGACCACGGTGCTCGTTCAGGTGCTGAGCGAAGCGGAAGAAGGTTTTAATTTCACCTTCGGCGCACAGTATTTCGACGTTGACGAGAATTTTTACCTAAGCAACAACAGTAACGGGTTCATTTATCGGGTAACAATAAACGGAGAATTTTCAGAAGCCGTATTCTTTACTTATGGCCCCTCCAGCAGTTCCAATGATGGCGCACGCTGCGCACTGGCGGAAGTCGAGATCAGCGACCTTGTCGACTTTGGCGACGCGCCGGACAGTTACGGCACTACGCTGGCCGAAGGCGGAGCCCGGCACGGGATCAGCAGCCTGCTTCTCGGCTCACTGATTGATGGCGAATCGGATGCCTATGTCTTTCCATTGAGCGATGACATCAGCGATCAGTCAGATGATGACGACGGGATCTCCTTCCCAACCGGCTTCGAGATCGGCTCATCGGCGATCATCATCGCCAATGTGATTGGCTCGGGCGGTTTCCTAAATGCCTGGATTGACTGGGACAAAGATGGACAGTTCGAGGATGATGAGCAGATCGCAGAAGCCCTGGCAGTTAACGAAGGGACGAACAACTTGCCGATCAACGTCCCGATTTGGGCCACCAGCGGTGGGACCTGGGCTCGTTTTCGTATCAGCACCCTGCCGGATATTGGTCCCACAGGTGGGGTAAGTAACGGCGAGGTCGAGGATTATCCACTTACAGTCACCGAAGTAGGTGTCACCACCCGCCATTATCCGAACGAAAGCAGCTTTACGAGTTTCGCCTTCGAGGACAAGTATCCGCAACTCGGCGATTTCGACATGAACGACGTGTTGATGAACTTGCGCTATACCGAATACATCAAGGATGGTCAGGTGATTCGAATCAAGCTCGAGGGGCAAGTGGCAGCGCTTGGCGGGCGTTACCACAACGGTTTCGGCATCCAGATTCCCGGGATTGATCCGGCCTCGATTAAAGGTGATTCGATTGCGCACTTTGTCAATTACGTTCGGCAATCTAATTACGCACTCGAGGAGAATCGCATCAGCGCGGTGCTCGTCGCGAGTGAGAACCTGTGGGACATCACTCAGCCTGGAGAATCAGGATGCAGATTCTTTCGAGTCGAGGAGGGCTGCGGCACCACCAGTCGCCCCAACTGGCAAATGACTGTGCCTTTTCGCACGCCGGTCGATGTCAATAGCATGCCTGCGATGCCCTACGACCCATTTATCTTCGCGGCACCCGGCACCAATCACGGAAGTTCAGTGAGCGCAGTGACTGGCCAATACCCGGGCCGAAAACTCGAAGTACACCTGAAGAACAGGGCCCCAAGCAATGCCTTTGAGGTCGGACTGTTCGGCACTCACGACGACGCTTCAGATACCCAGCAGGCAATCTTCTTCCAGACCGACAATGGCGTACCTTGGGCGCTGGAGGTACCGCTGGATTGGAAGCATCCAAAAGAAGGTGTCAGCGTGCTCGAGGCCTACCCGCAATTCTCAGATTTCGCGGCGGATCCTACTGGGATGACCAACCCGGAGTGGTACCTGGAAAACAATGCCAACCCCCAGTTCCTTTACAACGATTAGCGAGTTAACCATGAACCGTAAAACAACGTATATCCGCTGTTCGCACCTCTTGATCACAATTTTCCTGCTTTGGTTCTTAACCGGCTGCGGTGGCGGCGGTGGTAGCAGCGATGAAAGCCCTACTGACGAGACCACTCCTGCAGGCTCCGGCACGACCACTGCGACGGGTGCTGAAAACCCGATCACCGAGTTGAGAATCACCGCAGAGAATGACCTGCGCGTTAATCAGTCGCTCGAAATCTTTGTCGAAATGAGCTCGTCGCGTTCGTATCTCTCCATCTGCCCGGGCTCTGGAACGGTGGTCAACGCCGCATCGATGAGTTACGACCAATGTATTGCGCGACGGCCGCTGACGGCCGGTGTAGACAGCCTAAGTGTTGACGTCGCGAACCATACCGATGCGCTTGTCGCGATCATCTGGTTCTACGAAACCGGCCGTGACCCGTTGGTTTACCGATGGCAGCGGGACGCCGACAAAGGAGCGCCGCTGACAGCTGTCTGGCGGATCGAGGAACCCGGTTAACCAGTACCGCGAGAATAGGGGCATTTACTTTCCCCGACGGGACACCTTATCTGACAGTAAGAAATTGGGTGTAGTTTACGCAGGAAACGCTAATCGTAGACTGATTGTGGTGTTTAGAACCCAACTGAATGCAATTCTGGACTTACAGGAAAAAAGCGTCTTCTCAGTGCGGCATCAGAAAATGGTAAGTCTTTGAGTATAGGCACCATTAACGCCCTTTTTAGTGAAATCAGCAAATAAGACTTGATCCCTACAGACCATTTTCTACAGCAAAATTGGAGGTTAGGCCGGAGGCTACAATGGCATCGTGCACAGCCAGGACGGGATCCAGGGCAAACATGTCCGGATCGCTGATCTCACCCAAAACCCGGACTCAACTAATGCCTTGATGATGATGTCGGCACGCGATGGCCGTTCAAAGGGTTGGACAAGCTCTCCACCGTAGAGCTCTGTTTTGGCATCCCGCAACCGGTGCTGTTCGCTGTAGATGGTTTTCATACGGCAACTCCTATAC
>ENA-OREB01001289-OREB01001289.1-marine-metagenome-genome-assembly--contig:-NODE-1289-length-12293-cov-2.745580_pt1 | contig 12293 bp, 12 predicted proteins | sample MGYA00248625_ERZ508552 | MGnify/ENA primary metagenome ERZ508552 (study PRJEB26219, sample SAMN06267888) | marine metagenome | isolation source: Monterey Bay, California, USA | place: USA:Monterey Bay...
TGCTGCCATCCGGCAATTAAGTTGCCGCATGCCAACCTACATCACGATCAAGGACGTCAAGAAAAGATGGGGACACGGTCAAGAAGATGTTTTCCCTGTCTCACAATTTGAAAAACTTTGGAGCGACATCTCAGGCTTACCTGAAGTCACGTCGAATTACTTCGTTGTCCCGCTCGCCCGCGGCCAGCAATTAAAACAGCAGGCGCAACTTGATGCATGGCTGCGAGATGGCACGGCTGAATATGTAAACGGAATTTGCGATTGGAACTTCTAATCGCGGCAAGCTCACGGACTTGGGTAGCGACTACAGTTCAACGAGCGCCAGTAGTGGAACCTTTCATGGGATCCATTACCAGGCAACAAATTCCATAAACGATCGCAAGAAATCCTAGCAGAACCACGTTCATTAACGCACCTTGAATGATGGTAGTTGCGAAGCTAAACATCAAGGCTGGACCAAATTCTTCGGTGAAAAATGCAGACATTGCGCCATCTACCGGGTAAACCGCCATCGTGATAAACCTGCCAGCAGTCGTCGAAGCGATTCCCAAAAATAAATCCAGGGGCGTCAAAAGTGGGGCCACCGAAAAAACAATACGAATCGTATAACTAATTTTTACTGCCCTACGTACAACCCGATCCTGCAGAACACGCTGAACAAAAGATGTACCTTCCAAAAGAGTATAGCCAATAACGTAGCAAAAGACGCCAACCACCATCCCAAGAATTGAAGGGAAAGCACCGTTTGTGAATGCGAGTCCCAAAAAGAAACTCGGAGTAGCGCAAACGTAACAAATAAGAAACCATTTAGTAAATATCCAGGGCAACCCTTGCCAAAAAGTCTTCTCCGACCTCTGAACTTTTTGAGGCTCATATTGCGTCGAGGCTTGATACGGATTGGTCGAGGCGGTGAATGGGTTATCGCTATCTTGTTCAGGTCTTTCGATCATTCGCTTTATAAACTAAACACAAAAACGGGTTGAATTTCTTAGCCGGCTTGCGAGCAAAAGTATAATTCCGGACGGAAAAAAAACGACCCAAAATAAACCGCTCCGAGTCAAATTGGCCGACTTCCCGTTTGGGAATCGCCACATTCGGTGCAATCAAGAGGCGACCCGGCATTTAACCCAAAAACGGATCGAAAACGCTTAGCTTTGATTGGCAAGCTTGGGATTTTGTTCCCCAGTCACTTTGATCAATTTTTCCCTAAACGCGTTACAGAGCGACTGCATCTGCTCGACATCCAGTTGCTCGGTTCGCGCGTCGGCTCCGTGCCCCAATTCAGCGAGCACCTCGTCAACATCCGTCTTGGTTAATTGATCTTTGAAAGCGCTGACCGCAACGGATCGCATGAACTTCCGGCGATGGAAAAACATCGCTCTGACAAACGCATAAAAGAAATCGAGGTCCTCAAATTGTTCGCGTCTCTCTGGAAAGTGATGGATGTGAATAATGGCGGAATCAACCTTTGGACGCGGCCAGAAAACTTTGGGAGACATGATGCGAACTATTTCTACATCGCAAATACTCTGCACCCAAATACTCAATGCTCCGTAATCTTTCGACCCGGGACCCGCCACCAATCGGTCAGCGAGTTCCTTTTGAATCGTGACCGTCATCGTTTCGGGAACGATTTCAGAACGCAACAAATTTGAGATAATGGGCGTTGCCACATTATATGGAAGATTGGCAGCCAGCTTAAACACTCGCCCGTCTTCTACCTGCATGTGGTGCTTAATCGCAGCAATCACTTCAGGAGCAAACTGATTTTTATTTTTTAGAGCATCCTGTTTGAGCATTTGGATGTTGTCAAATACCTCTAATTCCTCGGATGCCATCTGATATAGGTATTCGTCAATCTCTACAGTGATGACCTGTGCCGCCTGCTCAGCAAACAAACCGGTCAACGACCCCATCCCCGTTCCAATTTCAAGAACGACGTCGTTCGCATTCAATTGCGCACTTTTCGCAAGAAGGTTCAACAGGTTGAGGTCGATTAGAAAGTTTTGACCATGCCGTTTGTTCGGGTTTAGACCGACTTCTTCGAAGCGCCTTGATAGATACGAAACCGTTTGTCGATTGACTTTAGCCATGATACTTACTTGCGTTCCAATTGCTGCTGGACGTATTTTGCCAGCAAATCAGTTTCAATATTTACGTTGTCACCAACCGCACGGCGACCTAACGTTGTGACCTCTAGCGTATGAGGAATCAATGCCACACTAAACCGTTCTTCTTCGACATCGACAAGCGTTAGGCTGATTCCATCGACGGTCACCGATCCCTTCGAGGCCATTTGCCGAGTGAGTTCCGCTGGAATTCGAAACCAATACTTTGCCCACTCTCCGTCTTGGCTGATTTCATCAACCACCCCGAGGCCATCAACATGCCCCGAAACATAATGCCCTCCCATTCGCTGCCCAACCTGAAGCGAACGCTCTAAATTGACATCAGACCCAGTAACCAGATCACCGAGATTAGTTCGCTTCAATGTCTCTTCGCCTGCCTGAAAAGTCAGGCAAGACTCATCGATTGCGACAACGGTAAGGCAACATCCGTTGATTGCGATACTGTCTCCAAGTGCGACTCCGACGGAAACGAGAGAACCTCTAACCTCGAGGTCAGCTGAACTCCCTTGAGTCGAAATAGATTCGACGATTCCCTTTTCTTCGACTAATCCAGTGAACAAACTTCTAACCCTTCAACTTACGACTGCAGACCCAACCGGCCTACGCTTGCCATCTTTGCCAATCAACTCCGCAAAGTAGAAGCCAAAAGGCCGTTTTTTTCAATGACAAATCATAGGGATCCACACTCAGGAAGGTTTCTTTACCATCGAAAACGCTATAATCGATGACGTTACTCGAAACTGAAGTCCATTCACCCAACCCACCGCAAAATCCATGCTCAAATTTGCAAACCTTACTTTGAGATCCCTGACACTCCTGTTTTTGATGCTGAACGGTGTTTCATCACCCGCGGCAGCGGATGAGCCGAGACCAAACTTCATTATTATTTTCGCCGACGACCAAGGCTACAACGATCTCGGCTGTTTCGGATCCGAAAAGATTAAAACCCCCAATATTGATCAACTCGCAGCCGAGGGACGAAAATTTACTAGCTTTTACGTACCCTGCTCAGTCTGCTCGCCATCCCGTGCAGCTTTGCTGACTGGTTGTTATCCCAAACGTGTCGGCATGGAGAAGCACGTACTTTTCCCCAAAAGTAACTACGGACTCAATCCTTCAGAACATACGATCGCGAATCATCTCAAAGAGCTCGGCTACTCAACAGCCTGTATTGGAAAATGGCATCTCGGACATCTGCCCGAATTACTACCGCGCCAACAAGGATTCGACTCTTATTACGGAATTCCGTATTCGAATGATATGAATCACCCAGACAACAAAAACAAACCGAAGATTTCAAGTGATGAACGCTGGACCAACCAAGCCTCAGCCGTCACGCATTGGAATACGCCTCTTGTCGGTAACGAAGAGATCATCGAACTTCCAGTCGACCAGCGCACCATCACCAGACGTTACACAGATAAAGCAGTCGAATTCATTACGGCAAATAAAGACAAACCATTCTTTCTGTACCTCCCTCACTCGATGCCGCATATCCCGTTGTACGTACCCGAAGACGTTTATGACCCCGACCCCAAAAATGCCTACACCTGCGTAATCGAACACATCGATGCAGAAGTTGGCCGACTGGCTCAAACCGTTCGCGATCTTGGCCTAGCGGACAATACATACATCATTTACACCAGCGACAACGGCCCGTGGTTACAATTCGGCAGCCACGGCGGCAGTGCCGGGCCACTTCGCAGCGGAAAAGGAACGACTTTCGAAGGAGGCCAGCGTGTTCCTTGCGTGATGTGGGCACCCGGCCGTATTCCTGCTGGCACGTCGACTAATGCCTTTAGTTCCACACTCGACCTGTTGCCAACGATTGCCTCACTCACCAAAAGCAAATTACCGGCAAACAAGATCGACGGAAAAGATATCTCTGCCACGTTGACATCTGATCGCTCGCCGCGAAATGACATGCTGTTTTATTCTGCCAGAGGTGAACTGCAAGGGATTCGCGAGGGCGACTGGAAACTCCTCGAGATTACAAAGGTCAATCGCAAAAATAAAACCTCACAAACCACCTCCTATCTGTTTAATTTGGCAGATGACATTGGCGAACAAAACAACCTCTTTACCCAATACCCAGAACGGGCTGGGAGAATGAGGATCCAAATGCAACGCCTCGATGCTGAGATAACCGAAAACGCAAGGTCGGTTTGGCGCAAAACCGAATGACGCCGAACGACCACGATCGCTCCTGCATAAAAAAAGACAACATTAACAGCCAACAACGGGCGGCAAAACTAACGTTGCAGGGCAGGGCAGTGAGTTCGCAATCTCACTAAAGAAACCCCTTTCGGAATTTCGATGAATGGGGACAATATGAACCAATCACCTTAAGAAACCAAAGTAATAGTGGAAGCTAAACATGGATAACATTGTAGAAATCAAAGGCCGACAAATTCTCGACAGCCGAGGGAATCCGACAGTCGAAGTCGATGTCACCCTCGCAGACGGTTCATTCGGCTCTGCCGCTGTTCCCAGCGGTGCAAGCACTGGAGCGCACGAGGCGTGGGAAATGCGAGACGGCGATAAGTCCGTTTACATGGGTAAAGGTGTGACCCAGGCGGTCGCCAACATTAACGGCCCACTGGCAGAAGCGCTGATGGGCGTCAATGGCTGCGATCAAGGTCTCATCGACCAAACCATGATCGATTTAGATGGAACCGACAACAAATCGAACCTGGGAGCGAACGCTCTTCTCGGTGTGTCACTTGCTTCTGCAAAGGCCGCGGCTGTTTTCTGCAATCAACCCCTTTATCGCTATCTTGGTGGAGCGGCGGCAACGCTTTTGCCGGCTCCCATGATGAACATCGTTAACGGTGGAGAGCACGCTGACAACTCTGTCGATGTCCAGGAATTCATGGTCATGCCACTTGGTTTCGAAACGTTTAGTGACTCGCTGCGTTGCGGATGTGAAATCTTTCATAATTTGAAGAAGGTACTTCAGGACAAAGGGCTAAATACGGCTGTTGGAGATGAAGGAGGGTTCGCACCTGATTTAGGCAGCAACGTCGAAGCTCTTGATTTGATCATGATGGCAATTGAAAAGGCCGGTTATGAACCGGGTAAGCAAGTGCAAATCGCACTCGATGTTGCCGCCACCGAATTCTACGATGAATCAAAAGGCGTTTATAAAATCGATGGTAAAGAGCTAGACTCTGGTGCCATGGTCGACTTCTTGGTTGACTGGGCAGACAAGTATCCAATCTGTTCGATCGAAGACGGTTGCAGTGAGGATGACTGGGACGCCTGGAAACTACTGACTGACAAATGTGGCGACCGTGTCCAATTAGTCGGCGATGATCTGTTCGTAACCAACACGACGCGTTTGCAACGAGGTATCGACGAGGGCATTGCAAATTCAATTTTGATTAAGGTAAATCAAATTGGAACCTTGACCGAAACCATTCAGGCGATTCAATTAGCCCATCGCAACGGATACACCAGCATCTCAAGTCACCGAAGTGGCGAAACAGAAGATTCAACCATTGCCGATCTCGCAGTCGCACTTTCGACTGGGCAAATCAAAACGGGTTCCGCGTCACGAAGCGACCGAATGGCCAAGTACAACCAGCTCCTTCGAATCGAAGAGCAACTAGGAAACGCCGCCGTTTACGCTGGCCCTTTGTTTGGCAACAAATAATTTAAGAATTCCCGATCGACAGTTGTTTGCTAAGCACTGTCGAGTTTGAATTTCAGAAAATGTCCGTCGGCAAACCCGGCGGGCATTTTTTTATAGAAAATCACGCGCAATCCTGCTCTCAGACCTTTTACAAATCACTTCACGAAAGAAAACTTGGAAAGGCAACTCTCGATTTAGCCAGACTGCACCTGCAAGGATTTGTTTTTTTCACCTCACTCTTTTATAGTTTGATCAAGGCATCTCGAGACGTGGCCCCTTTCACCCAACTTTAAAAAGGCATTCTCGCAAATAATGACCTCTTGGCTGACCGAAAACTCGACCGTCCCCATGATCGCCGGTGCGATCCTAACAATCATATTTATCGCCTTTTGGGTACATTCGCGGGAAAATGCGATGCTTAAAATTGCGATTGGCGTTGCGGTCATCACGGCGGCGATCGTCACCTGTGAGCAGATGGTCGTTACCCAACGCGAAGAAGTTACCGACCAAATTTACGCTCTAGCAGATTCGGTTCAGCGCAACGACTTCGATGCGACGATGGACTTTTTCAGCGATGACCACGCTGAAACCCGTCAACGTGCCGACGCCGAAATGCCGAGATACGATTTTCAAAATTGTCGCGTTTCAGGCTTCTTTAATTTCAATCTTTTGCAGTCCAAGCCACCGACTGCCGAGGTTCTCTTTAATGTTTCCGTTACCGTGCGAGTCGATAACGGCGCCGAACCCCTTTGGGGGCAACGCAGAATTAAGCTAACTCTTGAAAAAAACGAAGAAGGCGTTTGGAAAATCATCGACTATTCCCATAGCGACCCACGCTCTGGAATAACGCTCTAAGAGAATCTCTCTTGAAATACGATAATCGAGCCTTGGCATCGACTGCATCTCACAAAGCCCGTTTAGTTTAATTTCGTGACTGGTTCCAATCGACGAGTTCTCGATAGGCTACGCCGTCTCCTCCAAAAAGATCCAAAGAGGACCCAACTGTCACATCAACCTTGTCCTTGCTCACTTCTGAAACAAGGCGAACATCATCCATTGAAGCGACGCCGCCGGCATAAGTCATGGGAATCTTGCCCCAGGCTCCCAACAAATCAATCAGCTCAACATCCACTCCCTGGCACAGCCCTTCAACATCCGCGGCGTGGATTAAAAATTCATCACAATAGCCCGCAAGTTGGTCGAGAGTCTGGTGATTTACTGGTAAATCAGTCAAAGTTTGCCACCGATCCTTGGCTACCATCCAGCCTTGCTCTGTCCGTTTGCAACTCAAGTCAATCACCAAACGCGAGGCACCGATTTCACGTTCGAGCGCGATCAACTTGTGCTCTAAAAAATGCCCTGCGTCATCAAATAGGCAGCTGGTTACGATTACGTGACTCGCTCCTCGCTCAAGCCATTGGGCTGCGTTCTCCTGCCTGATGCCGCCTCCCAACTGCAGTCCCCCGGGAAATCCCGCAAGTGCTGCAATCGCCGCTTCCTCGTTGCCTGACCCGAGTTGGATTACATGGCCGCCCCGCAAGTGGTCAGCCTTGTATTTTGCCGCATACCACAATGCTGGTCGGTCCGAAACAAAATTCACAACCAATTGGTCGTCTTCAGCTAAACGGTCGTCTTCAGCTAAACGGTCGTCTTCAGCTAAACGGTCGTCTTCAGCTAAACGGTCGTTCGAGTCGTTAAGCGTGCTCCCCACGATTTGTTTTACGTGGCCTTCATGCAGATCGATACAGGGACGGAAAATGGTCATCACCTTAGTCTAACCATAAATGTAATTATTCAAAATGACGTCCAAAAGAAGTCGCGTCCAGGAATAGTTAATTCAAACAGATTCGAGCTAAATATTTAGAACACCGATTCAATTTTCTTTTCCGGCCACCTAATGTTTGTTACAATTTCGCCTTTCTACCAGCGTTCCTTGGAGAGATTCGTGAAAAGCCCCATCCTTTTTATTGCGTTATTTATTGCGGTTCTATTTTTGACGAACCACTCATCTGCTCAAAACAACGATCTCTCTATGATTCCCGAAAATACAACCATTCTGTTCCTTGGCGATTCGATTACACAGGCAGGGGTCCGGCCGAACGGTTACGTCACACTCTTTAAAAATCATCTAGCAGAGAATTACCCCGATAAAAACATTAACGTTATTGGGGCGGGAATCAGCGGCAATCGAGTCCCGAACCTTCAAAAACGCTTGGATAAAGACGTTCTCTCAAAAAAACCTGATTTGGTATTTATTTACATTGGCATCAACGACGTCTGGCATTCACAAAGCGGCCGAGGAACCTCGCCTGCCGATTTCGAATCAGGTCTAAAAGAAATCATTGGTAAGATTCAGTCACAAGGTGGAAAAGTAATTCTCTGCACACCAAGCATGATTGGAGAAAAAACGGACGGAACCAATCCACTCGATAAAATGCTCGAAGACTTTTCAGCGATCAGTCGTCGCGTGGCGAGTGAAACTGGCTCCCAATTACTTGATCTTCGAAACAATTTTGTGGGACACCTGAAAGAGAATAATCCAAAGAATCTCGCCAAGAACATTTTGACCTCCGACGGCGTACACCTAAATCCTTCAGGTAATCAGTTTGTTGCCAAACAAATGCTAGATGGATTAAAAACGCATGTTACCCACCCTCAGGCGTCCTCGGTTATCCGTCACATAGTATTGTTTCAATTTAAGGATTCCGTCCCCCAAAGCGAAGTTGACGCAATCTCGGCAGCTTTTAATCAGCTTACTGAAAAAATTGACGTCATCACTTCCCTTGAGTCAGGCACAAACGTCAGCCCGGAGAACCTTACCCAAGGTTATACACATGCGTTCATTGTAAGTTTTGCTAATGAAAAAGATCGTGATGCCTACCTTCCCCACCCGGCTCACAAGGCATTCGTCAAAATGATTGATGGAAAGCTGGAACAGGTTCTTGTATTTGACATCAAGACACCCTAATCGCACCAAGGATAAAACACTGCTGGCACTTTCTATCAGCGACACCGAAATTGAACCGATTACGCCTTCGAGGCAATTTGAGTCGGCATTTCGGCCGCTTTTTTAATGACGGCCCTCCTGTTTGAACAGTTTTTTTGGTTTCAAGGCGTGTTAACGCTGCGTTTGCTGAAAGTTTCTAAAGAAACTACCTACAAACGAACGAAACATAAAAACAGGAATCAGTGTTGCATTGCTAACAAGCCAGCAAAGTGGCAAAGATTCCTTGGGGGGGAATCAATAACCGAGCGTCTGTTCGGCTAAAAATCAGTACGCACCTTTGACCCGATTGGTGTTGACTGATTGCATTTCTCCTTAGGCGACATCATCGTCACCACGTTTCAAACTGTATGTGAGTTTGCCGATTGTAAGGGGCCGATAATTCGACTCCGAATGATCTTAGCGAAATTGACTGATAGTTTGGTCAGACATGGCCGATGTCGTAACGGGAGGGTAAGTACGGACACGAACTCAACCCCAAAAAGCGATTACTTGTTTATCCCGACCCAGTTGGACGCACCGAGCGGACAAAAGGGATAAGCAGTTACACTGTGAGAGCCAGGGAACTTTCTCTGTCTAGCCTGTGTAGCGAAAGACGATTCAAAGTGTTTATGGAGAGCCTGCGATGAAGGTGTTCACAACTGGACAGGTCGCTAAGATCTGCAAAGTGGCCCCGCGCACGGTCAGCAAATGGTTCGATTCGGGACGCCTCAAAGGCTACCGAATCCCCGGTTCGCAAGACCGTCGTATCCCACGCGAATACCTGATCAAATTCCTCAAAGAGCATGGTATGCCTTTGGGTGATCTAGAAGATGAAGCGATGGCAAAAATTTTGATTGTCGCTCAAGATCAGGTATTAATCGAAAATCTCAAGCGGGAGCTACCTCCCGAGAAATCTTTCAAAGTAGCTGTGGCTGCCAGCGGCTTCGAAGCCGGCATTCAAGCTGAAAGTTTTCACCCCGACTGCATCATCACCGATTTCTCAATCGGTAAAGTAGAGGCGATGCAAATCTGTCAAAACCTGCGTAAGAATCCCGATTTCTCGGAAACGATTCTCATCGCATTACTGCCAGACGACGGACAGCCAATCTCGTTCGACCGTTCGGCAATTAACGAAACGTTTAAGAAGCCGTTTGACGCGAGCTTGCTCGCTGAACGACTTCGCACACTAATCGGTTCATTGAAGGAACTTGTCTAAACCTTGCCCAAGGTTTATCGCCGCAGGTTCAAATTTGACCAAGTGTGTTCGCCGTCTTTCGCATAAACCGTTGCCTGTTGTCCCACAGGCAACGGTTTTTTTGTTGACGCTTTGGCTGCTAGGCAATAAAAGCTGCCACCGATATTTGCCGGGTTGCAATGGGAATCACAACCCTAGAAAACGTCTTCCGGACGGGATCGCTTCCAAGGATCGCTGGGGTTAACCCGCGAATTGACCGGTTTGCGGGTGTCAAAGTGCCTATTATTGCGTTATTCTTGAATACTTACTTCGGTATTTACTAGTAGACCAACGTGTTGCACAGCAACTGACCCCAATCACCTCTGACGATCCATTGAATTCACTCACTCATTTCGACGCAGACGGACATCCACGTATGGTGGATACCAGTGAGAAAACCGCGACTCACCGGACGGCAGTTGCCAGTTGCCGGGTTGAAATGGCAGCCGAGACTTTGGAACTGATTAAAAACGACCAATTCCAAAAAGGTAACGTGTTTGAGGTTGCGCGAATTGCTGCAATTATGGCGTCAAAGAGAACGCCAGACCTGATTCCCATGTGTCATCCCATCCGAATTGATTCGGTTGATGTTCGATTCACCTGCGTTTCCGCCACCCAAATAAAGATTACCGGAACCGTTAAAGCAGTTGAGACGACTGGAACTGAGATGGAAGCGATCACTGCTGTAGGTGTCGGAGCGATGGTGGTCTACGACATGTGCAAGAGCGTTGACCGAGGGATGAAGATTTTGGAGATTCAGTTGGAGGAGAAGTCCGGCGGGAAAAGTGGGCATTTTCAACGGAAAACTGAGATTGAATAACGGTAGATTAAGTTTCGCTTAGCTCACCGAAGTCGAGCGGGATTATGGATAAGGAACGATTCGTGAGTCAAACAGCCAGCCGAACGGACGACAACGTGGTTACAGGAGCCCCACAATTGTCTGCCACAGTCAACGGTCTTGAATCAGTTTACGAACCCATCCGAGCCGAGATGAGTTCGGTAGAAAGTATTCTACGTCGAGAACTCACAAACGAGGTTCCGTTCGTTGACGAACTGCTGAAGCACAGTTGGCTCCTCGGTGGCAAACGTATTCGCCCGGCATTTTTGTTACTTTGTGGGGCAAGTTGTGGAACCATTAGTCCACCGCATTTGCAAGTCGCGGCGGCGTTAGAGATGATTCACACCGCAACGCTCATTCACGATGACATCCTTGACGAGGCGCTGACCCGCCGCCATCGGGCAACTGCCAACTCCACGTGGGGGAACAAGATCAGCGTACTGCTTGGCGACTACCTGTTCACCCATTCATTCCACGTTGCCAGCCTTTCCGAGTCGTGTGAGGCGTTGCGGATGTTGGCCGTGGCTAGTAATCGCGTGTGCGAAGGGGAAATGAGACAAAACGCCTGGCAGGGCAATTTCGACCTGACTGAATCCGAATACCTACTGATGATAACGGAAAAGACCGCTGAATTGTGCGGTGTCAGTTGCCGTCTCGGAGCCTACCTTTCTGGTGCTTCCCAAAAGCAGTGCGAGAACTATGAATCCTACGGCAGGCGTCTAGGTGTGGCGTTCCAGGTAATTGACGACGTACTCGACCTAGTTGGTAAACCGAATCAGGTTGGTAAGACACTCGGTACCGACCTAGTCAACCAAAAACCAACCCTTCCGGTCATCCATTGCCTCCAAAACATGGATCCTTCGGTCCAAAAAAAATTCAAAGCAATTCTCGCCGATCCCTCTTCGACCTGTGAATCATTGATGCCGTACTTAGCTGCCACCGATTCGATTCGTTACGCTCGTTCGGTTGCCGAGAGTCAAGCGAAGGAAGCAATCGACTTTGCCGATTCGTTGCCTTCTAGCCCCGCTGCGACAAGTCTGCGAAACTTGGCAGAGTTTGTCCTCCGTCGCTCTCACTGACCCCACGACTGCCGGGGATGCTGCTGATCTATCTACCCCTGAACGATCCAATCGCGATCGATGTCGGTTTTAGGAATACGTCACAACCGAATTCCCTCGCCAAGGCCGCGATTTGGTTTCTCTGATTCCGTAATAGGTGCGGAAACTCGCTAATCCCGACTGGCTAGTTCGACGGCAAGAGGGTTCATATCAACGCCATAAAGGCATTTTTCAGCAATCAGTCGACGTGCCTGAACTTCGCGTTCCTCAGGGCCCTGATCAAGAGGGTCCGCAACATTTTCAAGACTTTCGAAGACTTGACCTTCGGCATCAATGAAGTTGCCTTCGTTTTCTTCTTTTGCCCAGGCCTCCACGAGCCTGTTTGCAAGCCAACGGCAGACTTGAACAAGGAAT
>ENA-OREB01001292-OREB01001292.1-marine-metagenome-genome-assembly--contig:-NODE-1292-length-12278-cov-2.721334_pt1 | contig 12278 bp, 8 predicted proteins | sample MGYA00248625_ERZ508552 | MGnify/ENA primary metagenome ERZ508552 (study PRJEB26219, sample SAMN06267888) | marine metagenome | isolation source: Monterey Bay, California, USA | place: USA:Monterey Bay...
TGTGGAAACTCAGAGCGGTAGATGGACTAGCGAGTGTGATGCGAGAAGCCCAAGGTGATTCGGTGTTTGCGTATCGATTTGATGCGGATGATCTGCGTGATTTTGGCTTTTTGGATCTTAAAACGTTGCTCGGTGCGGCCCATGCATTTGAAATACCTTATGTCTTTGGTAACTTTGTTTCCGGTGCGAGCAAGATGATTCATCCCGAATCTGCCCGCGAGGCCAGAAACGCGCTGTCTCACAGTATGATGTCTTACTGGGCGGCCTTTGCGCACTATGGCAAGCCTGGCACCGGCTATTATGGCAAGCAGCTGGAGTGGCAGCCCTGGGCAAACGGCCCCGACCAGGATCGTCTTATGGTTTTTGACACTGCGTTAGACGATGGGGTGCGGATGTCAGCAGAACGACTGGATCTCAAGGACGTCAAGCAGATGTTTTTTGCTGAAAAGCGCTTTGCCGATCAGGCGGAGCATTGCCGGGCCTACTCAATGATGTTCACCGGATTAGACTTTGTGCAGGCGGAGTTTGATGCGCTGGGCGGTGAAGGGTGTTCACAGTTTGACGGGTGAGCCCTCAGCGTATCTTTAGGAAAACACACGCTAAAAATTGGCGATGTGACTGTGTGAATGTGTGAATGCGTTTGTTAGTCGGCACAGTGCAGCCGTGATTTTCATGCCGGGAGGCTTGGCTTAATGCGGCAACGGCACGAAAGCGATTTTGGCTAAGCCTCGTTTGAGGTCCCGCCAATTCGGTTTACGTTGGCAGAGACGCAGGATCCTGTGCTGGTAGGGCGGTATACAGGGCTTGGGTTTGTCCTAGCTGACAGCGATGCTCGATATCGTGCATTGACGTAAGAAGGGGCATTCAAAATGCCATCCATACAGCAGTCTTGGGGCGGTACCCTAGCATTATTAAACGTCCTGGAAGGCAACATTTGTATCCTGATTCAGGTTAGTCGGGTCATTATTAGTGGCATTAGGTCGTCTGTGCTTTTAGCATCTGGTCGTGGACAGTAACTTTAAATTGGAGCGGTAAAAGATGGGACGGGTAAAACTTGAGAAGACCGGTGACGTCTTTGTGCTGACAATGGACGCAGAAGAGAACCGCTGGAACACGGCGCTTGTGGACGATCTTATAACAGCGTTAGATGAGGTTGAGAGCAGTACGGGAGCAGCCGCGGTGGTCACGACCGGGGCAAGCGACAAGTTTTATTCAAACGGCTTAGACCTCGATTGGCGCAGTGCGCCGGAGGCGCATCCTGACGCGGGTGATCCGGCGGCATTCTTTTTTATGGAATTCATGAGCCGCATGATCACCTTGCCAGTCCCAACCATCGCCGCGGTAAATGGTCATGCGTTTGGCGCAGGGTTCATGTTTGCGCTTTGTCATGACTACAGGATGATGCGGGCGGATCGCGGTTATATCTGCGCTAACGAAATTGAGCTTGGGATGATCATTCCGGCACCTGAATTGTCTTTGTTTCGCCATAAACTGCCGGCGCATGTGTTTTATGAGTCGGTGCAGTTAGCAAGACGTTGGGGCGGGTTGCACGCGCTTGAAGCTGGCATCGTGAATGAAGTGGCATCGAAAGAGGCATTACTGGGTCAGGCAGTCCGGAAAGCCCAAGCGCTTGCACCGTTGGCGATTAACCGAAAACAGTTTGGTATTCAGAAGGAAAACATCTTTGGAGAAAGTTCGATTTTGAACGACACCAACGGTGCTGCTTTCCATCTTCGCAATAAAACGCGCTATAAGCACTCGTGAGAAGACGCCCTAGCAGGTCTAACGTACCCACTAAGCGGGGGGCTGCGGATAGGCTTTAAGGGGTCTCAGTGCCATTGTGAGACAGCTTAGGTCGGCCGAGATGTTTCGAGCTAAGGCGCCTTGGGCGTTGATAGCACCTACCGATCTATCGGACTGGCTAGCAATCTGCAGGGAAGATTCTTGGCTCGTTCTAAGGCGCCTCAACCGCTCAATCTGGGCGCAACGTTCATTGTCTGCTAGGTCCTGTGTGGTGCTGGCGTTCGGAGGGGGAAGGGCGCGAACACCCGTCACAAAACGCGTTATGGAAAACGGGCGTTCAAACGCGATAATGGTTTTAAGCTGGAGAAGGCTGCTGAAGTTCGACAAACCGTCGATAAGCCCCTGCGGGGTTTTGCATCAGTACTTCATGACTGCCTGTTTCTACAATCTTCCCATCCGCCACAACGCAGATTCGGTCTGCCGAACGGATGGTGCTGAGGCGATGGGCGATGACGATCAAGACACGCTTTTCGCGTTCGGCTTGCAGCGCTTTTACAAGCGCATTCTCGGTCTCTGGATCTAGCGCCGCGGTAGGCTCGTCAAGTACCAACACAGGTGAGAGACTAACCAATCCCCGAGCGATTGCCAGTCGTTGTTTCTGTCCGACCGATAAGGTGTCTCCGTTGCGCCCTAGACGAGTGTTGAATCCTTCAGGGAGGTTGCGAATAAATGATAATGCGCCAGCGGTTGAGGCTGCAGATTCCAGTTCGAGGTCAGTGGCATCTGGATTTCCGAGACGGAGGTTGTTTGCAACGGTATCGTCAAAAACCGCGGGTTCCTGAAAGACAAAGCTAACGAGATCACGAAGGTTATCAACCGCGAGCGTGCGAGTGTCGATACCATCGATCAGCACGCGGCCTTCGGTCGGCTGAATGAACGCTGGAATCAGATAGGATAAAGTCGTTTTGCCGGAGCCGGTTGCGCCAACTAGGGCAACCATTTCGCCCACTCGAGCATCAAGGCTTATGTCGCTTAATGCCTGCGTTCCGTCTGGATAGGCATAGCTGACATGGTCAATACTGAGTCCCTCACGGACTGTTTTTAAAGTCTCGTGCCCATGGCGTTCACGGTCGGTCTGCTGATCAACGATCTGAAACACCCGGCGCATACCAATGAGGTTGTCTTGCAGTTTGAACCACAGAGCGCCGAGCGCGAGGGTATTGATCAGCAATTGACCAAAGTAGGCCCATACAATGCCAGAGTCACCTGGCGTCATGCGGCCATCAATGATTGCTTCCGCGATGTCGAAGAAAACGTAAATCATCAAGCCACAAGCGATCGTCGCTTGCAGGCCGACCAACATTACGTTCATCCAGACGAACGATCGATATCGGCTGAAAGACTCTTTACTGTCGCGCTCAAATTCGTCCCTCTGCCGGTCGTGCGCGCCCAGGCTTTGTACTGCGAGGATATTGCTCATACCTTCTTCGACGGTAGCGGTGGTATTGGCTCCTGCCTTGCGGCTAGCAAGCGATCTGCGGCGCGCCGCGCCCGTCATTAGGAACGAAGAGACCAGGACCAAGGGAGCAGCAAGCCAAGCGAGTAGTACGAGGGACGGTACCGAGGAGAAGCTATATTGCATTGTCCAGATAATAACCGCGATGAGAAAGAGACTGCAGATTGGTACAACAAGAATGTCATAACAGATCTTGGAGATTGCTGGTGTGTCGTACATTACGCGATACACGGCATCGCCGACGCTGTCGTCACTGAACCGGGTCATCGGTAAGCCCAATAAGCGGCGGAATACCAAACTCCGTAGCTGATGGTTAAAGCGATGTGTGGTCCTGAGTTGGTAGCGGTATTCAAAGAGACCAAGCAGACCACTGACCCGGCTACTGGACTCGTTTGCTAGATTTTCGCTCTGTGTCGCGGTGTCGAGCCCCTGTGCCAGAGTGCCATCGGCGGTGTTGTGGGCGATGCCGATTCCAAATGAGCCGATCAGTACAATGCCAAGCAAACTCACGGCGATTACCATCCAGACAATTTCGAAGGGTGTCATGCCATACAACAGATCTACGAACGGTTGAATATAGGGGGGGATGGGCGCTGGTGAAGAACCGACCGGTAGCCCCATGACCACGTAATCGATTAGAAATTTCAACGGCCAGGGTAGGAACAAGATGATGCCTATCCCGATAAAGCTGAGAAGTAACTTAATTAGGATTTGCGGCCAGTACGGCCAGACAAATTTTAATGAGCGGCCGATAAGGCTTATTGTCTCGCCAGTGGAAACCTTTCGTTCGCTCATGATGGCGACGCCATTGCCCTACCGGTTTCGGCCGCAACAAATGATCGGTAGTCGGTATTGTCTTGGATCAACTGATCATGGGGTCCGAAAGCTGCGATCCGGCCGTCGCGCAGATAAAGCACATTGTGCGCCCGTCGGATGGTTGACAAGCGATGTGTGATCAAGAAAAGGCATCGGGACTCGCCCCATTGTCGCAAGTTATTCATCACCCTTAGCTCTGTATCGGCATCTAGCGCAGCAGTGGGTTCGTCGAGTATTAGTATGGGCGAGTCCTTGACCAGGGCCCGAGCAATGACCAGACGTTGGCGTTGTCCGGTAGAGAGCTTGGTCGCGCGTTCACCGAGGGGGGTGTCATAGCCGTGTGATAACTGATTGATGAACTCATCAGCGCAGGCAATTCGTGCGGCGGCAATTACAGCATCTCGGTCAGCCTTTGGTACTGCATACCGGATGTTCTCCAATACGGACGCGGTAAATAAGATGTTCTCCTGCGTGGCGATCGATATCCGTTGTCGCAGCGACGCAAGGGTCAGTGTGCGTATGTCTTTGCCGCCCACCGTAATCTCGCCGCTCTGAGGGTCCGCAAGCCGGAGCAGCAAAGACATGAGCGTCGACTTGCCGGTGCCGGTAGCGCCCACAATTGCCGTGATGTTCCCCGTCGGTGCTGTTAAATTGATATCGCTCAGAACCGGGCGAAGGCGATCGTAGCCGAACGTGACGTTCTGAAACACCACGCCGTCACCGATTGTCTCAAGGTCAATGGCATTCGGCGCATCCTTTATTTCCGGCTCAAGATCCAGAATCTCGAAGACACGGTTCAGACCGACAGCCATGTCCTGAGCGCGCCCCCAAATGGTAATGAGCGACTCAAGTGAACTGACACTGTCGTTTATGCGAGTCGACGACGCGGTAAATGAGCCTAGGTTCCAGGCGGCAAAACCAAAACCAAGAAGCAGGTTGCGAGCATAGGTGTCCGCTTCCGCATTGGCATAGAGCGCTGCTATTGATTGCGTCGCGATAACCGCAAGGCCGATCAGCACGAACGCAAGGATACTCATGATCGTCAACGTAACGCGCGCTTCAAATGCTGCGGAAAAAGCACTCTGAGAAAGATGCTGAAATGCCGATTCACGTTGGCTTTCGTTACCGGTGGCCTTAATGATGCGAATGCCGACCATGCTCTCCTGAATCCAAGATGTGAGTTGACTGGTGCGCTCTCTTGAGCGTCGAAAAGCCACCCGCAGCCTCGATGAGAAGTAGCGTCCAAGGATCAGTGCGGGAAGAATCGTGCTGCCAAGAATGAGCGCCAGCCAGGGACTAAATGCAGCGACCACGCCAAGGCCGAACAGATAGCGGCCCAGGAACATCAAGGGGTCTAAAAAAATCGAGCGAATGATCGATGTGACCATCGCACTGTCCTGATACACGCGATAGATCGCGTCGCCGGTTTGCGCGTGGCTATGGTATGCCAAGGATTGCATCTGTAACTGATCGATAAGGCGCACTCGCATCAGTTGGTTTATGGATTGAAAAATCCAGATGCTGTATTGGTACAAGAGCATGCCCGTGATGATCACCACCCCAACCAACGGAATGGTGGATCCCATCGCCAGCCAAGGCAGCTGTCGTCGAGCATCCGCTGACAGTTCCTCTACGTTCACGAAGATGGCTGGGTCAAGTCCATAGATACTGGCATGGAAACCCCCAAGGGGTTTGCCCGCGATGATGCCGCCATTAACCAAACCGATAATGATGAATCCAAGGATTGTGGTGAACAGAAAGACCAGAGCTGAAAGGACGACAAAATAAATCAGATGTCGGGTCAGCGGCTTGATGAATGGCCAAGTCCGCAGGAAAATCTGCAGAACCCGGCCAAAGTTAAGGTTATCTTGGGCTGAGCCGCCGCCATCAGAAGGTGGATTTGCCCTGGCTGTATTGGCCATTGTTGCCTTCCGCTGGTTGCTGATGCGACTCAACTGCCAGTACTGATGCCCATCAAGTCTTCAAAATTTTTGGCATAAAAGTTGTCTAACTCTTCTGGCGAGGGCTGGACCAAGTCAAGGCTGCGCTCAAAATCTCCGAAGGGGTCGCTACCACCCTCGGGATGCGGATAATCCGTGTTGAACATCAACATTTCTTTGCCGACATTGCGCAATATCCAGCCGGTATCTTCTACATGTAATGGCGTGGCTCTGACTTGACGCTTCATATAGTCCGAGGGTTTCATCGACAAGTTCTTCAAGCCCATATCGAACTTACCCAGCTGTGACACGCCGAGGTCCATGTTTGCCAAACAGGCGGGCAGCCAGTTTGCCCCAAGCTCAATGAGACCAATTTTAAGGTTAGGAAATCGTTCCAGCACACCATCGAAAATCATGCAGGTCAGCCAGCGCTCGATCGAATGATGTAAAACAGGTAGATCCTTTGGTGAAGTCGTTTCAATATTCAGCGACATGGGGTCGAGGGCTCTTTGAGCGCCTGTGTTTTTGTATTCTTTTGGCATGAGCACGCCGCTACCGATATGTAAGACGATCGGCACACCAGCTTCTTCCAGTAGGGCCCAGATAGGATCGTAGGCAACGTGTGAGGGCGCACGCCCTTCAACAGCGTCTGAGCGTAGCCAAAATGATTTAACGCCCATCTCTATGGCTTGCTTGGCACTTTCCAATGATAGCGCTGGGTCTTTGAGTGGAAGGTAGCCCACTGATAAAAGACGGCGACTATCAGCAGCGCAAAAATCGACCATGGCTCTGTTCATGGCTTCGCTACCGCCATAAACCACTTTTGGATCTTTAGAGTTTGCAAAGCGAGAAAAAAATACCAGGCCGGGGAACACTATTTGACTGTTAATGCCTGCGATATCGAGCGAGTCTCGACGCTCCTCGCCATCGACGGCGCCATAAGCGGCCATCAGGTTTCGTTTTCCAGGGTTACCATATAGGTCAGATTTCAAACGCTCTGTCAGCTCGGGGTCATTCCCAGCTAAGCGATTCTTCGCTTGTTCAAAAATAGGCTTTAACTGAGGAATATTTTCGAGATCGATAAAGGGTTTGTCTAGGTTGCTCTTAACGTATTCGCTGGCGTAATCTTCCATCCAGCCACCGGATTCCGTAATGTGGCTATCAGCATCGTGAACTGTTCGATTGGTGGCGTGTGCGGTTGTCTGGTTCATGTTGGTTGTTTCCTGCATATGAATGATTTTGGGTAATCAACAGCTCATATCTTTTCAAATCAGAGAGTGTGTGTTGGGAAAAAGAACTTAAAGTAGAACTTTTATTTGTGAGTGTCAATAATAAGGAATCATCTACCAATGAGCGTTAAACCCCGAACACGACTCTCACCATCCGCAAGAATCGACCAGTTGTTGGATGTCGCCAAACAGATGATCCTTAGAGATGGCTTGCAAGCGTTTACCATGGAGGCCCTCGCGCGCAGTGCGGTTGTATCGAGTCCGTTGGTCTACAATTATTTCTCGAGTCGCCAGGCTTTGTTGCAGTCACTGCTAGAGCGTGAGTATAAGATAACCGGCAGCGCATTATTCCTGGACGTCATGAATGCGAAAAGCTTCGAAGAAGTGATCAGAATGTTCGTTGCCAATAATTTTGACCATCACGCGCCGGGCAATATCGTTCATATGTTGCTGAGTCAGCCTGAAATCGCAGATATTATTAAGCCGTTGCGTAAGGAAGAGAGTGTTCGAACTGCGCGATATCTTGTTGAAAACACAGCAAAAACCTACAAGCTCACCATTGAGCAAGCACAGTTGGCGATCACGATGTCCTCTGGCGCATCTATTGCCGCTGCGGAGTGGGCCGCTATGGCGAAAGTCAACAGGAATCATGCCCTTGACATGGTCGTATCCTATATCAAGGCTGGCATGAACGGGTTAACAGATGACTAGTTGCAAGGCCTTGTAAGTCGTCTCAACGCAATCAGCACGCCCACTTCAAACCTGTCTCAATACCGTCTCGGCTGGGCTTGATGAGCCGCGCCTTTAGCTGGCCGGCGTTCCGCGGATTATGTTCGAAATCTCTCATTGTATCGGGTGGCGGTCTCTGTTTTCTTGCGGGTAGCCTGAACCCAGGACCTTTTTAGTTAACACCTACTAAAGCAGCTTGTTATTATTGACATACTAAAGTAGCATCTCCGCGCTAATTTGAATTTTCACTCATACAATTAGTACCTGGGCTGGCTCGAACGGGCTAAAGACGCGGTAGAACAGGCCGCAATGCGCCCAACACCAACAGCGAAAACAATCAGTGGGGAGAAAGTAGTATGAAACTAATTAAGATGGTGCAGGTTAGCGCGCTCTCGGCGGCGCTGATGATGGCCAGCACAGCTAGGACTGAAGAAGGTCAATATGCGGGCCTTGAAGAAGTCGTAGTTACTGCGCAGAAGCGTGAGGCCACGCTGCAAGAAACACCGGTCGCAGTATCCGTTGTGACCGGAGTAGATCTCACAAATAAGGGTATTTCTGACATTCAAGAGCTAGAGATCGCCACTCCCTCGTTAAACACGGGTCAGAATCAAAGCAGCTCCCAACAAACGTTTAGTATTCGCGGGCTGGGTACATCTGGGAATAATGCGGGCTTAGAGCCGTCCGTTGGGGTTTTTATTGATGGCGTTTACCGCAGTAGAGCGGCATCTTCGATTGATGACTTCATCGCTGTTGAACGAGTTGAGATATTGCGTGGCCCGCAAAGCTCGGTCTACGGCAAAAATACGCCTGCCGGCGTGATCTCGATCATCACTAAGAAGCCTCAACGAGAATTCGGTCTAGACCTTGAGCAAACCGTTGGCGACTACAGCGCGAGGATTACCCGTGGTTCGGTTACAGGGCCTATTAATGAGTCTGTTTCTTACCGCGTCTCTGGTAACTACAACAGCCGAGATGGGTACATTGATAATGTACAAGAGAACAGAGACAGCGTGAATGATAGAGATCGTTACGCGCTACGTGGACAATTGCTTGTTGAGCCAAGTGATGAGCTCTCAATACGAATCATTGCCGACACCGCCTCCATCACGGAAGACTGTTGTGGTGCACCGTTCTTTTTCAATCTGCCAGCCAATGCTGCGCGCACAACAGCCCTTGGCGCGACGCTTTTGCCCGACAACATCTACAATCGCGAGATTAAATTTGATCGGGCGCTTGAAACCGATCAGGAGCAAAGCGGTTTTTCAGCACAGGTTGATTGGGCGCATGACAGCTTTACGTTCACCTCCCTCAGCGCGCTTCGAGATTTCGAAGAGACTAACGATATCGACGCCGATTTTATCGATATTGAGCTTAGCGGTGTTCTACAAAACAGTGTAGATCGGCAAGTAATCACTCAAGAATTTAGACTGCAATCTATCGGCGACAATGGATTTGATTGGTTGGTGGGCTATTACTATTACGACGCAGATCAAAATACCAGCGCAGTGAATCGATTGGGAAATTTTGCTCGGCCTTTCTTCGATCTTGCGATCGGTGGAATTGTCACAGCCGTTGAAGGCCTGAAGGGTGCCGAAGCTGGATCTTATATTTCAAGTGGTACTGGCAGGCAAAGCGACTTTGATTTACTGACCACCAGCCACTCCGTGTTCGGTAAACTCGATTGGCACATTAATGATCGGCTAACGGCTTCACTTGGCGCTCGTTGGACGACGGAAGACAAAGACATCGATGCCATTATTGTAACGGATGCGCCGTATTCAGCGATCGACTTTAGCGATCCCGCGAGCGATCCAGTGGTTGCGTTGCTACCGCTTCCGGTGCGCGGTGCAGCAGCAGCTGTACAGCTGTTTAGACCGGTCCCTAATTTTACAGAGAAACGCTCTGAGAGTGAGCCGACGGGTGAGCTTACGGTTTCGTATGACTACAGCAACGACGTAAGCTTATATGCAAGCGCAAAGCGCGGTTACAAAGCAGGGGGCTTTAATGTGAGTGCGGGCTCCGGCGGTGCAGATTTTGACAAGGAAATTGCCGATGCTTGGGAGTTGGGCGCGAAAATACGAACGCTTGATAACCGGATGCAGGTCAATCTTGCGGCCTTTTCGCAGCGCTTACGCGATTTTCAAACCAATGCCTTTAATGGCACCACGTTTACACTAACCAACGCGGGAAGAATTCAGGTTGATGGTCTTGAGTTTGAAACGTTTTTTGCTCCTACCGAGAACTTATACGTCTCACTCTCTGGATCTTACTTAGATGCAAAATATGATAGCTATGTTGGCGGACCAAAGATCATCGTCCCAACAGGATCGCCGCCCACGCCTGGTAGTACGCAAGATCTAAGCGGTCGGCGATTATCTTTTGTTCCTAAATGGACGGTGAGTACCTCTGTCAGCTACGAAAAGAGTTTTAGTGGGTTCAATGGTTTTGCGCATCTTGCGGCAAGGTATCGTGGCGAGCGCAACGTAACCAGCGAGCAAAATCCAATTGCGGACCAGGATAGCTACGTCACGGCGAATGCCACTATAGGTATAAGTGATGCTGCAGATCGTTGGAGCTTGAGCCTGTGGGGAAAGAATATTTTCGATGAAGAGTTCACCGATGGTATCTTTAACTCCGTCATTCAAGCAGGCAGTTTCAATGCTTATCCTGGTGACCCGCGCACCTACGGCGTTACGCTGCGTTACCAGCACTAAGCTACCCCTTTGGGAGGCCAGGGTTGATCTGGCCTCCCATTTTTTTTTAAAGTCGACGGATATTCACAGGTAAGCGTACGGGGCGTGCCGAGCGCGTACAGCAAGCAAACTTCTGAGTCTTCAGGGGAATCTAATGGTCGCCAATACTAAGCTACTCAGCGAACCAGACATACTTCAACGGATCTTTGATCACATCGACAACAAAACGACTGACTTAGGTCATTCGGTTTGGAAGGAACCCGTAGAAAGCTATTGGTCAGAAGAACGTTTCGATGCTGAGATTGCGCTTTTAAGACGCTTGCCGGTTGTGTTTTGTCTTTCAGCAATGCTGCCAGATAAAGGCAGCTACATTGCCAGAAAGGCGGGCGGTACACCGCTACTTGTGGCGCGAGGTGAAGACGGAAAAGTTCGTGCCTTTATCAACGCGTGCCGACACCGAGGTATGCAAGTTGCTAAAGATGAAGGGTGTGCCAAATCGTTTGTCTGCCCGTATCACGCTTGGACCTATGGTTTGGATGGTGAACTCAGACACATCCCCGGTGCGACAGGGTTCCCTGGTGTAGAACGCAACGGTAACGGCTTAGTGGAAGTCTCTGCACTCGAGAAAGGAGGGCTTGTCTTCGTTAATCAGACGGAATCGATTGATCCAGAGTCGATTGCAGACATCCCTGATTTTTTTTCGGATCAACAAATTTATTTTGATCAAAGCGAATACTTTGATGATGCGAATTGGAAGCTGCTCGCCGAAACGACGATGGAGGGATACCACATCAAGTCGCTTCACAAGAAAAGTTTTTACCCCTACGGACTCGACAATACAACAATCGTCGAAAACTTCGGAGCCCACTCTCGGGTTATTTTTCCGTTTAAGCGCATCGAAAAACTTCGCGGTTTAGCACCTAAAAATCAGCATCTCAACGGCATGATTACCTCGGTTTATCAACTATTCCCCAACGTCGCAATTTCTGTTTTGTCTAAGCACTCTACAGTGACGATCTTTGAACCGATTAGCCCAACTCGCACGCAAATGTTAATTTTTAGAATTACAAATGCCAAGCCCGATGGGGCCAGCACGGATGTTGATGAATCCAAGCGAGATGCTAGTTTCGTCAAAGACGCGGGTTTTGATGAAGATAGGGAAGCGGCTTGCGCTATTCAAGGAACGGTCAACACGGCAGCTAACGACCACCTTACTTTTGGGTACTTCGAAAAAGCGATCGTGCACTTCCATCAAACGTTATCAAAGCATTTGCCCCGTTGATGCGATAACGGGTTAAACGAACATTCATCTCAGGGGAAATTGTTATGACTGACGCAAAAAGCAATGCTGCTAAAGTAAAAGAGATTCCGACGGTCGACTGGCTTGATTTGGAAAACGATCGCGAGAAGTTTCTTGAAGGGTTGCGCTATGCGCTTGCAGATTGCGGATTTCTTATCCTTGCTAACGCGCCTGGACTCGAAGATGAGTTCCAGCAAGAGGCTTTCAAGCAAGCGCGTAATTTCTTTGATGCGCCTGCGGATTTTAAGAAAGCGTCTGCTCTGCAAAATGATCCATACGTTCGAGGCTACTCAGAGCCAACGCCCTCGGATT
>ENA-OREB01001299-OREB01001299.1-marine-metagenome-genome-assembly--contig:-NODE-1299-length-12250-cov-5.188203_pt1 | contig 12250 bp, 9 predicted proteins | sample MGYA00248625_ERZ508552 | MGnify/ENA primary metagenome ERZ508552 (study PRJEB26219, sample SAMN06267888) | marine metagenome | isolation source: Monterey Bay, California, USA | place: USA:Monterey Bay...
GAATTACATACCAGTTTGCCTGATGACAATAGCAGTTTGGTACCACCTGATCCCATCTCGAACTCAGAAGTGAAACGGACTTACGCCAATGGTAGTGCAAGGTCTCCTTGTGTGAGAGTAGGTAATCGTCAGGCTTTTTTCTTTGAAAGGCTCTTAGATTTATCTAAGGGCCTTTTTTTTGTATAAAATAAGCGCATGGATATTAAAGAGATTTCGGATCGGCTTGAGCTTGAAAAATTAGTCACTGATTATGCCACTGCAGTTGATACTAGGAATTTTACTGAATTTAATAATCTGTTTACTGCTGATGCAATTATTGACTACACAGCTGTTGGGGGTATATCAGGCAATCTTAAAGAAATTATTGTCTACCTAGAAACTGCTTTAGACTTTTTTCCAAACTATCAGCATTTCATATCCAATATATCTCTCACTATCACAGGCAACAATGCTACTGGAAAGGTAATGTGTTTTAACCCAATGCAAACTAAAGAAAATCAGGTTTTTTTTCTTGGTATCTGGTATCACGATACTTACATCAATATTGATGATAGGTGGTTTATTTCTTCTAGAATTGAAGAAAGTTCATGGTCTCATAACGTTCCTACTTCAGTGAATACTGAGCCTCAAAAATGATTATTGGAATGACGGGTGGAATTGGTTCAGGTAAATCTGCTGCAGGTAAGTTTTTTGAAACGCATGAGATTACAGTTATCGACGCAGATTCATTAGCTAAAAAAGCTTTAGATATAAATTCCATTGGATTTAATCAAGCTGTAGATTTCTTCGGTCCCACCATACTTGATTCAGCTGGCCATGTTAATAGGGAGCAATTAAGAGCAACAGTTTTTAATGACTCAGAAAAGAAAGCCAAGCTTGAATCTATTGTTCACCCTATTGTTCGAGACTTAATGTTTACCAACATCTCAAATTCTACTTCACCTTATTCTATTGTCATGGTTCCTTTGATTTATGAATCTCAAAGTATGAGCTCTTATGACCGAATTTTAGTCGTTGATTGTGACGAGTCCCTTCAATTACAAAGGGCATCTGCAAGAGATGGCAGTTCTCTTGATTTGATTAACAAAATTATAAATGCACAATGCACCCGTGCGGAGCGACTAAGCATAGCTAATGATGTTCTTCCCAATAATAATTCTTTAGATTTGCTGGAATCTAAGGTTGCTAATCTTCATAAATTTTATTTAGGAATCTGTAATCATGATTAAAGAATGTCCACAATGCAAAGCATCTGCTGATTTAACTAAAAAAAATAAATTTAGACCTTTTTGCTGTGAAAGGTGCAAATTAGTTGATTTGGGGATCTGGGCAAATGAAGAAAAGTTAATTAGTCGACCAATTGAATCAGAAGATTTTTATGATGACTAATTCTTGAACAAAACTTCTAGGCACTGCCATGACATTGCTTAAATTTCTTACCTGATCCGCAGTGACATGGATCATTTCTACCGAGCTTTGGCTCATCTCTAGTAATAGGTTCAGGGATAGATTTTTGAACATTCTCATCGCCCATCGCTTGTTCTGGTTTTGCTTGCTGCAATTGCATTTGTTTATTTTTTTGGGCATCAAGCGATCTTTGTTCTAATTCTTGTATCTCTTCTTCGCTGGCTATCTCCAATCTGAAAAGAATTTTGATGGCTTCAGTGTTAATTGTATTCAGCATGGTTTCAAACATTTCAAAGGCTTCACGCTTATATTCATTTTTTGGATTTTTTTGTGCATAAGCTCTCAGCCCAACACTTTGCCTAAGATGATCCATTTCAGCTAAATGATCTTTCCAATGAACATCTAGGATCTGTAGCATGACTTGCTTTTCTAGTTGAATAATATTTTGTTCAATCGTTATATATTTTTCTTTGTACCTGGAGGCCGCAATACTTGATACCAAGGCAGCTATTAACTCAGGGGTTAACTTTTTATCCTCGAGCACTTTGTTTTGAATATTTGTCTCAATTAAATAATGTTCAACTAGGTATCTTTCTAGTTCTCCCAATCTCCATTGGCTTTCTACAGAGTCAAGTGGAATAAAGTCATCGCAAATAGCATGCATTTCTTCTTTGATTAGGTCGTTTATAGCTTCAGATATACTATCTTCTTCCAGTAATTGAGATCTAAGAGAATAAATAGCTTGTCTTTGATCATTTGCGACATCATCGTATTCCAATAGACTCTTTCTGATATCAAAGTTTCTGCTTTCAATTCTTTTTTGGGCATTTTCGATGCCTCTGGATAACATTTTGTGCTCTATGTGATCATCACCCATCCCTATTCTTTCAAACAAAGCTCTTCTGCTATCAGTTATAAATAGCCTTAATAAATCATCTTCTAATGATAAAAAGAATTTTGAATACCCTGGGTCACCTTGTCGCCCTGAGCGACCTCTTAATTGATTGTCAATTCTTCGTGACTCGTGTCTTTCAGTTCCAAGGATATGCAGCCCCCCAGCATCTATCACTTTTTGATGACGCTGCCCCCACTCCAAATCATCTTCACTCTTCATGCCACCAAGAACTATATCGGTTCCACGACCTGCCATATTAGTAGCAATGGTTACGACACCAGGCCTGCCTGCATTTGCAATTATTTCAGCCTCTCTTTCATGCTGTTTTGCGTTAAGGACTTGGTGAACTATATTTTTTTTCTTTAATAGTTCAGAAACTAGCTCTGATGACTCAACTGAAGCTGTTCCAACCAGTATCGGTGCTTCCTTCTCTCTTAATAACTCTATTTCTTCTATAAGAGCTTTAAACTTTGCTTCTCTTGTTAAGAAAACTAAATCTTCATTATCAAGTCTAGCCATAGGTTGATTTGTTGGAATAATTGATACATTCAAACCATAGATTTCTGCAAACTCAGCTGCTTCGGTATCAGCTGTTCCTGTCATACCTGATAGCTGAGAAAATAATCTAAAAAAGTTTTGATAAGTAGTAGAGGCCAGTGTTTGAGATTCTTTTTGGATTGGAACATTCTCTTTACATTCGAGGGCCTGATGAATTCCTTCGCTCATCCTTCTGCCAGTCATGGTCCTGCCTGTGTGCTCATCCACCAGAAGAACTTCTTGATTTCTTACTAAATAGTGAACATTTTTTTTAAAAAGATACGCAGCTTTTAATGTTGCATTTACATACCGCATAATTTTAATATTGCTGACTGAGTAAAGACTATCTTCAGATTGCAGTAAACCTAAATCTTCTAAATATTTCTCAACTTCTATGTAACCCTCATCAGTTAATTCTACAGACCGATTCTTTTCATCAATCATGTAATGCCCAACCTCATCTTCTAACAATGGCTCTTCTTCAGTCCCCTCTCTAAGTTGCTGCTTAAGCTTTGGGATAATTTTTTTCATTTGAATATAATATTCAGCACTCTCATTCGTTGGCCCTGAAATAATTAATGGGGTTCTTGCTTCGTCAATCAGAATAGAATCTACTTCATCAACAATTGCAAAATCTAGTGAACATTGAACCTTATCTTCTGCCCTAAGAGCCATGTTATCTCTTAGGTAGTCAAAGCCTAACTCCCCATTGGTGGCATAAATTACATCGCACTCATAGGAATGTTTTTTTTCTTCAAAATTTTGATTAGAATGAATTACTCCAACGCTAAGGCCCAAAAACTCATAAACAGGACGCATCCACTCCGCATCTCTCTGTGCAAGATAGTCATTTACTGTTACTAATACCACTTTATTGCCTTGGATAGCATTGAGATATGCCGGAAGAGTCGCAACCAAAGTTTTACCCTCTCCGGTTTTCATTTCTGCGATATTGCCATCAGCAAGAGCAATCCCACCAAGCATTTGGGAGTCAAAATGGCGCAAGCCCGTTGTTCTTATGCTGGCTTCACGTGTTGCAGCAAATGCGTGAGGAATCAGATTGCCTAGATCGTTGGCATAATTTTTTGCTAGCTTATCTTTTAAAGCAAATAGCTCTGCATCATCCATGCTCTGATATTCTGCTTCCAGTAAGTTAATTTGGTCAACATGAACCTGCATTTTTTTTAATGCACGTTGATTGCTGCTGCCAAATATTTTTTGTAAGAAAGACATATCTTAAATTGTAATTAACTCTGTTAGTTTTATTTATAACTGCTCTGCATCGCCAAATGGAGCTCTTACATAAGATATGGGGGCGATTGATGAATCTTCAAATGTAACAACTTCCCATGCATCTTCTGACGCAAGTATTTTTCTTAGCAGTTCATTATTTAATGAATGACCTGATTTGTATCCAGAAAATTGCCCAATCAAATTATGACCAAGAAGATAGAGATCTCCAATAGCATCTAACATTTTATGTTTCACAAACTCATCATCAAATCTTAATCCTTCTTCGTTTAAGATGCCGTCTTCTCCAATAGCAATAGCATTTGTGACGCTGGCACCCAACGCTAAGCCCTGGGACTGCAAGAAATCCATATCTTTAACTGAGCCAAAGGTTCTTGCTCTACAAACCTCTTTTACAAAAGAAGTAGATGAGAAATCAATTGAAGATTTTTGCGAATGTTGTTTGATAGTTGCATCATCAAAGTCAATTTCAAAAGATACTTTAAAGCCATCAAATGGCTTAATGGCTGCATATGTATCGCCTCGCTCAACTCGAACTTCTTTTTTTACTTTAATAAACTTCTTTAATTCTCCTTGCTCGACTAGACCGGCAGATTGAATTAAAAAAACAAATGGGCTGGCGCTGCCATCCATAATTGGAATCTCTGGACCATCCACTTTGATGATGCAGTTATCAATGCCTAAGCCAGCTATCGCTGAAAGTAGGTGCTCAATGGTTGAAATTTTATAGCCCTCTTTAAACAAAGAGGTTGAGAGAGTTGTGTCTCCTACGTATTCAAATATGGCAGGAATCTCAATTTCTGGATCTAGATCATTACGAATAAAAGTAATGCCAGTATTTACCGGAGCAGGCAATAGCTCTAGTGTCATGTCTTTTCCGCTGTGAAGACCGACTCCAACAGCTTTAATAGGATTTTTAATTGTTCTTTGTTGTAACATTTATAATGGTCCCTTAATGCCTAATAATTATAGAGTATATTTACTATAATTTTTGTCTTGCTATCTCAAAAAGTATTACACCTGCAGCAACAGATACATTTAAGCTATTTAAAGTTTCATTTTTGGACAAAGTGCATACAGCGGAGCATTTCTCGAGCGTTTTCTCTCTCATACCTTCTTCTTCTGATCCGATGATAGTTAAAATAGGTTTATTTAAGTCAAGCTCAGTATGCATTGACTTCGCATGCTCGCTTGTCCCTAGAATTAAATAGCCTAATTTTTCAAAATGTTTTATAGCATTGATCAAATTTGTGACTGTAAATATTTTCATAGCCTCAGTTCCTCCAGCAGACACCTGCCTGACAAGCGGGGTAATTGGAGAACAATGATGTTTATTGATGATTACGCCAGCAACATTGCTCGCTGCAGCTGATCTAATGCAGGCTCCTAAATTTCGAGGATCAATGACATTGTCGATGACTAAAAAAGTAGGATTATCTCTTTGAATAGTTTCTTCATATTTTTTTAGGTCACTTAAATCGAAAACCTCTTCTTTCTTTAAAGTAGCCTCCGGGTGTTGGCTAAGATTTTTCTTTTTTTCAACGGAGACCGATGCCGCTTCTGCCAATGAGATTAAATTTTGAATTCTTGCATCGTTCCGATTTGCTGGAATAAAAATTTGCTTTATATTTTCTGGCGAGAGCTTCAGCAACATCTCAATCGTATGAAATCCTACTCGATGATTTGACTGGGATTCATTTTCCATTTGCGATAACTAAATTAATCTTTCTGTCTAAAGGTGAGATAGCAGCAATCTTTACTTTCAGTTTCTGCCCTAGTTTAAAACTTTTTCCAGTTTTTTTGCCTTTGAGAGTGTTGGTCCCCTGGACAAGAAAATAACGATCTCCGGGTAAATCTGAGACATGAAGTAATCCAGAAATAAAATATGCCTCTAAACTTACGAACAGACCAAAATCTGTAACGCCAGTTACTACGCCATCCACCTCAGAGCCAACCTTATCTTTTAAATATGAACAGATTAAAACTTGCTCAACTTGGCGCGAAGCCTTTTCTGCTCTTCGCTCTAGCAGCGATGATTCTTCGCACATATCCTGGAGCTGAGATTTATTAAAGGTGCTTTTCTTGTGTGCCAATGACTTATTAATCATTCTATGGGTTAGCAAGTCTGGGTATCTTCGAATGGGAGAGGTGAAATGAGCATATTGGTTAAGCTGTAAGCCGAAATGACCAAGGTTATCAGTTGAATACTCTGCTCTAGCCAATGTTTGCAGCACCAGGATCTGCCCACTGTCGTCTTTTTTTTCAGCAGCTTTTTTTAAGCAGAAATTGATTGTTTCTAGTGGAGAAGATTTTTTTGCAACCTGACTAGGAATTTGAAAATATTTTTTTAATACTTCTAGCTTGCTGGGATCTGGATCCTCATGAATTCGAAATACACCGAAGTCAAAACGATCTTGCATAAACTCTGCAGCGCATTCATTTGCCAGCAACATAGATTCTTCGACTAGCTTATGAGCTCGCATAGGCTTTTTAACTATTATATTTTTTACTTCTTGGTTTGGTGTTAGCTCTAAAATAGCTTCCTTAGGGTTAATTTCTAGAGCATACCTGGATTGCCTAATTCTTAGTCTGCTTGTAGTTAATTTCTTTAGATCATTTATGGATTCTACAACCTTAGAATCTTTGAGAGATTGAGCATTAGTAATATGAGACTCTACTTGCTTGTATGTAAGTCGCGCCTTTGAGTTGATGAGGGCGCTGTAAAACTTATATTTTAATCTTTGGCCAGATGCATCAAGAGACATCTCACATACCATTGCACATCTATCTTCATTAGGTCTTAGGGAGCAGACATCATTTGAGAGCCTTTCAGGCAGCATCGGGACCACCGTCCCAGGAAAGTAAATAGATGTCCCTCTCTTCAGGGCTTCTTTGTCGAGCTTAGATCCAACCTCAACATAGAAGGAAACATCAGCAATTGCTACATACAAACTAAAGCCGTTAGAATTTTTTTGGCAGTAGATTGCATCATCAAAGTCTTTGGCATCTGCACCATCGATAGTTGCAAAGGGTAAATTAGTTAAATCTTTTCGGTACTTAGTTTTTTTAGTTTTACTTGCTATGAAATCAGCTTCTTTTAATAGCTCAGGCGACCATTCGGCAGGCAAATCATGCATTGAAATAGCATCTTGAATGGCTTCTTTATAGATCATTGATTTAATTATAGACTTGAAATAATATTAGGAGTGGCTATAGTATCGCGAAATGCACTCGAATAATAAATTATTAACCTTTATAGGATTATTTTTCCTAGCAAGTGTATCACTGCATTCATTTACTCATACTGAAGATAATCTTGTTGAAGATAAGCCTCTCGTAGAGTGCCAATCTTGTCATAATGAAGTTTCATCCAACATCGAGATTCTTCCTTATGTTACCCAAGCGATTCAACGTGAGCTTACAAGTTTTATAGTCTCCAAAGCTTTTTACCCAGAACTTAAAAAACCTTTTAATTCCCAAGCACCTCCAAAAGTTTAAATTTAGTAGTTTTTAAATTTTTAATTTTTCGGAGGTTTTCAATGAAAATCAATAAATATGCATTCATTATATTGGGTGCGCTAATGGTAAACACTGCATTTGCAGATGAGATTGAAGAGGTCATAGTTTCCTCTTCACTGGTTAATAGTTCAGCAAGCGAGATTGCCGATCCAATTCATGTTATGAGTGGGGATGATATAGGTAATGAGGCAACTCAAAGTCTGGGGGAAACCTTGGATGATTTGCTAGGCGTATCGTCAGCTGACTATGGCTCTGGAGTTGGGCAACCAATTATTAGAGGCATGTCGGGATCAAGAGTGAAAATACTTGAAAATAGTATTGTTAACAGAGATGTATCGGGGCTGGGAGCCGATCATATCAATGATGTTGACTTAAATAATGTCCAACAAATTGAAGTAATCCGCGGGCCTTCATCACTGCTGTATACAAATGGAACAGTGGGCGGAATTATTAATATTGTCGACAATTCAATTGCACAAGATGATGTTGAAAGAGCGGTAAAAATTGGGCTTGAATCACAATCTGTAAATGATGGCGAGACTCAAAGCCTTTTTTATCAAGATAATATTCAAAATATCAACGTAAGCTTTTCATATAAAGATTCTTCATTTGGAAATTTTGATGTGCCAAATGGTGCAATCATTCATATGGAAGAAGAGCATCACGATGAGGACGAAGATCACGACGAAGAGGAAGAGCACGAAGAAGAGAATCTAGGCTATTTAGCTAATTCTGATTTTGCGTCCGAGTCTTTAAAATTTGGAGCTTCTACGACTGGCGATTGGGGCTTCATTGGGTTCTCAGTAGCTAGCATCGAAAGCATGTACGGAATCCCTTTTCATGGTGAAGAGCATGAAGATGAGCATGGTGATGAGCACGGCGAAGAAGAAGGTCATGATGAGCATGAAGGTGAAAGAATATTCTCAAACACCGAGTCCGATAAATTCGATGTGAGAGGATCTTTGAATATTGATAGCAACCTTATAAGCAAAGTTGATTTCTTTATAAGAGATACTGACTATTCCTTGACTGAACAGCATGCTGAAGAAGAAGAGCATGAAGAAGAGGATCACGATGAGGACGAACATGAGGGTCATGAGGGCCACGAAGAAGGGCCAACAACCTTTACTAATGACGCTGTAGAGGCTGGATTTATTTTTGATCTATCCAATGACTTTATGTCTCAAAAGTTAGCAGTTAATTTTGTTAATGAAGATACATCTGTTCTTGGATCAGAAGCATTTATGAATCCTGCATCAAGAGACGAGCTTACATTTGGGTACTATATTAGCCGAGATATAAGCGACTACACTCTTGATTTTGGTGTCAGATTTGATCGTTTAGCCAATGAGGGATCTATTTCTAGTGCTCACGAAGAAGAAGAGCATCACGATGAAGATGAAGATCATGAGGAAGAAGAGCACGATGAGCATGAAGAAATGGAAACCGCCTTCTATGATAAATCTTTTAATAATACTAGTTTAGCTTTTAACATTGGAAAGGAGCTCAATGATTTTATTAATGTTGATTTGGGATTTGCTTCTGTAGAGAGAGCGCCATCTTCAATTGAGCTTTTCATGAATGGAGCGCATTTGGCTACTGGTAGATTTGAGGTTGGAAATGTAAATTTACAATCTGAAACTTCAAATAATATTGACCTAACTGTCAGCTTAAATAATGGAGGCTTTTTTGCTTCAGCCACTTTATTTGCAAACAAGGTAGATAACTATATTTATTTGAGGGATGAAACCGAAGAAGAGCATGAAGATCATGATGAAGAGCATGAAGAGGATCATGACGATCATGGCGGTTTAATTCTTTCAAATTATCTTCAGCAAGATGCTGACTTAGATGGATATGAAATTGAATTTGGTAATACCATGGATCTTGGATCTGGAGAGCTTACTATGTCTTTTGGAAGAGATGTAATATCTGGAACATTCACAAGTGGAGGAAATATTCCAAGGCTTAACCCAGCTAGGAACATCTTTAAATTGAAGTACTCCCAAGATGATATGACCCTAGGTCTTAACTTTAAGGATGTTGAAAAACAAAATGACATTGCAGTTAATGAGACTCTTACAGCAGGCTATCAAATGTTAAATGCAAAACTAAGCAGGACTATTGATTTGGGCAGTCAGGGAAAGTTAACACTCTCTTTATTTGGCAACAATATGCTTGATGAGATTGCAAGAAATCATTCGTCCTTTGTTAAAAATGAGGTTCCATTGCCTGGAAGGAATTATGGCCTTAGATTTAATTTAAATTTTTAGTCATTTATTTATAAATAAACTCACAGTTGAAAACCGCCATTTGGCGGTTTTCGGCTCTTTCAAACTTTCAAAATTTATATAAAATGCATGTGATTAATTGATTACATTTTATATTTATGATCGTCAGATTTTCTTTAGTCTTCCTTGCGTATTTTTTAGTCATTAATGTTGTTTTGGCAGATGAAACAGAAGAGATTATTTCTGTAGCATCTTACATAGGTTCATCAGAGTTAAATGCATCTCCCGTTGATATTATTTCTTCTCAAGAATTCAAAAATTTAAGGGTCTCAACCGTTGCTGAGCTGAGCAAGTATCTAAGCGTTGCTTCTGGATCACATTTTCAAACCAATGCGTTGGATGGTGTAGACCAGGGAATGTCTTCAATTACACTGCGTGGACTGGATCATGCTTCAACGCTAGTCCTGATAAACAAAAAACGACAAACTCATTCTGGGACGCCTTCTAATGAGGGCGAAGGTTATATTGATGTGAATATTATCCCTGAGATTGCACTTGAGCGCATAGAAATTTTAAAAGACGGTGCAACATCTTTGTACGGATCAGACGCTGTTGCAGGCGTAATTAATTTTAAAACTTATCATTTATTTGATGGCTTGAGGGTTTCTGCATCTAGCCAGAAAACTTCTAACTATCATCAAACAGATAATTCTTTGGGTGTTCTTTATGGCGGCAATGCCTTTGATGGAAACTTCGTGGTTGCTCTGAGTGCCTTGAATAGATCTCCACTCAATGCATCTGAGATTCCAAGGATTGCAGAGTTGGGGTTAAGCGGTCTGGGAAATAGCTTTAAGATTACCGCAAGTGATTCAGTAATCTCGGGGCCTTATGCAGGCAGCTATTCTCAAAATCAAACTATCCCTGATCCAAGTTGCATTGACAATGGCGGTGTTATTGCTGGGCCTAGATGCAAGTTTCTTTATGGGGAAAGATTCAACATAGTTAATGATGAGGATCATTTAAAAGGCTATCTGCATTTTGAGAGACCTGGCGCAACAATCGATTATTCGATGACATTTTTGGCCGCTGCAGTTGATGTAAATGATAATCCGCAGTCTCCATCTTACCCAGCCTTATCTTACCTATCTAAGAAAATTCTTCCGGGGCAGGGAGGCAGTCCTTTTAATGTGCCGGTGATTTGGTATGGACGACCATTGGGCTCCGCATTTCCATCGCCCAGTTCTCCTAAAGCCATTTCACAATATCATTTTAGCAACAGTCTTATGTTTGATCTTTCAGAAGATTTAAATTTTGAATTATCTCTCACTGCGAGTGAACATGAGAATAAGCATACGAGACCAGATACTGTTGAATCAAGATTTGAACAGGCTTTGCTTGGGCAAGGTGGGCCAGATGGTAATGAGCAATGGAACATATTTTTACCGTTAGAAAATTCTCCAAGCCTCATTAACTATATTAAAGGGTCAGAGACTTCTATAAAAACTGGCAGCCTTATTTCTCTTGATGGAGTTTTCACAGGTCGAAAAAATGGAATTGATTTTGCGATAGGTTTTCAATTTAATTATGAAGATCTTAAGATTAATTATTCTGAAGGAAGCAGGGCTACCTTTGATTCTGACGGTAAGCTACTAAAAGGAGCTGACTTACTATTCTTGGGCGGAGGAAAAAATGTAAACACCAGCAGAGACAAGCAAGCTATTTTCTTTGAGACTAATACGAACTTTATTGAACAGTTAGATCTTATTTTATCTGGTCGATATGAGAAGCTTGAGAATGAGTCTTCGTTTGATCCAAAATTTTCCTTTAGGTACTTAGCTTCGGATAGATTGTTGCTTAGGGGCTCTATCGGAACGTCTTTTACCTCCCCCTCTATGGCTCAAATGTTTTCATCTGAAATACAGCTTGGAAGCGTTAGAGATATCAATAGCTCGCCATTTGTTAGACTAGCACTTTTGGGGAATTCAAATTTAAAGCCTGCTACCTCAGAAAATATGAGCCTTGGATTTATTTGGAACATTTCAGATGCAATAGATCTAACTCTTGATTACTGGACCATTAATTACAAAAATCGAATTGAGGTAGAGAGCGCCCAAGTCTTGCTAAGCAATAATCCTTTCGGAGCACGTATTACAAGAAATCAGTTTGGGGAATTAATTGCTGTGAGCACCTCATATTTTAATGAAGAAAGAACTGAAGTAGAAGGCTTAGATATTGCATTAAATATTTTAAAGTCAACTCAATACGGCGACTTCAGTTATTCAATAAAGGCAACAGAGCTATCTGAGTTTTTAACTCCCGAAGATACTGATGGAGACGAGCGTTCGATTATGGTGAATCGTGTAGGCAAATTTAATTATGATGCTAATACTCACTCTTTGCCAAATCTAAG
>ENA-OREB01001303-OREB01001303.1-marine-metagenome-genome-assembly--contig:-NODE-1303-length-12220-cov-3.765379_pt1 | contig 12220 bp, 8 predicted proteins | sample MGYA00248625_ERZ508552 | MGnify/ENA primary metagenome ERZ508552 (study PRJEB26219, sample SAMN06267888) | marine metagenome | isolation source: Monterey Bay, California, USA | place: USA:Monterey Bay...
TTGATCCAGATGTTCTCGAATCCGCCTTCGTCGCGGAATGCAATGCACACCGTATCTGTCACGGGTACAACGGACCCGATGTCGAACTGGGCTGTGATGTTGTTGGTCTGTATGACCATTCCGGAGCCCCACCCACCGTAGTGGGCGTCGACGGCCATGTAGTTGTAGTACGAGGCCGAAAAGTCGTGCAAGGGTTCCAGGTAGATTGGGATTCCGTCGCTGGTGGTGGCCAGTGCCCCCACAGCTACGGAAATGTTGGCGCCTTCTGCGAGGTCACCGTATCGGTCGCCTGCTGTCAGCAATTCGAAGCCTGTAAAGGCATCGCAGGCCGCTGCACAGGAGCCGACGGGCGGGGCTTGAATCACCGTGCCGTCGTGTTTCACACAGATGTGGTCCACGAAGAACTGCTGCCCGCCGACTTCCAGTTTTTGAACGTTACCGGTGAGAACGACCGTTCCGGTTTGGTATCCAGGGTAGGAAGAAGTGGTCACGGACATGGTCACGCCAGGGGCCACTGCTGTCGGCATGGTCTCCAGTTCACCGGTGAGCAGTGCGTGGCCATTGACCTGCAGGTTTTCTATTCCCGCCCCATCAAAAAAGACAAAACTCACTTCGTTCACATTGGGGAAAGCTGACATGTCATAGACAGCGAGGATGTTGCTGGTGGTCAACACTTGCCCCGATCCTACTGAGGGCAAGGCAGAAGTCACAGCGGCCGACCCATAGGTGGCACCAAACCCGTCAAAGAACATTTCAAATCCGAGTTGGATGTTGTCTTCGCTTGCGATGTAAGTGCCAGGTATGCTCGGTGGAAGTGCACCTGTGGTCATCAAATCATGTGAGAATACCGCATCACACGTCGTGTCGACGTATGCCATCGGAGGCGCGATGACGGTACCTGGAATGAAGATGTCTTCCGTGATGATGCCGGGCAAAACCGTTCCAGAGGCAAAGTTCACGACGGTTGCACCATTCAAGCTGAGTTGTATTCCGGAGTTGTCTATCCCTCCAAAACAATCGAGCTCCCAAGAAAAAGTGTAGTGACCAGGCGCCAAGTTCACGCTGCCGGTGCTCGAGAAGAGGCCGGCGGGCATGGAATCGGTGGCAACAACGTTTCCGCCGGCATCGGTGATGCTCCATGGACCGGAACTGTCACCATATCCGTCATAGTAGTCGATCACCAGTTCTTGGGTCGAACCTTCGGTTGCATTGGACGAAAGCTCCGCATCGGTCAAGAGGGCCTGGCCTACAAGCCCCAAGGGCGGCCATTCACCCATGGGCAAGGCGCCATTCTCCTCAAAAAGAGGAGCCGTGTTCAGGACCTCAAGGGTGGCTTGAGCGAGGTAATTGCGGTTGTTGGGGCAAGCTTGATTGCCCTCGACAATGGGGATGGACGTATTGCCCGTCACGGCGAAGCTGGCAGCACCCAAGATGCCATTGTCGTAGAAGGTGGTTTCTTCTCCATCTCCGATGTTGTCAGGCAGGCAGTTTTCTGATCCAGCTGTGAAGAATGAACTGGCACCAGGCCCGGCTGTCCCACTGAGGTTCCATGAATTGAACCCAGTGCCAGCGAGAACTGGACCGAGGGGGATGAGGTCCGAAAAGGCCGGCCCCGACCCCTCCGCGATGGCGTTGAATCCAAGGAAGGTGTCGCCTGAGGTGTAGGTGTCTCCTGGGATATAGGTGTCGCCGGGGAGATAGGTGTCACCGGGAATCAATGCCGAGACCAATTGAACCTGGGGTAATCCGCTGATCAAAATGGCATTGGGGCCTGCTTCCAGGGCTGCTGTCTGCCAGTCTTGTGTACCATTGTCGCCTTCGATGTAGACTACAGGGTGGGTCAATTGGGCTTCGAAAAGGTTATAGCAGGAGCCTTGGTAACTCCCAAAGGAGCTGTTTTCGCTTTGATAGCTGGCGAGTTCAGAAAAGTCTTCACCTTGGAGAAAGGCCGATAAAAAAGACGCAGCATCATTTCCGCCGGGGTAGGCAGAGTTGAAGACCATCACTTGTGTGGTGGACGTGATCGATTCCGGTAAACCATCAAATTCAATGGAACAACTGGAGGAATTGAAGGCGAGTTCTGGAATCAAGTCCGAAGCCCAGTCGAACGGAATCGGACCAACACTGATACAAGACTCGCTGTCGCATACTTCGTAACAGGGGACCGTCTCTCCCTCTTCATAAACCTTCAGGCAGGCCTGCTTGAACAGTGTGAACCCGGAGAAACACTTGATGAAAGACAAAGGAAATCCATCCAAGTCCAAGGGGATGGTCGTTCCATCGCTGAAGCACAATTCCGCATCGAACTGGGATTCATCGAGTGAAAACAAATTCATATCGATCGTGACCGCCGCACGGGTGCCAGGAATTCCGCCCCAGCAACCTTGTCCGCAATACAACCAAAGGTCCAGATCGAACGGCCCGATGTCGCAAGGTGAGGGGGCGCATACATCTACCGTGACGGCAGTGCTGATGGTCGATGAAGTGCCCATGTCCCAGATACAGTATCGGGTGAGGTCGATGCTGTAGGTTCCCGGGGTGGCATAGGAGTGAATGGGGGGGTGATTCAGTCCCACTCCAGAAACAGCGGCAGAACCGTCTCCGAAATCCCACGAGTAATGCACTTGCATCGGAGGCGTGATGCCCCCCGAGGCGTCCACATCGACCTCGAGACAATTGACCGTAGAGTTGATGACATTGGGCAGAGAGCACAGGGGAGTGCTGAGTACCCCGCAGTTGAGCGTATCCAGGGAAATCAGAGTAGAAGCGATAGAGTCCTGGAACAGGGACAGCCCTGCCACTACGGGGTCCGGAATAGAAAATTCAGAGAGGCCAATGAAGGAGGTCAATTCATTGATGTTGACCGTTTCACAGGGTCCAAAACTGCCTGTCATATTCGTGGGGATAATGTCCAAGTCGAACCGGTTCATTGAAACGCTGCGCTCGCGGTACCCCGTCAACAGGAGGTCAATGTTGGGATCATTGCCAACCTCAAGCGTGAGCATTTCGGGGTGGTAGACATAGGGCTGCCAGCGGTCTTGAGGAAAAGGCGCATAAGCCCAGTTGTTGACCGTCTCTCCTGCCGCCTTGGAAGGGGAGCGAAATGCCTTCAGGTCACCCAAACCCAATCCGGTATCATTGATTGTCCCAGTGAATCGGAAAGGAATGTTGCCCAGTTGAGCACCGGAGGCATCCGTCCAGGGGTGCTCATGGAGGTACCCTCCCAGCACAAAGCCAGCATCATCCACAGCTTCGAGGTCAAATGCCTTGATGATTCCCATTTGACTTTGCGCCAGCGGTACGTCAATGGAATAGGCCGAGATGACCGTGCCTGTGTTTGGATCCAAGGTGGACAAGGACATTTTTTGGTCCTTGAGGTGGTTCATGGCCAGCAGCAATGGTTGATTGGGACTGGCGAGAATGTCCGCTGCGACCACGCCGTCGTCTTGAGGCGTTCCAGCAGTTTCCCAGTAGTTTTTGCCCCATGCATAGGTGCCGTCGTATTGAATTTTGGCCACGAGGGCGCCTTGCTCATTTTGGCTGTTGATGTCAAATTGGTTGGAGGAGCCAATGACCAGAATGCCCGAACCGTCATTGACCACCTTCCCCAAGAAGTCGTAATCGTTCCCTCCATCCGGGGAGTCAAATTCCAAAGCCCCTTGGAAACTAAAGCCTGAGGGTCCAATCAAGGACCGGATATACAAGCCTTTGTGCCCGCCGGCAGCAGATGTGACGTCACCGGTCCATCCTGCGCATGCGATGTGCATTTGGTTCTGAAAACTGTAGAAGTCCAATCCCAACAACCGGGAGTCTAGAGGAAGTTGCGGATTGCTGCCATTGAGCAAGTGGAAATCAATCAGGTTGCCGGTTCCAGCGTCGACAATCATCATGATGCCACGGTCGCTAAAAGTGCCTGAAGTCGACAAACGGACATGGCCGACCGCTGCGATGTTTTGCCCGTTGGTTCCCGGCACCACCTTGATGTCTGAAATGCGCAGCAGGAAGCCGTAGAAATACTGTTGCTGCCAAAGCAGGGTCCCGTCGTCTTTCTGACGGATGAGGATGCTGGATCCTTCTGGGGTGCTGCTTGTGGCTCCAGATGAACCGGAGCCAAGGTTGTAGTGAGACACTGCAGCGACCACCCGCTCGGTACCCCAATTGGCATCCACAATGATGTGGCTGTGATCGAGGTGCTCTGGTTGGTGATAAGCCCACTCTTGTTGAGCGGAGAGCGCAAAGCAAGAGCAGAAGGCAAGGAGCAAGTGTATGCTCCTAAAAATCATATTGTAAGGCATGGCAATAGGTGGTTAATAGAAGGTCGACATAGCGTTGTGTAAGCTCTAGGGACCTCGATAGATTGAGGTATAATCAGCCTGTTTGACCGGTATTTGTTAATGAAGCGGTACAATACCACCCCCCAAAAGTGTAGGAATGGGCCGACGGGGTTGGTGTCGAATGTCATCCGAACGGATGATTCCGGTCAAGGCCAACTTCAGAGGAGGGCGGTCAGCAGCAGGCAAACGGCAAGGCCTGCGACCAAGAAGCGGACTGTGTAGGGCAGGATGTCCTTGGCGGCCAATCCCGTAATGCCCAGCAAAGGAAGCGCCCAAAACGGCTGGAGCATGTTGGTGATTTCGTCGCCATAGGCCATCGCGAGTATGGTCCGGTCGAGTGGGACACCCAGGTCCAGTGCCGCTCGGATGAGCAATGGCCCTTGGACAGCCCACTGTCCACCACCACTGGGTACAAACACATTGACAATGCCTGCTGAGAGCACCGTCCAAAGTTCAAAAGTCTCGGGGGTCGAGAGCCGCACCATGGCCATAGAAAGGGATTCCACCAAGCCTGTGCCCGACATGATGCCCATGATGCCGAAGTAGAGGGGGAATTGAATCAAGATGCCGGAAGTGCCTCCTATTGCCGAGTCTATGGCACGGAGGAATCTTTTCAGACTGCCGTGGAGCAAGAAGGCCAAACCGAGAAGGGTTTGATTCGTCCAGTCTGGGTCGATGAACCCCAAACGGGCCGCATCGGGGTGAAACAGGGCTGAGCGTCCGGCCAAGACGAGCAAAAGCACACCGAAAAGGGTGGGCAGGATGCGCAAGTGAGGGGCGAGTGGTGCCTTGGGGAGCGGCGCTTCGGAGGGCGGCAAGCTTGGACCCAGCAGGGCTTTCTTGTCTTGATTGCGGCCGAGCAAATAAGCCGTCACAGCGATGGTCACCATGAGGGCACCTGTGACCACGAAGTTGTGGACCGAGAACACCGTGAGGCCCAATGGAAGGGTGTCCGGTAAGGCAGCGGCTGGAATTCCGGCGATTTCCGCTAAGTCGGCGAAGTGGCCTTGCTCGGCGACCTTGATGGGGGCCGAGCCACTCAGCCCGCCATGCCATACCATCAATCCGCTGTATCCCGCTGCGCCGATGAGGCCGTAGTGCAGGGGCAAGCCACGAGATTGGGCGCGTTCTCCCACTTTTCTGGCCAACACTGCGCCGACTATCAGGCCAAGCCCCCAATTGATCCATCCGGCAAGACAGGCCACCACCGCCACAGTAGCAGCGGCCCGGGCGTTGGTGGTGCCCGTCATGTCTACGACTTTGCCGATGATGCGGTCGGCGGCCGGGGTGAGGGCCAAGGCGTGACCAAGCACCAACATGAAGGCTGCTTGGAAAGCGAAGACGAGCAGTGGGCGGTTCCACAGCCCATCGCGCCAAGAGGTGGATACCACGTTTACATCAGCACCCATAACCAGCGCCGCCACCGCCGTAACGGCCGTGAGACCGAGGGCGATGGCGAGCGGTGATGGTACCCAAGCGAAACGGTCCGCTTGAGGCTGTGCTTCGGAAGCCGCTTTCATGCGGCTTACGTTAGAATGGGAGGTCGTCGTCCGAGGCCGCTGGAGTGCCAGGGTTGAATGCTGGGGCAGCAGGGATGTCAGCAGCAGCTGCAACAGGCTGTGCCTGTCCACCTTCCCCGCCAGAAGGAGCGTCAGCCCCCATCTTCTCTACGCGCCATGCGTTCAAATCGACATAGTAACGGTCGTTGTATTCACGGCCGCGGACGTCAAATTTGACCAGCACTTGGTCGCCTTCTTTGATTTGTCCCAGTTGGTCAGACTTCTCCTTCAGCGCGGAAAACTTGACATCGGAGGGGTACTGCTCTGCAGTGGTCACAACGAACTCGCGCTTGTAGAACTCGCTCGTGTCGGACTTCCAAACGTCGAACAGACGCTTGACGGTCCCTTTCATCTCATAACTCATGGCGCAAATATCGCCTCTTCAAACGTCAACCTGGGTTGTACGCAAGCAAGGTCATCCACGCCCCGTCCACATCGGCCTGTTCAAGCCGCCTCCCGGCCTCCTCAAACAAGGCTTTTTCCAGCCCTGCGGCATCGTCTTCGTGCTCCATAAAGACTTCCGAAAGCTCGAGCAGCTTGTGCTCATTGACGTCGGTTTCATCTGGAAGGGCATGGGCGGAACCGAGCAGTGCCAGCTGGTTGGCATCGAGCATTCCTGCACCGACGATTTCCTTAGGAATCGCATCGACGCCGATCCCAAGCCCGCCTACCGACGGTTTGGGCAGCTCAAACAAGGCGTCACCGGAGGCCCGGACGTAGTAGCTTCCTCCGCACCGGCCGACCAAGTCCAAGGCATGGGCTTCGGGCTTTCCTGCGGCGTCCAAAACATCTTCGGCGATGTGCACGCGAAGCACTTCGCATACCAGCATGTGTCCAGCTCCCGGTCCTTGCCCCAACTCCACGATTTGAGTCACTTTGCATTCAAAAGCTACCGGAGCCTCTGCTACCCGCGCAGGTGAGACGGCTTCGCACGCTGCAGGGGTGAAACCAGCCTTGGCAAATTCGTCGACGTCGGAGGGATAATCACTGCTGCTCAATGAGGCCCCTTGCACCATGTCATGGTCCACGAGGTTCACCACGATTTCCATGTTCTCCCGGGCATTGGCAAGGGTGTCCTTGACCGTCCCGTCCCGTCCCCTCAGGGTGGGGCCGACCACCATGACCGGAGGGTCGATGGAGAAAACATTGAAATAGCTAAACGGCGCAAGGTTGCGGTTGCCGTCGGCATCTACTGTACTGGCCAGTGCGATGGGCCTCGGGGCAACGGTGCCCACGAGCATGGCGTAGCGCTCCTTGACGGGGTAGTCGGACGGGTTCAACGTCCTCATGGTGCGTCCCGCGCTCATCCTTTTTGGATTTGACGGCCCTTCGCTTCCACAACGTCCACGGTATCCATCACCTTATCGCGCAGCCCATCAGCATAGGCATCGAGGCGCTCGGCGAGGGGGGCGTTGGACGAAGACAAGATGCGCGCAGCCAGAAGTCCCGCATTGCGCCCGCCATCCAAAGCCACGGTGGCCACGGGAATGCCAGAAGGCATTTGAAGGATGCTCAAGATGCTGTCCCAACCGTCTATGCTGTTGCTGCTTTTGACGGGAACCCCAACGACGGGGAGGCTTGTCAAGGATGCCACCATGCCTGGAAGGTGCGCGGCACCTCCTGCTCCGGCTACAATCACTCCGATTCCGCGGCCTCGAGCAGACCGGGCGTACTCCACCATGCGGTCGGGCGTGCGGTGCGCACTCACCACGGTCATCTCATGTTCTACGTCGAGCTCCGTGAGGATTTCAGCGGTTTGTTCGAGAATGGGCAAGTCACTTTTGCTGCCCATGATGATGCCCACTTTCATGGTGCAAAGATACAAGGGAGCCGTGGCTTAAAGGTTGAGATGGTGACCGGGATCAGGCGAGGATGGACACCACGCAAGCCGTCAACAGGCAGGCCACAGTTCCACCGAGCAGAGCGCGGAAGCCGAGTTTGGCCAACTCTCCACGTCGAGAGGGCGCAAGCACTCCAATTCCTCCCACTTGAATGCCGATGGAAGCGAAGTTGGCAAACCCGCACAGAACGTAAGTGGCGATCAAAACACTGCGCTCATTGACGAAGTCACCGGCTTCCTTCATGTTCATGAGGGTCACGTAGGCGTAGAACTCATTGATGACGGTTTTTTCTCCCAAGAGCTGGCCCACGAGCAAGGCATCTTGCATCGGCACCCCGACCAGCCAAGCAATGGGAGCACCCAAATACCCCAAGAGAAATTCTAGGCTCAGATCGTCAAATCGGGTCGTGGCGGCAATGGTATCATTGATGCCCGTCCAGCTGCCCATCCAAGCCAGAATATCGTTGCTCATGTAAACCAGCGCTGTGAATACCAAGAGCATGACCCCCACGTTGGCAGCGAGGACCAGTCCGTCCCGGGTACCATTGGTGATGGCTTCGAGGAAGTTCGCTGCATCGGACTTCACCAAACTGACTTTCTCGGCATTTTGCGAATCCGTTTCCGGCACCAAAAGCTTGGCTGCGGCCACTGCGGCAGGTGCCGAGATCAGGGAAGCGGTCAACAAGTGGGTGGCGAAATAGGCTTGCTTCACAGGGTCATCTCCACCGAGGAAGGCGACGTAAGTGGCGAAGACGCTTCCTGCAATGGTGGCCATACCCCCGGTCATGACCAACATGAGTTCTGACCGCGTCATGCGGTCCAAATATGGCCGAATGAGCAGCGGGCTCTCGGTTTGACCGAGAAACACATTTCCAGCTACCGCCAGGCTCTCTGTGCCCGACAGCTTGAGCGTCCGTCGCATCAGCCAGGCAAAACCACGGATGAACAGCGGCAAGATGCCTGCGTGGTGCAACAGCGCACTAAAGGCGCTGAAGAAAACGATGGTCGGCAGCAAGCGGAACGCAAAATTCTCCAAGCTGACGTCGACTTTGCCCTCCATGCCAAAGCTTCCCAGCAAGAAGTCCGTGCCACGGTCGGTGTATCCAATGAGCACCACAAAGAGCTCGGCGACATAGGAAAAAGCCTCCTTCACAAAAGGCACTTTCAAAACGAGGATCGCGAGGCCGAATTGCAGGAGCAATGCGCCCAAAACAGTCCGCCAAGCCACAGATTTACGATGGGTGGACAGTGCCCACAAGACGGCGGCCAAAAAGGCCATTCCAAAAATGGCCCGCATTATTTGTTGCTTCGGCTATCGATTTCGTCGCGCAGCTCGCCTGCCCGCTCATAGTCTTCCTCCTGAATGGCGCGGTCCAGTTCTTTCTTCAACTCCGTCATTTTGAGGGTGCTGAAATTTTCTTTGGCGCTTGGCGCGTCCCCGGCCTCCGTGGGATCCTCCAGCCCGAAGGGGTCCTCGGGATTCTCCTCGGGCATGGGCTTAACCTGTTCCTCCCCTTCGGGTGGAATGCCTGCAATTTTGAGCACTTTTTCGACGCAGTAAATGGGGCAGCCAAAACGCACCGACAACGCCACTGCATCGGAAGTGCGGGCGTCAATGGTCTCTTCGACCTCCCCTCCGCTGCAAACGAGACGTGCAAAGAAAATGCCTTCGACCAAGTCGTAGATGACCACCTCCTTGAGCTCGATGTCAAAAGACTGACACAAGCTGCTGAACAGATCGTGGGTCAAAGGCCGGCTCGGGGTCATTTTTTCCATCTTGATGGCGATGGACTGTGCTTCGTACATGCCGATCACAATGGGCAGCTTGCGCTTGCCCTCCACTTCTTCGAGCACCAAGTTGTAGGCGCCTGTCGTGGCGCCGCTCGGCCGGATGTCGAATATCACAAGCAGGGATTTATTCATGACTGGAATGCAATCGCCGTCAAGGTAGTTGTTTCGATTAGAGCGCCTTGAACGCCTCTGTCAGTTTGGGGACAACATCAAAGGCGTCGCCCACAATTCCGTAATCCGCAGCCTTGAAGAAAGGTGCCTCGGGGTCCTTGTTGACCACAACGATCACTTTGGAGCCGTTGACGCCCGCCAGGTGCTGGATGGCGCCGGAAATGCCAATGGCAATGTACAGGTTGGGGCGAATGGCGATGCCGGTTTGGCCCACGTGCTCGTGGTGTGGGCGCCATCCGATATCAGAAACGGGGCGAGAGCAAGCTGTCGTTGCTCCCACAGCGTCTGCGAGCTCCTCGATCAGCCCCCAGTTCTCTGGGCCCTTCATTCCGCGACCCGCCGAGACGACAAGCTCGGCTTCGGGCAGGGGCGCTCGGCCACCAGAGCTGGGTGCGGCCGCTTCTAGGATGTTGACTTTCCGCTCACCGAGGTCAGCGTTGAAGGCTTCAATGGAGGCTGTTCCAGCAGCAGGGGGTGGCATGCCGATGGCGTTGGGGGTTGTGGTGACCACCAACTTGTCCGTGTTGCCTTTGATGTGAGCGGTGGCTTTGCCGCTAAACACATTGCGGGTGTAGCTGTCTCCCTCAGGAGCTTCCGTCACACCGGCAACGAGTCCGGCGCCCAAACGTACCGCAACACGTCCTGCAATGGCTTTGCCGAGGTGGTCCTGGGCACAGACGACAACGGAAGCGTCCTCTTGCTGGGCGGCAGCAGAGACAAGGCGGCCGAGTTGGCTGTCGTCCAAATCACCTGCGCCTTGCAGCACGCGGTTGATTCCAACGGCCCCGAGGCCTGCATCTCCGTTGATGTCGCCAGATACCACGGCCACAGTTTCACCAATTCTGGTGGCAAAACCTGCGGCTTCGAGGCTGGCCTTGGTGGCTTGACCTCCTTTTGTTTGAATGAATGCGATGCACTTCATGATTTCTTCGCTTTCGGAATTCAGATGACTTTGGCCTCCTCACGGAGAAGGCGAACGAGTTCTGCGGGGTTGTCCGCATCGACCAACTTCACACCGGCCTTTTCTGGCGGAAGTGCAAAACGCTCGATGCGCGTGCCAGTGGCGGCGCCTTGGGCAGCAACCACTTGCAGAGGTTTGGAACGCGCAGCCATAATGCCGCGCATGTTGGGAATGCGTTGCTCAGCCATGCCCTTGGCTGCACTCAAGACGAAGGTGCCGTTGACCGAAATTTTCTCAATGCCATTGACGGTCTCTCGTGTCAAGATGGCTTGGCCATCGGCATAGTCCAAGGAAGTCGCCAAAGCGATGCACGGCACATCGAGGTGCTCGGCAATCATGGCTGGGACGGCGCTGCTGTTGTGGTCTATGGTCTCCTTGCCACACAGAATGGCATCGAAGGATTGGCCTTTGGCGTAGGCCGCAATTTCCGCAGCAACCTGCATGGCGTCTTGGGGCTGGGCATCGATGCGCACGGCTTCGTGGGCCCCAATGGCCAGCGCCTTGCGCAAAATGGGGTCGCAGTCTGCGCCTCCGACGGAGGCGATCACCACTTTTCCTCCCTGTGCTTCCACGATTTCAAGCGCCCTGACCAAGGCGTACCATTCGTCATAGGGATTGACAATAAATTGAACCCCTTCCTCATTGAAGCGGGTGTCCCCATCTGTGAACGCGATGCGCGTTGTGGTGTCCGGGGCTTTGCTGATGCAGACTAGAAATTCCATGCCTTGTGCGGTAAATGCGAAGGAGCAAAAATTGTCCTTCGAGGCCGCGAAGTTAATCCCGGATGCCCTGCCAATTCGAAAGGGGTCCATACATGCTTTTCACGCTGTAACTTTGCGCCCCTTAAACGAAACAGCTGAACAACATGCGTACCATCCAATTCCGTGAAGCGGTGTGCGAGGCCATGAGCGAAGAAATGCGGCGGGATGACCGCGTATTCTTGCTTGGCGAAGAAGTAGCCGAATACAACGGTGCCTACAAAGCATCCAAGGGGATGCTTGAAGAGTTCGGCCCTGAACGCGTCATCGATACGCCCATTGCAGAGCTTGGGTTTAGCGCCATAGCTGTAGGGGCGGCCATGAACGGCCTGCGTCCCATAGTGGAGTACATGACGTGGAACTTCGCGGTTTTGGCCAGTGATCAAATCATCAACCACGCCAGCAAAATGCTGCAGATGAGTGGTGGTCAATTCAGCTGCCCCATGGTGTTCCGCGGTCCCAATGGACAGGCGGGCCAGTTGGGCGCCACGCACAGCCAAGCGTACGAAAGCCTCTACGCCAGCATGCCTGGTTTGAAGGTGGTGACCCCCTTTACCCCATACGAGGCCAAAGGCTTGCTCAAAGCGGCGATCCGCGATGAGGACCCAGTGCTCGTTATGGAGTCCGAAAAGATGTACGGCGACAAAGGAGAAATTCCAGAGGGGGAGTTCTTGGTTCCCATTGGCAAAGCCAACGTGCGACGCGCAGGTTCAGATTGCACCATTGTGAGCTTCGGCAAAATCCTCAAGACGGTACACGAAGCAGCAGACGAGCTGGTCAAAGAGGGCATCGAAGTAGAAATCATC
>ENA-OREB01001327-OREB01001327.1-marine-metagenome-genome-assembly--contig:-NODE-1327-length-12141-cov-2.298906_pt1 | contig 12141 bp, 11 predicted proteins | sample MGYA00248625_ERZ508552 | MGnify/ENA primary metagenome ERZ508552 (study PRJEB26219, sample SAMN06267888) | marine metagenome | isolation source: Monterey Bay, California, USA | place: USA:Monterey Bay...
CTCAGGCATTTCTCAACGCCCATGCCATTAGCTGCACACCCTACTGAGCATGCCGATCCCCGAATTCATCACGACATTCTGTCGCCAAGCTCACTTCGTGCAGCGGCCGTATTAATTGCGGTCTCAAGGCCTTCCAGCGCGCAAGCAAGTCGCGTCGTACTCACCCTTCGTTCCGAAAAACTGAAATCTCACGCAGGTCAAGTCAGCCTCCCGGGCGGCACCTGCGATGCAGAAGACGATGACGTAATCGATACCGCATTAAGAGAGGCTGAAGAAGAAATAGGACTCGCCCGCTCAAAGGTCGAGGTCATCGGGCAGATGGGCGAGATATCGCTACCCTCAGGATTCAGGATTACCCCAGTAATAGGGCTTATCGACGCAGGCCTGACACTGACGCCCTGCCCCGATGAGGTCGCCGATATTTTCCACCCGCCGCTGGACTTACTGCTCGATCCCACAGCGTACTCGCGTTCGATTACTCACTACCGAGGCGCCGATCGGACTATTTTCGAATTGCCTTATGAGGGTTTTCGGATCTGGGGTGCCACTGCCGCTATTCTGTACTCTCTCGCAAAGCAAGTGGGTCGATAGTCCTGGAGGCCGCCGCCTTATTTATGACGAGGCACTTTTAACGAGCTTGTAACGAGCTTTTAATCGGCTTTATCTGACGCCGCTAAAAAGCCCGCCGGCGTTTGATCTATTGCTGTGGCACTGCCCAGCTAGGGAAATCACCGAGCACATCGAATGCGACGTGTCCTAGCGTGTACACAAAGGCGGTCACGATAATCACCGAGAGTATATCGAGCCAGATACCCGCGATAACCATTTTAGTGATCGGTACGCGCCCAGACGCATAGATAATCGCATTGGGCGGTGTCGAGACAGGCAGCATAAAGGCGCACGAAGCCGCGAGTGTCGTTGGAATAATAAGCAGCAACGGATGAACCTCGATCGCTTGCGACAGAGAGGCCATAATCGGAAGCGCGAGTGAAATGGTGGCAACATTAGATGATACCTCGGTGAGTAGGCTAATAAACCCTGCCGTACTCAACACGATGGCAAACGGGCTCGCATCACCCAGAACAACCTGCAGCTGACTCGCCATATAGGTTCCGAGCCCAGACGTCGAAAAGCCCTTAGCAATCGCGAGTCCGCCACCAAAGAGAAGCAAAATACCCCAAGGCACATTTTTTGTGTCTTCCCAGTCCATCAAACGACCACCCACTTTTTTACTAGCAGGAATGATAAACAGTGTCAGCGCCATTGCGATAGACACAGTGCCGTCGTCGATAAGCGAGCTAATTGGGGACGCGCCAAACTGAATAAACAGCAGATCGAGGTAGTGGCTCCAGCCGAAAATATCGACCTCTGCGCCGAAAAGCCTTTCCTTACGAGTCATCCACAGTAAAGCGACAGCAATAAACACACCACGCACTCTTCGCTCTTCCGTGGTAATCGGACCAAGCTTCTCTATTTCGTCGGCGATGAAAGCCTTACCGCTAAAAGGTGTAGTGGCAGGCAGTGGGAACACGAAGCGCGTAAGCAAAACCCAGCTGGTGAATAGAAAGACCAGACTCATGGGCAGCGCAAAAGTCATCCACGTCATAAAGGCAAATTCGGGGGCGTCCGGGAATATCTGCCCCATTTGAGTGACGAGCACGCCGTTGGGCGGCGTGCCGATCAACGTCGCAACGCCGCCAATAGACGCTGAATAGGCGATGCCTAAGAGTAACGTTAGCGCGAAATTGGGCGCCCGAGCGTCTACTTGGCCGCCGGCGAGCCGCGTCTTCTCATTAAGTTCTTCGTAAAGCAACACAAGCGACATGCCCATAGGCATCATCATCATTGCCGTCGCCGTATTCGACAGCCACATGGATAAAAACGCAGTGGCAATCATAAAACCGAGCACTAAACGATGCGGCTTGCCACCAATGATGCGCAGGATGCTGAGTGCGATACGCTTATGCAAATTCCATTTTTCGACCGCGGTGGCGATGATAAACCCGCCCAGATAGAGAAGAATAATCCAGTCCATGTACTGCGCGGCAACATTGGGATAAACAATGTCGAGGTCACCTAGAGCAACCCCAGCCGGTAGGCCTGCCCCCTCGGCGTCGATAAGACCAGCAGCGGACTGCGCACGTCCGCGCATGATGCCGAGCAGCGGGTAGAGCACGATAGGAAGAAGCGCCGTCGCAGACAGCGGGATCGCCTCGGTAATCCACCAGATTGCCATCCATACAATGACGGCAGCCATGCGCGTAACCATGGGATTACTCGGATCGAGGTCGACAAAAAAGAGCATAACCATAAAAGCAGCAGGACCAAGCACGAGACCTATGCGCGACCTTAGAGGGGTTTCGATACTCTCGCTTTCACTCAACTCTGCATGCACGCTCATTGTTGGCCTCTGTTTTTCTTGTTGATTCATACCACGCGCAGTGTTGTCTTCACGCGATTGCCACCGGCCGATACTAAGTGCTGTTATTCGCGCCTAGTATCGGACAGCCTCCATGACAGCAAGCTTTCTAGAGCTGCTCGAGAATTGCGTCTGCCGAACTAACCTTGATCTCACCTGGCGCTTCTATGCCTAGATAGGTCACCGTGCCGTCTTCGACAATCATGCCAAAACGCTGAGCGCGCTGCCCCATGCCGAAGCCACTCGCATCTAGCGAAAGTCCGATCGCTGCGGTGAAATCCCCATTGCCATCGGCCAGCATAACGATCTCTTCGGCATTCTGTGCCTGGCCCCAAGCACCCATAACAAACGCATCGTTAACCGACATGCAGGCAATAGTGTCGACACCCTTCGCCTTTATCGCATCGGCATTCACAACAAAACCGGGCAGGTGAGTCATCGAACAGCCTGGGGTATATGCGCCCGGCACCGCAAAAAAAGCCACCTTCTTGCCGGCGAATAACTCGTCACTGCTCAGAGGCTTAGGCCCTTCGCTTGTCATCACCTGAAAGCCGATCGCTGGTACTTTGTCGCCCACTTGAATAGTCATAAAAATGCTCCTGCGACACTTGCCGCTGTAAAAGTTAGTCGTGTGTGAAAAATGAATACCGCAAGATAATAACAAACAAGCCGTCTAACTGACGACAGTTAAACGGCTTAGTATTGAACAGAGTTTACCTAGGATTAGGTACGTGTGGAGAGTGATGAGTTGTCTAATTTGCTAAGAGCGCGCCCTGCGAACTAGGCGCAGTTGCTTAGGCTAATCCCGCAAGCTGCGCAGCCTGTTACTGAGGTCTTCTACCGAAGTGCCAAGCGCCTCTTCTACCTTTTCTGCGACGGTATCTTCGATCTTTTCAACCTCTTCGCGCGCGCGATTTTCGAATCCTTGTCTGACTTGATCGAGGCTTGGCAAATTAGCCGCACCAATTGAGCTTATCAACGCTCTAAGAACAATCTCAGCTGCCTCGGCAGCCGATGCCCCGCCCCCCGTACCACCTATATCGGTCAGGATGATGTCGGGCAAAGTGACTTGAGTCGAGCCCAAGCCCGTTACAATCGTCAACTGTGGCCCGAGTATTTCGAAACGCTTGAGAAGGATTTTTTTAGTCGACGCAGGCGCTGACTCTGACGCGGCACCGTCATCACCGCTGGGGAGATTCGCCAGCAATGCACGCAGATTATCGCTAGTTATTTTGGTCTCGTAGTTAATCTGCGGCTGAGCTAGCCGCAGCAGTTCGATCTCTACTGTGTCACCAAAAATCGAACTAATATCTACTTCCGCCTCAACGGCACCCAGCAGAATCGCAGGCCCTTCTGAGAATCCCGCAGGATTAGCTATCGATAGGCCTCGAATGCTGGTTTTTCCGTTAAGTGGTGATAGCGAGAGCGAGTCGACGCTCACCTCGGTCTTTAACGCCGATTCGCCGGTGAATTTGATGCCTTCTTTGGCGGCTGAGCCGAGGTAGAAATAGCCAGCCCAAAGAATAATAGAAAACAGAACTACTAAACTCATAAGCACGCGCGCAATCATTGGCAAGCCTCCTTTTCTGCCCGCACGAGTATTCGGCAAAGGCCAACTCGTTCAGGCAATAAATTGAATGATACTGTGAGCGAATCCGCTTTATAGCTAGCTAGGCAGCCTCGATTAGTTTCTGGATCAAACCCTAGATCGATAGCGATATGATTTGCTGGATTGGCAGATCCACCAGAGAGTAGACCCGAAATAGACGACTTTATGCTCGGCGTGATACGAAAAATCTTAGGGGGTAAAAGACCGACTCTCGAGGCTTATTCCGACAACACTCGAGATCCAGTCGCGATGCAGGCGAAGATACTCGAACACGGCAACCGCGCCATAGCTTCCCTGGGTCTCTTCGTTAAACGTCGCGCCAATGACCTCACCTACAGTGATGCCGCCGAGCACATAGCCCTGCGGAGTGCTTATTAGTGCAGGGCCGCCGCTGTCGCCGAGACTCGGCATTCCCTCGAGGTCTTCGGTAGAGCCTCTATCGACTCGCGGGTCATCGAAAAGGACACTAAAGCGGCTATCCACCCGCGTGAGACGGTTACTCGCGCGCCGAAACTTGCCATCGTCATGATCCCGGCCAGACAGCCCCTGCCCTGTGAAGCCCCATCCAAACACATGAATGAGCTGGCCCACGCTGACATCCCCATCGGCAAGCAAGATAGGGCGTGGAAACGGAACTGGGGCGTTAAAGCGCAGTAATGCAAGATCGACATCACGGGCAGAGGCCTGATCATAAAGGGGATGAATGACGAACGCATCGATAGCCCGCGTTTCATTGGCAAGCTGTACCTGAAAAGTCGCGCCGCTTTCGAGCGACGCTTTTAATGAGGTTTCATCAAGACAATGCGCCGCAGTGATTGCCCACTGAGCATGGATAAGCGTTGCAACACAGACTTTGCGCGGCCCCTGTTGCTCGAGAAAGAACACCGCAGGGAAATCACTTGTGGCGATTTCATACGAACCACTCGCCACGTCGTGCCGCGTGATGATTGGACCAGCCTGTACTGGAAGGCTCGCAGTGACGACGCCGAACGGCACTAATATCGCAAGCATCGGCCACGAGGTTGTAGGTGGATTATCGTCGCGGCTCGCTGTACGCGAGCGGCGCAGCGGCCGGAGATTAGGTGCTGCGCGCCTGTGGCGAGAGAGTTTAAACATGCCAACCATTCGCCACAGTACCACGCCCATGGTCACAAAAATAAACGCGAGCACCACGGCGGCGAGCCACTCTTGAGAACCCCAGCCGCTGGTGTTTATCACACTTGCTAGCATGCGCAATGTCTAGCGGATTTAGTCCTCACCGGCCAACTCCTTGAGTAATTGCATGAGGCTTTCCGCGCGTGCCCTAGGATCATCAAGTTCGAGCAGCGCCTGCCTTATATTTTCGCCCATCGGAATGAGTCCGCTGAGATGCCAGCCCAGCTGCCAAAGATTTTCGTATTCGATATCCAAGTTCTTTTCGGCGACTAACGGATGTTCTTCGAGACCTTTTAATACCTCGACCAATTCATCGAATTCGTCTGAGTAGGCAACGGGCTCGCCGTCGATTGTATCGCCCTCACTGAGCACAACCTCGCCCATCAATAAGTCAGTGTCAGATTCCCAGCAGTCCTCGACGCGAAATTTCGTTGTGCCCTCGATCGTGATGCCCAGAAGGCCGTTATCCAACTGATTCCAATCGATGATGCGAGCGAGCGTGCCTATCCGACTAACGCTCTGAGAAGAGTCTGCTGTGCGTGCTTCGGTACCTGCCTCGATCGAGCAAATACCAAATGGCGTGCCCGATTTAAGGCAGTCGGTCACCATGTCGATATAACGTCGCTCAAATATCTGGAGGTCGTGCCGTCCTGCAGGAAATAACACAATCCGCAGCGGAAAAAGGGGAACAGTAATGGCGTCTTCTAACTTCGCGAACGACATATAAATCTACCTTAATACAGTGTTCGGGCTCAGCTTAACGCTTAAGTGCCCGCAATAATTTGTCGTGAATGCCGCCAAAGCCGCTATTGCTCATCACCACAATGTGGTCGCCTTCGACTGCGCTTTCTGCGAGATAGCTAACAATCTCGTCTACCTCGTCGAAGCTGCGGCTCGGCACAGGATTGCTCGCCTCGAGCGCGGCAAAGTCGAGCCCCGAGTTTGCAGGACGGCGCCAAACGACTTCATCTGCAGATTCGCACGCAGCGACCAAGGTCTCCTGATGTACGCCCGCGCGCATAGTATTAGATGCCGGTTCTATTACAGCAACCAAACGCTGCTTCTTGCCGCTGCGGTCGGAATGAAGCCGCGCAGCCATGCCCTCAAGCGTGGTCTCTATTGCAGTCGGGTGATGCGCAAAATCATCGTACACACGAATGCCGCGACGCTCACCGCGCAGCTCCATGCGTCGCTTAACGCCGCGGAAATTATTTAGCGCTTCTGCGGCCGTTGATACCTGAACCCCCGCATGATGCGCCGCAGCAATTGCCGCCACCGCATTATTCACGTTGTGGCGCCCGGTCATCTGCCACTCTATCTGAACGTATTCGATCGGTTCGCCACCTACACCCATTTTAGACAGCGAAAAACGACTGCCGTCTTCGCGATTGAGCTCTGCATTCCAATAAACGCCGCCTGCATCGAGCAGCGCAAGCGAATTTGCTGGCACCGCGTCGACACCGAAGCTCTGTCTCGGCGTCCAACAGCCGCGCGCGAGGACATCCTCCAGCGCCTCTTCACCGCTGCCCGACAAAATAAGTCCATTGCCTGGAAGGGTCCGAACGAGGTGGTGAAACTGCCGCTTAATCGCCTCAAGGTCATCGAAAATATCGGCGTGATCAAACTCAAGGTTATTAAGGATCGTCGTGCGCGGTGCGTAATGAATAAATTTTGAGCGCTTATCGAAAAATGCACTGTCGTATTCGTCTGCCTCAACCACGAAGAAAATGGAGTCACCGAGACTCGCCGAGGCTGGTAAGTTGTTCGTTACGCCGCCAATTAAGTAACCCGGTTTCATTCCTGCGTATTCGAGTATCCACGCGAGCATGGCACTTGTAGTTGTCTTTCCGTGTGTGCCGGCTACGCCGAGCACCCAACGGCCGTGCAATACGTTCTGTGCCAACCACTCCGGGCCCGAGGTATAACGAATGCCCCGATCGAGCACGTATTCGACACTGGGATTTCCACGCGACATAGCATTGCCAATAATCACGAGATCTGGTGCAGGACGCAAATGTTTGGGATCGAAGCCCTCGCACAGACGAATACCTTGCTGCTCTAACTGAGTGCTCATTGGTGGATACACATTCGCATCGCTACCACTGACTTCGAATCCGAGTTGTTTCGCGAGTATCGCAAGGCTGCCCATAAAGGTGCCGCAGATACCGAGTATGTGAATATGCATAGGGGCTAGTTTCGCGACTCTGCAGGCCGCCTCTTTCGTGGATGATTCGTGTTTATAACATGAATCTCGGGTAGCATTGCAGCCCAAGTAGAGCAAACCTGACTACAACCCAAGCTAAGAGAGCAATACTGTGAACCTATGGGAATTTTCACTCTCCGTATACGGCAAATCCGGTGTGCCTGATGCCTGCCTCACCTTGCAGAACAGCCATGGCTTAGACGTCAATCTTGTTCTCTTTTGTTTATGGTTAGCTACCGACTCTCGCTGTTTGGCAGGCGCCGAAGTGGAAGAGGCAATAGCACTTTCTAATGCGTGGCGGCAAAAGATGATTTCTCCACTGCGTGCACTCCGCACCGAGATGAAAGAATGGCCGTCTGAGGAGAGTGTCTCTGCGTTTTCGCGTCGCACAGACTTTGAGGAACTTAGAAATAAAGTGAAAGCGGTCGAACTCGAGGCAGAGAGATGGCAGCAACAAATGCTGACGAGCCTCGTGGGGCGCTCTCAGACCAGTGAAGATAACAATTTACTTGGTTTTTCAGCCAGCCTCGACTTGATAACCGCTTGCAGCAAAGGCCACGAGCAGGCATGGAATGCATCAATCGTATTTATTGCGGACGCTCACAGTGGCGACTTTGGCAAAAAAGTGCACAACGTCCTTTCGCCGCTTCAGAGTAACCGCTAACTCCCCCTCCTACGCGAAGAGGGGGCACGCCGTTAGCGCGTGGGACGCGGCTTGTCGGCAGCGCTTGGGGCACGATTACCGCGATTGTCATCCGCATCTATTCGGTTGCCGTCACGATCACCGTTCTCATCGCGCGCTGTCGATTGCACTCTGCCTTGGCTAGGCCGGCGATTCCGGGTTTGGGCTTGAGTACGACCCTGATTCTGCCCTGCCCCTTGTGAACGACCGCGGCCACGAGAGTCGCCCGTTGCGGCGCCACTAGAGCGACGGCCATTAGCTGCCCCACCCTCGGCACTGCGAGCGGTTCGACCACCACGTGCGCCGTTGCCGCGAGGCTGACGAGGAGGACGCGCCTCTTCGACATAGTCCTCTGCGCCAGCGACGGGCGTGAGATCAAACTCTTTCATGTCTGCTTTAGGAATAGGCTTTTTAATCAACCGCTCGATATCTCGCAGTTGCTTACGCTCGTCGCTGCTAACCAAAGAGATCGCGAGGCCTTCAGCGCCCGCACGACCCGTACGACCAATGCGGTGGACATAATCTTCGGGGACATGCGGAAGATCGAAGTTAATTACCGACTCAAGCTGATGAATGTCGATACCGCGCGCGGCGATATCCGTGGCCACTAACACCTGAATCGAATCTTGCTTAAATGAATCTAGCGCTTTAGTGCGCTGCGCCTGCGACTTGTTGCCGTGAATAGCCGCGGCTGTGATGCCATCTTTCGACAGTTTTTTCACTAGATTATTGGCGCCGTGCTTAGTTCGGCTGAAGACCAGGGTCTGGCTAGTATTAGAGCGGAGAATCGCGCTCAGCAATTGCGCTTTCTGCTGCTTCTCTACGAGGTACATGCGCTGTGTAATTATTTCGACAGTTGAATTGCGCGGTGCCACGTCGATCTCGACAGGTTGGTGGCAAATAGTTTTGGCAAGCTTACGAATATCATCCGAAAAGGTGGCTGAAAACATGAGGTTCTGACGCTTTTTAGGCAGGAGTGCGAGTATCTTACGAATATCGCGAATGAAGCCCATGTCGAGCATGCGATCGGCTTCGTCGAGAATCAAAATATCGACTTTATCGAAATGCACGGAGCGCTGCTGATGAAGATCAAGCAGGCGGCCAGGTGTGGCCACAAGAATATCGAGGCTCTTGCGCAGCATAGTTTTCTGCGGATTAATGTTTACGCCGCCGAACACAACGCCCGAGCGCAGATTCTCATTCGTACCATAAGTCTCGATACTGCCTTGAATCTGTGCGGCGAGTTCGCGGGTAGGTGTAAGCACAAGCGCACGCATCGTGTCTGGCTTTTTGTTGGTCTCGCCGCTGAGCAGTTGTAGCAAAGGAAGAGTGAAGCCAGCCGTTTTGCCTGTGCCAGTTTGAGCGGCGGCCATAACGTCGAGGCCTTCTAGGATTACGGGTATCGCTTTTTCTTGAATGGGCGTTGGCTTGGTATAATCCATTTTCTGGAGTGATTTCTTTAGCTTTTCGGACAAGCCGAATTCTTCAAAACTTTTCATATAGCTCTCTAATCTTTTTTGATTTTTTTTCTAGGCAAGACGCACTGTGCAACCGCCGTGGTTCGAGTAAGCTGATAAGAAAAGAAAATTTCGGGAAAGGACTTCAAAGCTTTCAAGCTGCCCTTGGTCCCCAAGCCTGATTTAAAAGCATTGTCAAACAAATCCATTATACAGGAGGGCCATGATATGTCAATTGTTATCTGCGCCTCTCAGTAAAAAGATAAGAGGCATAAAAATTAATTACAGTACTGTTCCAGCCATTTAACTGGTTTCAGGTGTTTATACCACCGCTTCCATATCGGGTATTCATCAGGCCAGACGCACTGATGTTATTTATCATTGTAAACTGCAAGGGCTAAATGCTCTAATATATTGCTGTTGCACTAAATAGATAATATATAAGAGTAAGGTTTCCCAGTAGCCCGGGGAATGATTTGAGAGGTTTTATGGAAGTACTTGTTATTGGAGATTGCAACAGCAGCGGACTCGAAGGACGAAATGAAAATGTTGCAAATAATCTTGCAGATATTCTCACCCATAGAAATGGTGCTCCGATCCGTATACATAATCTTGGGCATACAATGAGCACAAGTCGTGAAGGCCTGAATCGGGTTCGAGCATTTAATGGACGTGCTGACGTCCTAATTTTAAACTTTGGCCTTGTTGATGCTTGGGTGACAACTTTTCCGAAGCTATACATCTCATATTTTCCCGATAACCCTATCAAGAAATATGCTAGAAAATATTTAAAATCGATTAAGAAAAAGTTGCGCTATTCTAAGGTAAAATTTAATTTTCCTATCGGACACGTAGTTCCACCCGATGAATACAAAAAGAATATAGAAACTATTATTCGCACAGTAACAAGCCGCGACCCTATGTGTAGAGTAATTCTTTGGGGCACAGCTCCTACTCTTAAAGATTTAGAAAGGGATCAAAATACCCGACAATATGATAAAATTCTAAAAGAAATATCGAAGGATCTGCAAACTTATTTTGTTGATACGCGGGTTTTGTTAGAACCGTTTGATTATCAAGAGATTTATTATGATCCTGTTCATTTAAATGTTAAAGGCCAAATAATAATAGCGCAAGCAATGGCCGAGATTCTTAATGTTTTAAACATAGAAGAAAAAGCAGGAAGAGAAGCCAGTGGCATTTAGTCTTTCATCTGAACACTACAATATATGCGTTAATGATCTTATCGGTTTGGAGTGTATATCTGAAAGTTTTTCTTGTGATGAGAAAAATGATGTAATTATCTTGTTGGGTGATAAGAATTTAGGAATTGATGATCGCATTTTATGCGGAGCTGAAAAATTGGAGCAAGCTGTAAAAAACAATAATATTTTTACTACGGTACGTTTCGCTTTTCTTTTACAGCGGCCGCACGGTTCGTTTTTTACATGGGTTTTAAAGAAAACTCGCCGTAAACATCTTAAAGTCTCGCCGCGTATATATAAGATGAAACCGCAAAACTTAAGGGAGCTTAATTTAGAGCGTAAAATTCGTAATATTGAGAATGCCTATATTATTTCTAACCCAAAATGGAAAATGCCGATTGGAGAAAGTCGAAAAAAGTATGCGGCCTTACTGATGAGCGTTAAAGAAAAGGGCTATGATTTTAGTGAACCGATTACAATTATGTGTTGCCGGCATCTAGCTGTTAAAGACACTTTGCAGGATGGACATCATAGGCTTGCGGCGGCACTTGATACGAAGCAGCCGCTTGTTGCTGTGCAGTTCTCTTATTCTTTAGTGGCTCCTTCTTGTTTAAGATCTTTTTTAAAAAAAATTGCATCTAGTTTTATTAGATCTTTTAAAACTCTATTTAAACTTTGTTTAGTAATCTTTAATTTTTTTAGCAAAACTGAAATTGTTATACCTTTGTAAATTGATAATAGATGAATGACTTTATGATGAGCTATTCCAATTGAATATTTATCTAATGTTTTTTTTGCATCAGAAAAAGACTCTCTGTAACCCATAAAGAGCTTTTCAATGAATTCTTTCAATTGATCATCTTTTAAATATAAAAGTTCACGCATATTGGTAAGTTATATTGACATATTATATATACAAAGATAATTTTTGAAGAAAATAAATCTAATGATACCCTACGATAAAAGAGAAGGTAAAATTTGGTACAACAATGATCTTGTAGATTGGCAAGAAGCAAAGCTTCATGTCCTGAGTCATGGATTGCATTATGGCAGTTTTGTATTTGAAGGATTGAGAGTTTATGAAGGAGAGATATTCAAATTAGAAGAACATACAGACAGACTTTATCATTCAGCAAAAAGAATGGGTATTAAAATTCCTTATTCAAAAGATGAAATTAATAAAGCTACTAAAAAGATTGTTTCGGTTCAAAACGTTCAAAATGGATATATTAGACCTTTTGCTTGGAGAGGAAGTGAAATGATGGCAATTTCTGCCCAGCAGACAAAAATACATGTAGCAATTGCAACTTGGGAATGGGGTTCTTATTTTGATCCAAAATTAAAAACTGAAGGAATTAAATTAAATATTTCTAAGTGGAGAAGACCGGCTCCTAATACAATTCCTTGGGAT
>ENA-OREB01001328-OREB01001328.1-marine-metagenome-genome-assembly--contig:-NODE-1328-length-12132-cov-3.960514_pt1 | contig 12132 bp, 5 predicted proteins | sample MGYA00248625_ERZ508552 | MGnify/ENA primary metagenome ERZ508552 (study PRJEB26219, sample SAMN06267888) | marine metagenome | isolation source: Monterey Bay, California, USA | place: USA:Monterey Bay...
TTGAATGCTGGTGTGGCCCGTTCCTCGGGTGAGGTTGGTGATGTCGGCACAAGCCTCGCAAGTGTTCCAGCACACCACCGGAAGGGTGGTCGGTCCGCTGATGTTGGTCAAGCGGTTCACAAACTCTGCCGGGGCCGTGGTGCAGGCCTCGTTTCCATTGAACGATTCTTGGGCGTCCCACCCGTTGACCGTGAACTTGTATTCCTGATCGCCTGCGGGAAGGTTGAATGTGCCCGTCCAGATGCCATCGGCATCGCTGTCGGAGAGGGCATTGCAGCCCCCGCACCATTCGTTGTAAGTGCCGTTGGTAAAGACGGTCGCACCTGCGGGAAGGTCGTAGTTGGCCATGTCCACTTGGAAGGTCACAGCGTAGAGGGTAGAACCGTCATCGGTTTGGGCCGCACTGTCGCAGTTGACGGCATCGCTGTCCGCTGAAACGGGCGTTCCCTCAAAGCTGGTGGTGGAGATGACAGTCCGGGCATCTGGGCGGCTGTCCAATGGTGGAGCGTCAATGGCGAAAGATGGTGCCATACCCGCTCCCGAGAGCGCACAAAGCAATAGGATAAAACGCCAAGGGCGCTGAGAAATGGATGAAGACATCACGTAAGTTTGGAATCACAAGAAGTTACCAAGGATTTGGCGCAATGCCGATTTTTGAGGCAGAACGGGGGCGTATAATTTGTGTTCGTGTGATGGAATGGGGGTTTCGATGGGTTGACGCTTTTTCTGTCGTTTGGCTTGTGAAAGGACTTAGAGTTTTCCGTAAATTTGCCGTCCATTCGATTTTTGGATGTGCTTGGAGAGGTGCCAGAGTGGTAATGGAGCAGATTGCTAATCTGTCAACGGGAAACCGTTGCCAGGGTTCGAATCCCTGTCTCTCCGCAAAAAAGCCCGGCCTAACGCCGGGCTTTTTCATGCCATGAAATTTGGTGGATGACTGGTGGATTGTAGGGGATAAATGGCGCAGTTTCATCCACCCGAAGCACCTAAATTTGCAGGCGAGGATGGACCTAGAGACCCTTTGACCTCCTTTGGATTTCGCAATACTATTTGAGACGATGAACGACCATATGAACGGAGATGTGGCCAAGTGCCCCTTCATGAACGGCGAGCTCAACCATGGAGCGGGTGGTGGCACCCGCAACACGGATTGGTGGCCCAATCAATTGAATCTTAGCATTCTCCGGATGCACTCTGGGATGTCGGACCCAATGGGGGAGGATTTCAATTACGCCGAAGAATTCAAGTCGCTTGATTTGGCGTCCGTGAAGCAAGACCTCACGGACCTGATGACCGACTCCAAGGATTGGTGGCCCGCGGACTGGGGACATTACGGTCCTTTTTTCATTCGCATGGCCTGGCACAGTGCAGGCACCTACCGCATTAGTGACGGACGGGGTGGCGCAGGAGCAGGCATGCTTCGTTTTGCCCCGCTCAACAGCTGGCCAGACAACACCAACCTCGACAAGGCACGCCGCCTGTTGTGGCCCATTAAGCAGAAGTACGGCCGCAAGATTTCTTGGGCCGACCTGATGATCCTAACGGGCAACGTTGCCCTCGAGAGCATGGGCTTTGAGACCTTCGGCTTTGCCGGCGGCCGCGCTGACGTGTGGGAGCCTGAAGAGGACGTCTACTGGGGTTCAGAGGCTGAGTGGCTGGACGACAAGCGGTACAAGGGCGAGCGTGAGCTTGAGAACCCCCTCGCTGCGGTTCAGATGGGCCTCATTTACGTAAACCCTGAGGGACCAAACGGCAACCCCGATCCCCTCGCTGCAGCCCGCGACATCCGCGAGACTTTTGGCCGCATGGCCATGAACGATGAGGAAACTGTGGCGTTGATCGCCGGTGGCCACACCTTTGGAAAGACACACGGCGCCGCCGATCCAGGTGAATTCGTAGGAGCTGAGCCTGCTGGAGCGGCCATTGCCGAGCAAGGCACCGGTTGGAAGAACACCTTCAACAGCGGCGCAGGTCCCGACACCATCACGAGCGGACTAGAGGGCATCTGGACTTCGACACCAACGCAGTGGAGCAACAACTACTTTGAGAACCTCTTCGGTTTTGATTGGGAAATGAGCAAGAGCCCCGCAGGTGCTACCCAGTGGGTACCCAAGGGGGGAGCTGCAGCGGACCTCGTCCCCGATGCCCACCACGAAGGCAAGCGCCACCAGCCTACCATGTTGACCACCGACCTCAGCATGCGCTTCGACCCGGCTTATGAGAAAGTCTCCCGTCGGTTCTATGAAAACCCCGACCAGTTTGCCGACGCCTTTGCCCGTGCTTGGTACAAGTTGACCCACCGCGACATGGGGCCACGCGAGCGCTATCTCGGTGCAGAGGTCCCCGCAGAAGTGTTGATTTGGCAAGATCCGGTTCCTGCAGTGGACCACGCCCTCATCAACGCGGACGATGCGGCACAGCTCAAGGCCGACATACTGGCGACGGGATGCACAGTGGCTGAGCTCGCCTCAGTGGCCTGGGCTTCGGCTTCCACCTTCCGTGGCAGCGACAAGCGCGGTGGTGCCAATGGTGCCCGCATTGCCCTCGCTCCACAGAAGTATTGGGAGGCCAACAACCCTGTGCAGCTGGGCAAGGTCCTCGATGCCCTTTCCGGAGTGCGCGCTGCATTCAACGCCGCTGCGGGCGACAAGCAGGTCTCTATGGCCGACATGATTGTCCTCGGAGGTTGTGCCGCTGTTGAAGCCGCAGCCAAAGCCGCGGGCCAAGACGTGACCGTGCCATTTTCGCCTGGCCGCACCGACGCCACGGCGGAGATGACCGATGTCGAAAGTTTCGCTGTGCTCGAGCCCAAGGCTGACGGATTCCGGAACTATTTCGCCGGAGCAAAGGCCAATGTGACCTCGGAAGAAATGCTCGTCGACAAGGCTCAGCTCATGGGCCTTACCGCACCTGAAATGACCGTCCTGATGGGGGGCATGCGTGCGATGGGAGCCAATTGGGACGGTTCGAAGCACGGCGTCTTCACGGACCGACCAGGGGCCTTGACCAACGATTATTTTGTCAACCTGCTCGACCTCGAGACAGAGTGGACGCCCCTTGACAGTGGTGAGCATGCCTTCATCGGGAAGGACCGCTCCACCGGTGAGACCAAGTGGGTAGGGACGCGGGTAGACTTGATTTTCGGATCCAATACCGAGCTCCGAGCTTTGGCCGAGGTCTACGGGTCAGGCGATGGAGCGGCCCGTTTCATGCGTGATTTTGTCGCTGCTTGGGACAAAGTCATGAACTTGGATCGCTTCTGATTCACCTTTGATTACTCAGAATAAAAAGGCCCGCTCAATGCGGGCTTTTTTATGGCCTAAAATCCGCATATAATCGACGAATTAGTTAATAACATAGATTAATCGTAAATTAATGCGTGCGCTCGTCCACGCCATATTCTGACTTCGTCTCCGGTTTTCATCGGGGAATGGCCCGTCTTGTCGCCTCGGCGATCGTTTGGACTGTGCCCCTGATGGGCCTTGCCCAACAGCACCTCATCGGAGAGGACGATGTGATCACGGCGTGTGGTTTTTATTTTTTGGACGATGGTGGAGCGCTCAACGACGCCTCATCCACCGGGGATTTGACCACCACGTTCTGTCCAGAAGCTCCAGCTGGGGAACTGACTTTTTCTTTTAGCACATTTTTATTGGGGGCAGGGGACACCCTTTTCCTGTGGCAGGGGTCAGACACCCTCGGTCCTCCGTCGTTTTCTTTTGCCGGCAATGCTTTGCTCGGCAGTGACATTGGCAATGGAGACGCCGTGTCAAACCCATCGGGTTGCATGACATGGCGGTTTTCCCCGGGTGGAGCAGGTGGCAGCAATTGGGCTGCTCTGGTGGGGTGCAGTGCGCCCTGCGACAGGCCGGTGGTATCGGCGTCGGTAAGCCTGGGTGGACAGCTCCAGGCGTCCCCCGTGGAAGCTTGCCTCGGCGCCGGTGTTGTTTTCGACGCCAGTGGGAGTGACGCAGCTGTCGGTTTGGAAGGGGGCACATGGTCATGGGATTTTGGTGATGGTGCGCTGACTGGTGATGGGGCGGTTGTCGAACATGCTTACTCAAATCCTGGAGTGTATCCCGTGCAATTGACCTTCACAGACAGTGAGGGGTGCAGCAGCATCAACAGCTTGGATTGGACGGTACATGTGGCTGCAGCGATGGTCATCGACGCACCAGCTGTCGGACCGCTGGTATGCGCCGGAGGAACTGCAGTGCTCGCATTGGGACCTGAAGGGGTGACCACACAGGAGGTGGAGAGTCAGCCTGTGGCATCCTTTGGAGCAGGCATCATGGTCCCGGACTCGGTGGGACAGGCGTTTTCCTCGGAAATCACATTCAGCGGTTTTCCATTGGGCCAAAGCGTCACAGACGTTGGGGACATCAGCGGCATCAGGGTTAACCTCGAGCATTCTTTCATCCTCGACTTGGCCATTGAACTGGAGTGCCCCAACGGCAGCAGTATGATCTTGCAAGGGTGGCCAGGAGGCTTTGGTGGTTGTGTCGATGCAGGCATTCCCGTCACAGGCGACACCCCGCCTCAACCGGGCATGGGCTACGAATACAGCTGGGCTCCGACTGCTACAGAAGATTGGCAGACTGCCGCAATGGGGCTTTTGCCGACCCCCAATTCAGGTTGTGCCTCCTCGACCATGCCATTGCCTGCCGGGGACTATGCGGCCACAGGGGACTGGAACCAACTTTTGGGTTGCCCGGTCAATGGGACATGGACATTGAGCATTTCGGATACCCAAGCTGGGGACAACGGCTTTTTGTTCGGGTGGGCCATCGATTTTGCTCCAGACATTACCCCCGAACAAACCGTCTTTGAAGCCACGGTTGGCAGCTCGTGCGACAGCATGTTTTGGGCACCAATGGAGCCATGGGGGTTTGACATGGCGGCCTTAGATGGCTGCTCGGGCATTGTCGTGGAGCCCACTCAGGCCGGAACATTTGGTTATGTCTTTACTGCAGTGGATGCTTTTGGGTGTTCTGCTGATACTGTCGTCTTCGTCACGGTGGAGCCGGGACTTGAATTCGAGATGGGATCCAGTCTTTTGGACCCATTTGCAGGCGTGGAGACCACGTTATGCAGCGGCCTGCCGCTGACCCTTCAGGCCACATCCACAGGTCCTGTTCCGCCGGGTACCAGTTTCAATTGGCTGGTAGATGGGGTGCCTGTTGGACAAGTGGGCCCGACCTATGTCGATGCGGCTCCTGACACAGGCCTGCACGAAATTTTGTTCCAAGCCACGACCGCCGCCCCACCGCCCATTGTGGGACTGTGTCAGTTTGAGTGGAAAGACACCATTGAAGTGGTGGTTCCTCCTGAAGTGGCGTTGACTGCAGCTGACGCTTGCTCCAATGAGCCGGTCCAATGGGAGGCGCCGACCTCCGGTGATGACCTCGCCTGGAATTGGATTTTTAGCACAGAGAATGGAGATACACTGTCCCAGGTGTCTTGGGCCAATCCCGTGTTGGGTACCCAGCCTCCAGGGGCTTATGTGCTCGAAGCGACCGTGACCGATGGTCATGGATGCAGTGCGAGGTCCACAGACAGTTTTGAGGTTTTCACTGCTCCCAACCCGGGCTTCACGCTCGAAGATGTGTGCGCAGGGGAGGTGCTGGCTTTCTCGTTGAGCGACTCCATTGGATATGCGGATGTTGTCACGTCAGCGGATTGGAGCTTGGTCGGAGCTGGCGCGTTGGCCGATTTCGGAGGACACCTCGGCACCACGGCCACCGGGGGGGGAGGGTTTCCTCAAATCACCTTGGACCTCGTCACGGAATATCCCGAAGGCATCACCTGTTCCGCATCACAATCGGTGTATGCCATGGTCCATTCTAATCCCGTTGTGGCAATTGTGGGACCTGATTTCGCTTGCCAAGGGGATGATCCTGCTTGGTGGGGGTGGGCTTCTGTTCCTTTTCCAGGAAGTGTGGTATCTAGCGATTGGTCGCTGGAGGGGACGTTGAGCCTGACCCAAGAAGGCGGCGACTCGCTGGCACTCCTAGAGCCTCCAGTCGGGTCTTATGAGCTGAATTTCACGGCCGTTTCTGACCAAGGTTGCCACGCTACGCAGGGGGCTGTTTTTGACGTATTTACCATGCCGGATGCCAATTTTACGCTGCCGTCCACGGTGTGCCTCGGCGAGCCTGTGGAGCAGGTCATGTCTTGGACCAATGGCGGCGCTCCGGTCCATTCATGGACAGCCAACGGGGATGCGCTGTCGGTTTCTGACGGCCATTATGCGCCTTCTTTGACGGCAGTTGCAGGCGTTGTGGAGGTGCAGCATGTGGTGTCCATTGGCGGCTGCAGCGACACTGCGGTGGCGACACTGGAGGTTGCTCCGCTTCCCGTGGCGGGCTTTTCGGGCCCGTCCTTGGCGTGTGAAGGCGACGCTGTGGTGTGGACCGACAACAGCATCAACCCTACGTCCTCAGTGCTGACCAAGACGTGGATGCCCTTGTATGCGGGCGCTCCTGCTGCGTCTTCGGGCGTGCTCTACGACTTCGGCGTTCCTGCTCCGGGCGATTACGGCATGTCCCTGGCGGTCACGACAGCGGCGGGCTGCAGCGACACGTTGTCGGCGAGTCTTTTTGTGGGGGCATCTCCTGACGCGGCGTTCACCTTGGATCCGGTGTGTTCCGGCGGCGTTGTTCCGGTGACCTTGTCCGACCCAGCGGGCTACGGCGCTGCCAGTGCGGAGTGGCAATGGAACGGAGCCCCGTTGACCGTGCCTGACCCCACGGTTCTCCCGGCGTCCTTTTCCTCGGTTGCGGGCCTCCAGACGGCTGGTCTGAGCCTTTCCCTGTCCCATCCTGGCATCACTTGCACATCTGACCACACCGTTTCTGTGGCCGTTTACGCCCAGCCATCCGCGGCTTTTTCTGCGCCCTCTGACTTCTGCTCGGGCCCCGATGCGTCCTTTTCCGATGCGACGGTGGTCGATGCGGGCACTGCGGTGACCTTGGACTGGACGTTGGACAGCGGCAGTGGCCCTGCGCCATGGGGCGGCGCACCCACGGTGGTCTTGAACGCGCCCTCACCGGGGATGTATGCCGTTGCCCTGACGGCCACCACGCCCGACGGCTGCACCTCTACAGCAGCCGATACCGTCACCGTCTACACCGCTCCTCAGGCCGACTTCACACTCCCTGCCACAGTATGCACGGGAGTGGCAGTGCCCGTTCCAATCGTGGCAACACCCGGCACGGAGACCTGGACACTCAACGGCCAGCCCTTGGCAACCAATGCCGGAGCCTTCGGTGCTGCATTGACTGCCGATTTTGGAAGCCAGGAGGTGGGCGTGACGGTCTCCTTGGGTGAAGGGGTGAACCAATGTGTGGATCAACACACCGAAAATCTGGAGGTCCAGGCGCACCCAGAAGTGAACTTCACGGGACCGGAAGCGGCCTGTGCAGGCGGAGCAGTGAATTGGGAAGAGGACTGCATTCATCCTCAGGGATTGCCCATGAGCATGGTTTGGAACATCGACAGCAATGATGTCTCCGGAATGGACAGCGGGGTAGACCTCAGCGGACTTTCGGTGGGTCAACACGACGTCGTGTTGACGGTTTCTGGACCGGCGGGCTGCATGGCTTCTCTCCAAGGCGGGTTTGAGGTACATGCTGTTCCCGAAGCGGCCTTCTCACTTTCAGAAGCCTGTTCAGGACAGCCGCTCACTTGGGCTTCAGTGGCCCCCGAGGGGATGTTCTTTGGCGAACAAGCTTGGAGCTGGCAAGGCGCGCCTTTGGAAGTGTCGACGGATACCTTGCCAGTGGTGGTGTCGGTGGACCCCGGCAACCCTACCGTTGTGTTGCAGTTGACCATGGATTATTCCACGGGCGTTTCCTGTGTGGCTTTGGACAGTGTCTCTGCTGTTGTTCATGAGACGCCACAAGCAAGCATAGCGGGTCCCAGTCATTTGTGTGCAGGCGATACAGGAAGCTTTTTGGGCGGCGGGGGTGGCATTGCAGATCCGTTGACCTTTGGATGGGCCTTGGGTGATTCCGCCTTTGACGGAGAGGCTTTTGACGGGGCTAACTTGGATTTTTCCAATGTAAACACAGGGTTCTATACCGTCTTTTTGGAAGCCACCGCCACGTCGGGATGTGCCTCTGTTGCCACGGCGACAGTGGAGGTCGTTTCAGCTCCTGAGGCCACATTTGAAATGCCCATTGAAGTTTGCGCGGGTGAGGCATTGCCGTTGACTTTTGGTCCTTCGTCCACTGATGCCGCGCTGATCGACAGCACCTGGACCTGGAATGGTGTGCCCCTCGACCCGGTTTCAGGTTCCCTACCCCCATGGCTAACGTCGGCTGCAGGCACACAGGCAGTTTCATTGTTTGTGACGCTTTCTCAAGGCGGCGCCTCGTGTACCAGCCAGGTGTCGAAGGAAGTGGAGGTTCATGCAGTGCCTGAAGTGGTGTGGGACCTCCCGGCAGAGGTCTGCAGTGGGCTCCCCCTGACCATTTCATCGGTCGCTCAGGTAGAGACTTCCGTGCCGATTTCTTCGACGTGGACCTGGTCACAAGCTGGCGACACCTTGCAGGCGTCGGACGAAGAATTGGAGGTGGGCATGCCCGCAGCCGGCGAGCATGAAGTGGCCCTATTGGTCGAAAGCATCGGCGGATGTTCAGCCCAATTGATGGGGGCATTTACCGCACATCCCACACCTGTAGCGGACTTTACCGCCACAGATGTATGCGCCGGAGTGCCCATGCCCGTTGAGCTCAACGGGACGGCAATCGGGGTCAGTGAAACGGGCGCATGGACCTGGAACGGCAATGCCACCACGGTGTCAGAGGGCTTTTTAAACCCCATGGTTTCTGCGGTTTACGGGCCTCAAATGCTGGGCTTTACCCGCTCCACAACTTTTGCGTCCGGCCATGTCTGTTCAGACAGCCACATGGTGACAGCACAGGTCTGGCCTGCGCCCACAGCCTTTTGGAATGCGCCGGGCGGCATATGTGCAGGCGACGCGGCATTGTTCGAGGGAGGTGGTGCGATGGCGACAGGAGGTTCTCTTTCGACCACATGGCTCTGGGAGACAGGGTCAAACAGCGCATGGGCCAGCGGTGAGGAAGCCGCTTTTGGGGTTCCCGAAATCGGACTCTACCACCTGGAGATGGCGGTAATTTCAGCGCAAGGTTGCACCGATACCCTCGCCACAATGGTGGAGGTGCACCCATTGCCTATGGTGGATTTTGAGGTGGAGGACGTCTGCGAAGGCATGCCAGTGGAAGTCGAATGGAGCGTCGATACAATGGTCTCTGGGGCGGCATTCACCTGGATGTGGGGCGGGGAAGAAGTGACCCTGACAGACCTTACTCTGCCATTGGAGGTCTCAACCAACGCAGGAGTTCAGGCCATACAATTGGTTGGAGAAGAGGTGTTTGAGACAGGCGCTGTTTGTGCTGCGGGCAATGAAGTCTTTGCAGCAGTGTACGCCGCTCCTGAAGCTGCGGTCTCGTCCGATACGCTGTGGTGTGAAGGAGAAACGGTGTCTGTGCATGAAGCGGTCACAGGAGAGGGAGGGTGGACCTGCACGTGGTCTTCGGATGTGGGTGTTGCAGAGGGGCCTGAATGGACATTGCCCGAGGGGGTGCTGGGCAACATCCCCGCTGTCTTGACCGTCACCAATGCGGCAGGTTGTTCCGACACAATGTCCTTTAACGTTCGCATAGACCCATTGCCGCAGGTGACGCTCTCAGATTCCATTCTCATGGAATGCGCTCCATTTGAACCAGAAGTAGAGGCCGAAATCTCAGGCCATTTCGGAACTGTGCTTTCCACTGTGTGGACATGGGCGGGGGGGCAATCCACCTCGCAGACTTGGTCAGAAGAAGTGGAGGAAGGCTCCTGGCCTGTGAGTTGCACCGTCAGTGCCGGCAATGCAGACTTGCAATGCACCACAACGGCTTCGGTTTCGGTGATTGGACTCGAGGTGCCGCAAGCCGAATTTGACATGTACCCCGAGCAGCCCACCACGCGGAACCCTGAAGTCGCGTTGACGGCCCAGGTTGGGGCTCCCGCTGCGTTGGATTGGTCGGTCAACGCTGCGCCGGCTGGCAGTGGGGCTGCAATCGGATACACGTTCGCTCCGTATTTCGGGGACACCTACGAAGTCTGCCTGACGGCGACATCCTCCTTTGGGTGTGCCGATGAAAGCTGTCGCGAGGTAGAGGTCATAGGAGAAGTTCAAGTGTATGTTCCCTCTGGTTTTAGCCCCGACAACGACGGGATCAATGACCGTTTTTTGCCTTCGGTTTTTCCCATTGAACAGGTCGAAGATTACCGTTTGGAGGTCTACAACCGATGGGGTGAGCCCGTCTTTGTGACTGAAGACCCCGAGCAGGGGTGGATGGGGGCCTACAATTCAGGGGACCACTTTGCAGGCAACGAAGTGTTCAATTGGGTCATCATCATCGACACACAGCTTGGACTGCCCCAAAAAATGGTGGGGCAGGTGACGTTGATCCGGTAGGCCATCCTCGACGGATCAAGGGTCAATCGCGCCATACTGGCCAGCCCGATATTCCGAATAGGCTGTGCGGATTTCATCCTCGGTGTTCATCACAAAGGGGCCGTAGGAGACCACGGGCTCGTCAATGGGGGCTCCGTGGCACAAAATGACGGAAGCATCCGACACAGCATCCAAGGTGAGCGTGCCCCCTGAGTGGTCAAATACGGGCGTGAAAAAAGGCGGCAATTCAGCCGAGCCACAACGAACGGTCCCGCTGATGGTGTACAACAGCAATGTCCGTCCTTCGGGTATTTCACAGGTGAACTGAGCACCCGCAGAAAGGTGAACGCGGGAAGTCAACAGTCCAGTCAGCGAGTTGATGGGGCCTTCGGCTACCCGGCCTTGGTGTTCAGCTTGTCCGCTGATGATCTCCCATGACCAGCCTGTGCCGCTGAGCTTGGCCAAGTCATCCGGTTCCACGGAGCGATAGGAAGGGGGGACCCCCTTGAGTGCGGCAGGCAGGTTCATCCAGAGTTGGATCATGTGGGTGGGACCGCCATCGCGGAGAAATTCCTCGGGCGAAACTTCCGCATGGACAATGCCGCTGCCTGCGGTCATCCACTGCACCCCGCCAGGCCCTGAAACATGCGCTCCGCCTGTAGAATCACGGTGGGCGAGGGGGCCTTCCTCAATGAACGTAAGCGTTTCGAACCCTTTGTGGGGGTGAGGTCCAAAAGGCAAGCCAGCGTTGTGAGGGGGGTAGGTCTGTGGCCCGTGGTGGTTGAGAAAGAGAAACGGATTGAGGCCGTCCAGCGCAGGGGTAGGAAAAGCACGTTGGGTGAGCAAACCACCCACAGGCTCGTTGTGTGCGGGGACGATGCGGAGGAGGGTGGGAGTGGCCATGATGGTTGGGGAAAAGAGGTTTGCAAAATGAAGTGAAAGGCGCGCTCTGCAAGTGAACAAACATGAAGAAATGAAGTTCCTTTGTGGCAGCAATGAACAGCCTCCGACATACCGCCACCCTATTCTTTGGGCTGCTTCTGGTCGGTTTTGTGGCGTTGGAGGTGACCGAGGCCGTGGACTCCCTGCAAGGCGAAAACCTGGTCATGGCCTTTGATTTTGATTCCGAGGAATCGGAGGAGGGCCAAGAAGAGGAGCGCGAAGGGCCAGAGGAGAAGAAAGACAAATCGTCAGAAGACGGGGCTTTCCTCAACGGTGAACGGTTGCGATTGGCTTCCGAAGGACGGATGTTACATCAGGTGGCGCCCCCCAATGAGTGGAGCGCCATGGTGGCTGCCAAGATTTGGGAACCTCCGGAAGGGGCATGACCTCAGGACACTGAGCCTTTGTCATCGATGCAGGACCACCCTGCTTCTTTTTCCCTTTCCAACCCAACCCCATGTTCAAGCACCTCAAGCAGGATCTTCCTGCATCCCTCGTTGTATTTCTCGTCGCTCTGCCCCTCTGCCTCGGCATCGCCCTGGCTTCCGGTGCCCCCCCTTTGGCTGGCCTGATCGCGGGCATCCTTGGTGGCCTGTTGGTCGCGCCCATTTCTGGAAGCGCGGTCGGCGTATCTGGCCCCGCAGCAGGACTCGCCGTCATTGTACTCAATGGCATCAACACCTTGCCGAGCTATGAAGTTTTCCTTTTGGCCGTAGTGATTG
>ENA-OREB01001334-OREB01001334.1-marine-metagenome-genome-assembly--contig:-NODE-1334-length-12102-cov-3.147277_pt1 | contig 12102 bp, 7 predicted proteins | sample MGYA00248625_ERZ508552 | MGnify/ENA primary metagenome ERZ508552 (study PRJEB26219, sample SAMN06267888) | marine metagenome | isolation source: Monterey Bay, California, USA | place: USA:Monterey Bay...
AGGGAGGCGGTGGCGGCGGCGGCGCGGCCGGGGGCTCCGGCGGATCCGGAGGCGGTGGTGGCGATTCCGGCGCGTCATCCTCCTCCGGCGGCGGCGGCGGCGGTGGGGGGCTCTGGGTCCTCTACCTCACGTCCCTCGAGAAGAACCCCATGCTGACCAAGTGCGTGACATCCGGCATCCTCAACGCCGCCGGCGACCTCTTCGCGCAGTTCATGTTCGAGGACGCCGCGAACAAGGGATGCGACTGGAAGCGCGCCGGGGTCTTCACCTTCCTCGGCGCCGCGCTCGTCGGCCCGTGCCTCCACTTCTGGTACGCCAACCTCAACAAGATTGTACTCGCCACGGGCGCCGTCGGCTCCGCGGCGGCGACGGTGAGTCTGGCGCTGGACCAGCTGGTCTTCGCGCCGACGTTCCTCGCGGTGTTCATCGCCTCGCTGTTCACCGTCGAAGGCAACGCGTCCGCGGTGGTGCCCAAGCTGAAGCAGGACTGGTCGCAGACGGTGGTGGCCAACTGGAAGGTTTGGGTGCCGTTTCAGTTTTTGAACTTTAGGTTCGTACCCGTGAACCTGCAGGTGGGCGCGGCGAACGTCATCGCGCTGATGTGGAACACGTACATGTCGTGGGTGACGCACCTCGAGGTCAAGCCCGTCGAGCCCGAGCCCAAGGGGAAGAAGGGGAAGAAGTAGTAGTGGGACTGTGGCTTGCGACTAGCGATGACCACTGCTGGCCTTTAACCAAGATGACGCTTTTTGAGGAACTGATACGGTGAAAACCATTCCAACAAACTTTAAAAACCAGATGAGAGTAAAACGTCGCGGATCTGTCGTCGTAACGATGCCTGTGATACTCGGTGGATTGATATTTGTGGCCGCCATCATGGTTGATATTGGCTCTTTTTATGTCAACAAATCTCAGATGCAGAACGCCGCGGATGCTGCCGCCATTGCTGCAGCGATGAAAATTGGTAACGATCGGTCGGCAGCCTCTCTCGAGACCGCGAAAGCCTACGCTTCCGATTTTGCTAACAGGAACCAAGTTGGACGAGGTGATGTTTTAGTCGCTGACGATATCTCTATGGGGATTTGGGATTACTCTGGCGGGGGATTTTCTCCCGGTGCAGATGTTAACAATGCCAATTCATTTCAAATTACAGTTCGAAGAGGTGGAGCGGCATCAGACGGCCTCGGTTCTTACTTCAGCCGATGTTTTGGTCTGAATGATTTCGAAGCCGTTGCTAAATCGACGGTTGTCATGTCGGGTGCTTCAGCAGCCGTTGGGGTACCGTTGGCGTTGCGAGCACCTGGTTTTGGCGCGATCAACCCAATGTTGACACAAACCAATCCAAATTTTGACGGGCCCTGTTGCCCAGATGATAATGTTGAGTTTGCAGTCGGGGATACGGTTGTTTTGATGGCGACCGGGGACACCAAGGTGACCTCCCATTTGGCGTTAAAATTTAGAAATAGAGGCAACACGTACAAACTCCTGGATGGGTCGTCGGATGGCATTATTATGCGAGTGGGTGACGAAGTCGCTGTTCATGATATGGGGATAAAGTCTAGAAACTTTCGTTGGAAATTGGAACAGAGAACCCTGTTATCGCCTGACGATCCCAAGCGTTGCATTGTCGTGCCAGTCGTGGAGCTGCTAAGTGACTCAAAAAATGGTGCAGGGAAAATCAATAAGAATGTTCGAATTTGTGATTTTGTCTGCGTTTATGTTTGGAAGAAGATGCAATACCGGGTCACTAATCCGACAAATTCAAAGAAGCAGCTAACGCAGACGGTAATTTTGGGCCAAATCCGAAACCGTCGTGCGGCTACGATTGGTGGCGGTCAGACCCCCAGTGGTGCCGGCGGAAAGTCCGTCACGTCCGCTGCTTTGGTAAACTGACCGAACGTTTAAAAACTAAGACCGCGAAGATTAGATTCGAGTCGTCAGATTCAATTAGGTATTGAGGAAAGCGAAGCACCGCTGATGCGGGATTCGCTTTTTTGTTGCGCGGTCGTTTATCAAAAAAATGAAATTAATCGCGTGGGTTTGAAATCGTAGGTTGCGGATAAATCTCGCAGTGTTTCGGGTTAGTCAGCGATTTACTGTTGAGTAACCGCCTGGCAAACCTGTCCTCTGTTTCTTAGTTGTCCGTCCCGATGCAGTAAAGATGGTCTGCTCCGCGAAGTAAAATTCGGCCACTGGAAAACACGGGGGTCGCCGCGATTTTTTCTCCCATGTCATTTTGCGACACGACTTCCATACCGTTTTCATCAATTTTAATAACAGCCACAACGCCGTCTTCGCGGGCACAGTAAAGCAGGTCTCCAGCAAGAATCGGGGACGAGTAGTATTTGGCTCGTGCCCGTGGAATTGCATCCTGCCAAAAATCCTTTCCCGTTTCTGCGTTCAGGTAATTTAATTGTCCTTTGTCTGAAAGCACGATCATTTTTCCATCGCGGCCAACTGGAGTGGGACAGTCGGCGCCAAGGTCGTTTCGTTCCCAAAGGCGTCTGGTTGAAGTGATATCTCCGCTACCTCCGAGTTTTACACCGGCACAAAATTTTGTTCGGCCATAAGGGACTACCGCGATTCCGTTGGTAACTCCGGGAGAGGCGATTACTCTCCACATGGGATTGTCCTCGGGATTGAATCCTTCACATTTCCAGATGAGTTTGCCATCTTTGGGATGGTGACCAGAGAGGCGATCAGCTCCCCAAATCACGATCGTTTCTTGCCCGTCAATTTCGGTGACGATTGGAGTCGTGTATGACTGGCCTGATTCTTTTTGAACGGGGAAGGTGCGATCTGCCTTCCAATTAACAGAGCCATCCTCAAGGTTGAGCGCGACGATATAAGATTCGCCTTCCTGCATCACGGCAATCACCAGGTTTCCGCCAGCGAGTACGGGAGATGTGCCAAGGTCCCACCACAAGGTGTCCTCGCCAAACTTCTCCTGCAAATTGAGCTTCCAGTTAAGTTTGCCGTCGAGCGTAAGTGACGCAACGGTTCCACTCTTGAAATAAACGTAGAGGTTTTTTCCGTCCGTGATGGGAGACGAATTTGATCCACTACCATTTTTATGTTTCCCCGGTCGCTCTGGGCCAAAGTTCGTTTTCCAATTTAATTTTCCGTTCCAATCGTATGACTGAACGCTGTCGTTACCATTGTCCCCGCCAGTAACATAGATTTTCTTATCCCAGACCACTGGCGTACTGCTTCCCAGTCCGGGAAGTTTGATTTTCCAAAGCACATTTTCATCTTTCGAAAACTCGGTTGGGTAGGCTCCCGGAGCGACGACGCTATCCCCTGTCGGTCCACGCCATTGAGGCCAGTTATCTGCATTGCTGTTGTCAACGTTGCAATGGGCCGCAATCAAAATGGCAATTAAGAAAATGATTGAATTTAGTTTCATGGATTTGACGGCTTTCAAATTGCTTTTGCTTTAAGACAGGATTGTTGGCAGTTTTCCCAACAGCACTTCAATAGAATAACCTGCTGTCAGTAATGTTCCAAATCGGTGTTTATTTTCTACTGCAGGTGACGCTGGTGGTCGGCCATTCCATGATTAGCTATCGAGGATTGATTTTTTCAACCAGGCGTTGGCGAACCGAGCCTCAGGGTCATGCTGTTTTACAATTTCCCTGAATTCTCTTAACTGAGGGAAGAGTTTCTGGTTGGCGGATGGAGAGAGTGGGTTGAATTTTCCCCAATGGCAGCGGGCATTGAATTTCTTCTCCATCGAGATGGCTAACGAATTGGCGAATTCAAAAAATCCGGACCTTTGGTGTGGCGATTGATAACTAATAAAGCTGATCGAGTACCAATCTTCTTCGCTAGCTAGATCGGCTGGACTGGTCATCGAAATGAGCGTGTCATCGGTGCGAATGCGGCGGACGCAGATGGGGTAATGGTGGCAATAGGGTGGGCGATTCTGTTTGTTCACGGATGCTAACGGTTGCTCAGGGTTCGAGCAATCAGCAAATGAAATGATCATCTCTCGGGCGTGATTAAGGGCGGCTTCCAAATCTGAGCGGAGAACAAATAGTTCAATCTCGATGTGTCGGAAGCGATCGTGGTCCATGGTAAGAATCGTGTGCGAGTCGTCCGTGACAAGCCAGTTTTGAATAATCGTCTTTGGTAAAATCCGTTGGTAGAAAATGCGAATGAAACGGGGCATGCTAAGGAATCGTGTGAGCAGGACGATCACTACGTGCAGCAACCAGTCAATGCCGAGTAGCCAGTAGATGCGGTAAAAAAGTGCAGTTCGACTGGTGGCCGTCGAAGTTTCGCGGCGATGTTGACAATAGAAATCCCAACTCCATGGCATTAAGAAAAACTGTTGAAGCGGATAACGTTTTTCCATTTCCAAAATTTGCGTTAGCGAGTTGTGTTGTTCCGTGTGTTCTTCAATTTGATAGGCGGAGCGAACTTCAATTTCAATTTCAACAATAACGCCAAGCAAGCCTAACGAGCATTTCGCGGCCTTCAGTTCAGCGCCGTTGTCGAGCTCTGAAATAACAGGGTCTCCCGACGGTTCTTCGTAGTGAGCGAGCCGAACACGACGGATGTAATGTGAGAGACTGTGCTTGCCAGAACCATGGGTTCCTGTCGCTGTTGCGCCGGCGATAGTTTGTTCGTCAATTAAACCGACCGATGGAAGTGTTAGGCCATGCTTTTTTAAAAACTTAAGTAGATGTTTGATTTTACAACCGGAGCCAACGCGAACGGACTGACGATTGGGGTTCAATTGGATTTGGGTCAGATGCCTAGTGCTAATCAATAGCCCGTCAGTTTTAATTGCATCGCTCCAGGCGTGTCGGCTGCCCATGACCCGTACGGGCAACCCTCGATGTTGCCGCAGTAATTCAATGACCCCATGTTCATTCTTTGGCTCGGCAAAAACCGTTGGCGAGAACGAAACGTTTTTACCAAAATTATGAACCAAAGTTTTGGCCATGCGATTACTGTCGACTGGAGAGAATGGTGTTAGGAAGTGAGTTGCGTTACACGAGTGCAGATTAGCTTAACGGTTGGTTAATCGGAGTCACCCTGGAAGTCATCTGGTTCGTGTGAAAATCTGGATGTTTCTTGTTGGAGCTCAGGTCAGTGGGTTGGCTCAAGTAAGAATTAGGCGGTTGGGCGGTGAACGTTTCAAGGCACTGCGTGGATTGGAAAGCCTGTTTAGAACAACGCAAGGCGGGCGGATTGTGCCCGAGATTGGACCTTGAGCTTGAGTTTTAAGTTGGTTTTTGCCGTTTCTGTGGCGTTGGTAAGCCCACTGGACGTGATTGTTTCGGGGGCTCGGTCGTGAAAGTCGGATTATATCTATTAAATCGATGGAACTCCGGTGGAAATCTAATTATCATGTCGCAAACACCTCACGCTAGTCTTCCCCTGATTTGCTTTACGAGATTGAAATGATTCGAGCTCTAACTCTCCTTCCTGTATTCTTGCTCAGTGTTCTCGCCTTAGCTCCGACTCAAGGAATGGCTGATGTCTTTATTGACTACGGCGTCAACGAAGGGGGCGTTATTTTTATCGACCTTCAAGCCGAAACGGCGAACCAGGCGGTTCATTTTTTTGCGACTGGAATAGTTGCCGAAAGTGGAGCAGATGGACTTGAGTTTGATGTGCAAGTAGGAGACGGCGGCGCTTTTTTAGGTGGAACCGACACCGCACCCACCATCACTTCCATTGACTTAATCACTGGGACGGTGTGGGAATCTTCGAGTCCGACCCAATCAGATCCCGAGGTGCATCCGCTGATTCGTCAGAGCACCGTTGATACCGCGTCGTTGGTTTCTTCCGATGGCCAGATTGGAACGATCGTTTTTGACACTACCGGGTTTGGTGTTGGCGAAATTGACTTTCGCCTTTCAGGGGTAGCAGGTTCTTTTAATACGACTTTCTTTCAGGGAGTCAACTCATTAACAACGGTTGCCCCGAATGCCATCATTCGAGTCACCGCCGTTCCGGAACCCGCGTCTGGATTGTTTATTTTTGCGGGTTTAGTTGGAGTGGCGTTGCGTCGCAGGCGGTAATTGCATCGGTAGCGGTTCGCGGTATTTAGCATTTCCTTAGTCCCCGCGGCCTGACACGCAAACTCAGGATTGGCGTCTATCCCCCGTTCTTGCCGGTCGCTTCCGGTCTCGTTGTTCGATACGTTCATTGCCGAATCTTGGCTGAAGGTTCGTGTCTTGGCGGGGTTTCCCTCTAAAAACCGTTTGTGGTTCTAGATTTGTAATCTGGGCCTGATTGGTAGCGTCTTTTTTACCTTTCTTTGATCGAGTATATCGCAGTAAAAACTTTACAATTGTAGCGGTTGTAACTAAATTACCGGTTCCCCCATCGATTCAACATTAGGACCCTCCCCATGCGTGATCGAATCAAATTCATCCCACAGTATTCCCGTCTCCGCACTCGCGATAATAAAAGAGCCTCCAATCGGTCGACGGCTAAACTCGCCTATGAGGCTTTGGAACCCAAGCGTTTGCTTGCTGGTGATTTGTCCTCCGATGGTGTTTGGCAAACGCTGCCCAAAGACGCGGTGCAGGCCGCGGTTGGAACCAATTATATTCAGGCAAACGAGTTCAGCCTCTACGGCATCAATGAAGCAGAATTATTGAGTTCGTTGGTCGAGGCACCCTTGGAGTTCACGCCAGGCTATTTGGATAGCTCGATTGTCCTCTCGATACCAACGCCTAGTGGTGCATTCGATCAATTTAAAATTGTCGAAGCCCCCATAATGGAACCGGAGTTGGCAGAGCGATTTCCAGATATCAAAACCTATCGTGGTTTCGGCTTAGAGAATGCCAGCGATACGATTCGTTTGGATTTTACCCCTCACGGATTTCATGCATCGGTCCGAAATGCTACGCATGGAAATTATTACGTCGATCCGTATTTTCATCTAAGCGACGGGCCTTACATGAGTTACTACACTCGGGGGCAGGTGGTTGATGCGGAGCGAGCAACGTTGAGTGAGTCTGTTTATTCGGATACCGGTGAGCTGATTTTTTCCAATCAAGATCTCCCCGTCGAATATCATTCCGAGCTCCATGATCATTCCGAGTCCCACGATCATTCCGAGTTCCACGATCATTCAGATGCCGACCACCACTCAGAATTCCATCACCACTCTGAATTTGATCATCACTTAGAGTTCCATGAACCTTCCGCATTGGATCACCACACGACAGACGAAAGTGATCACAGTCTCGTCCCCAGTGGCGGCGATGGTGAAGGCGATATTTATGGTTTTGGGCCGCACGGAGCCCAGTTGCGTACTTACGAATTGGCAGTCGCGGCGACTGGTGAATACACCTCTTTCCATGGAGGCAGTAAAGCGGATGGGCAGGCGGCGATTGTGACTGCGGTTAATCGTGTGGTGGGGATCTATGAAATAGACGTTGCTGTGCGATTGGTTTTGGTCGGAAACAATGATGACCTGGTCTACACCAACAGCAGTACCGATCCTTACACGAACAATAACGGATTTACGATGTTAAGCGAGAACCAATCCAACGTGGATTCGGTGATCGGTAGTTCAAATTATGATGTCGGGCATGTTTTTAGCACGGGTGGTGGCGGAGTCGCCTCGCTCGGAGTTATCGGCCAGAACGGTGCTAAGGCGAGAGGTGTCACAGGCCTTGGGTCGCCCGTCGGTGACGCTTTTTATGTCGATTTCGTGGCTCATGAGATGGGCCATCAGTTCGGTGGGAATCACACATTCAATGGCGACAGTGGTAGTTGTGCGGGAGGGAACCGAAACGGCAGCACTGCGTATGAGCCGGGAAGCGGTTCAACCATTATGGGGTACGCCGGGATTTGCGGAGATGACGATCTTCAGAGTAACAGCGATGCCTTTTTTCATTCCGAGAGTATTGACGAAATCCGCACTGAAGTTACCACGGGAACCGGAAACTCCTCTGCAACCATTACCAGTACCGGCAATTCAATTCCGACGGTGAATGCTGGTTCAGATTTTGTAATTCCCGACCAAACTCCATTTGAGTTGACTGCAATCGGCTCCGATAGTGATTCGGGAGATAGCCTGACCTACTCATGGGAGCAGAGGAACTTAGGGGCACAGCGAGACGCGAGTGATTCTGATAACGGGAGTAGTCCGATTTTCCGTACATGGAGTCCGACGGCCGATCCGACGCGTGTCTTTCCTCGAATCTCCAACTTGGTTAATGGGACCAGCGTGATTGGTGAACAGTTGCCTACCACGGATTGGAGTTCGATGGATTTCCGAGTGGTTGTTCGTGACAATGCTGCTGGAGGGGCAGCCGTGAATACTGGTGACATGTCAGTTGAAGTTGTCGATGTGGGGTCCGGTTTTTCAGTTACCAGTCAATCCACTGGTGAAACCTGGGCGAAGGGATCGACGCAGACGATTACGTGGGATGTTGCCGGTACCACGGCCAATGGAATTGACACGGCCAACGTGGATATCTTTTTCGCCTCCGATGGGTTGAATTACGATACCGTTTTAGCGACGGGAGTAGCCAACGATGGGTCTCACGACATTACTGTCCCGGACGTTGAAACCCTTTTCGGGAGAGTCAAAGTCAAAGGATCTGGGAATATCTTTTTTAATATCAATGATGCCAATATTGCTGTTGGGGTCGCAGTGACTCAGTACACCGCGACAGACACTCCCGTGGCGATCATCGATAATTCGACGATTCAGTCGACGATCACCATTGGAAACGATGGCGTGATAGAAGACTTAGATTTGCAGTTGGATATCACTCACACTTGGGATGCCGATTTAATTGCGACCCTGACTTCTCCTGGCGGTACGGTGTTTACATTGTTTAGCGAAGTGGGTTCAAGCGGTGATAATTTTTCCGGAACCTATTTCGATGATGCTGCTGCGGATTCAATTACTTCCGGGTCCGCTCCGTTTGCGGGAACCTTCCGGCCAGTAGATGCCTTCGCTCCGCTCAACGGAACAGAGGTTGTTGGGGACTGGGTACTTTCCATCGAAGACGACGCCACGCAGGATCAGGGGACGTTGAATACGTGGTCGCTTTTCGTCACATTTGTTGAAAATACTGATATCACGACGTTAGTCGATTCTGATACCGGCACCAATGAGGTTTCAGAGGATGCCGCAGTCGGAGCGGTTGTCGGCGTAACTGCATTCGCAGATGACCCGGATTCAAGTGATACCGTAACCTACGAACTAACCGACAATGCCGGTGGTCTATTTGCCATCGATGCCAACAGTGGTGTGGTGACGGTCGCCGGAACGCTCGATTTCGAAACGGCGACAAGTCACACAATCACTGCTAAAGCGACCAGTACCGACGGGAGCATGGTCAGCAATGACTTCATTATCAATGTACTCAACGTCGATGACGCAGTTTTAACCAGCCGCCAGATCTACTACAAAGATTCCAATTTTGATGACGGGGACATGGGAGCAGTTGCACCGGGGAAGAGTGTTCTGGAGTTCGGACAGACTGCCACGTTTGCTAATTACACAAGCTATTGGAAAGGGATCAATGGATTCGTAATCGATTTGAACGATCTGAATCAAACCCCAACGACGGGTACGATTGGCGACTTCTTTGAGTTTCACGTTGGAAACGATGACACTCCAGCGGGTTGGACCGCTGCCCCCTCCCCTACTCTGGTCTATCAAAGCGATGTCGATGCCAGTGGAACGGATCGAGTATTTTTGACATGGGCGGACAATGCAATTGAAAACACCTGGTTGGAAATTTTAGTACTCGCCAATGCGTCCACTGGTTTGGCAAATCCCGAGGTCTTTTATATTGGCAACGCGATTGGAGAAACCGGGAATGATTCAGCCAATGCAGTGGTGAATCTTGCGGATGTTGCTGGGGTTCGAGCAAACCAAACCGGATTTGGGTCGACTGATATTGCAGACCCTTACGATTTCGATCGGAATGAAAAAGTTAATCTGATTGATTTGAGTATCGCGAGAAGTAACCAGTCAGGATTTTCACCACTGAAGCTGATCACGCCGTCAAATAGTAGTAGTCGAGGATCGGGTTGGAGTGGATTCGGAAATAGCGAATCTGGAAATAGCGAATCTGGAAATAGCGAATCTGGAAATAGCGAATCTGGAAATAGCGAATCTGGAAATGATGGGAAATCTAATTTCGGATTTGATTTTGGCTTTACAATGGGAGCCGACTTTAGCATGGGCGACGTTGGTAAAGAGTCTGGGTTTAGTTCTGGAAATCAAAATCTGAATATCTCACGTGATTCGGAAGAATCGGGGCAAGCGATGCCGCTACAGCTCGCCGGTAATCAATCCAACCAGCTTGCAGGCTGGTTGACTGGCAATGCAGACGATTCTGCGACACCAGATCGCACTGAGAAGTCTGAGTTGTTTCCGCAGGGCGATAGCTTTGAACTTGAGCAACGTGACGAATTGTTTGGTGGCTTCGGCCTATAAGATTTAGCGTGCTGGCCCGTTCTCTTTGGGAAGTTCGTCGAATTGACTCCATTCACTCCATGAGCCGACGTAAAGCTTGCCGGGTTTCAGACCAATGTGAGCCATCGTGAGAAGCGTTTGGCAGGCGCTTACGCCGGATCCACAATAGAATGTTGCCTCGTCGCTTGGAACTTCTCCAAGTAGCTGAGCAAACTCCTGCCGAAGGATTTCTGGATCTCTCAGCTTGAGATTTTCATCTTTGTTTTGCGAATGGGGGCGATTCACAGCCCCTTTGATATGGCCAGCGTTTGCATCGGCTCCAGAAGAATCTCCTAAAAAGCGAGCAGAATTCCGTGAATCAACAAGAAGACGCTGGTCCATAACCTCGTCTCGCACCACCAGCATTTTTCGGTTGGGAGTTCCTGTGAAATTTGCAGATTCGTTGGTCTCGTCTCCGCTAAAAGTGTTACGACCTTCACTTTTCCACGCGTCGATACCACCATCGAGGACTGCGACTAAATCATGACCCATGTAATTCAATAGCCACCATAGTCGGGCCGCCGTGATGCCGCGATTGTCGTACACAACGACTTGCGTTTGCTCGGATATGCCGAGCCGCGAAAATACCGAAATTAGTTTCTCTGGTGACGGCAGCGGGTGACGCCCCTGGTCGGTTAGCGGAGGACCGCTGAGATCGTCAAACGGATGCGCATAGACAGCCCCAGGAATATGTCCTGCTTGGTACATTGCATAACCGGCAGCTTTGTCAGCAAGTTCGTAGCTTGCATCGACAATTATCCAATTAGCGTTGTCTAGGTTGGCGGCAAGGTCGGTCGTGCTAATGATTGTTTTGAACATTTCTAAATTGTATCGAATCAATTGGCAAAACCAAGATTCGAAAATCGTAATTACGGCCGATTGTTTTTGCTCGCTCGGTTCAGCCGTAATGCAGTTCCGAGCGTTCTTGCTAGAGGGTGACGTGTAAGGGTTAAAGGGGTGTTCAGAATACGCAGGAGAAGAGACTTCGCGATTCCCTTTGAATATGCTTCCCCGGTTGGCGTTTGCAGATTAAAACGGAGTTCAACTTGTTGGGGAATCATTAGGAATAGCTGTGATTAATAATGGATGGATACAAATTCTGCCGATGCTCATTCTTGGGTTTGCCTTGGTTGGCTGTACCCAAGACGGTAAAAAAGTTGAGCAGGAAATAGCAATGCCCGCGGAGGCGACATTTCCGGCCAGTTCTGCGGACACTAAGATGGCCGAGAATCAGTTTGAGAAAATCAAATCGCTCGTTGGCGACTGGTATCTGACGGGTGGTAACCAATTAGGAAAAGAGCTGAAGCCAGATCCTGAGGTACCATTTCTAACTTATGCGACGAGCGCGGCAGGGAACTGTGTAATCGAGAAACTTTTCGCAGGCCAAACCAAAGAAATGACTACTGTCTATTTCCTCGACAATGGTCAACTGTCAATGCACCATTACTGTAGTTTAGGCAATCAACCGTCGATGGTTGCTATGCCGTCAGCGGGTGATGAGATCGTTTTCCAACTGTTAGCGGTGGGGAATATGTCTGACCCCAATGATCTCCATATCTCATCCCACTCACTGAAATTCGCCGGTGAAGACAAATTGACTGCTTTTTGGGGCGCGACCAAAGAGCAAACGGCAGCAAGCTCGTCCGTTTTCA
>ENA-OREB01001336-OREB01001336.1-marine-metagenome-genome-assembly--contig:-NODE-1336-length-12097-cov-3.455740_pt1 | contig 12097 bp, 9 predicted proteins | sample MGYA00248625_ERZ508552 | MGnify/ENA primary metagenome ERZ508552 (study PRJEB26219, sample SAMN06267888) | marine metagenome | isolation source: Monterey Bay, California, USA | place: USA:Monterey Bay...
AAGGCGCCTGATCCCAATGCGGAGGTGAAGCAATACCCCCAAAACCGTTTTGAACGCAAAAGATTGGGGTAGAGCGCAAAATGCGCTTGGAATTTCACATCTGCCGTTGGCGCGGTTTCGCCAAGGTCAAAAAAGCAATTGAGCCAAAGCGCCACCCCCAGCAGGCTTAGAATCCAAAAATTAGCGCGCCAGCCAAAATAGGCATCAATCACCCCGCCCAAAGCTGGCCCGAACATCGGCACCAGCGCCATACCCATCATGATATAGGCGATCCGAGAGCCCGAACTTGCGGTATCGGTGGTGTCGCGTACGATGGCGCGCGAAATCACAAAAACGCTTGCGATGACAGATTGGATTGCGCGCAAAATCAAAAATGACTCGGTGCTTTGACAAAAGGTAATGGCGATGCTGACCGCCGTGAACAGGGCAATCGACCAAAGAGTGACTTGACGGCGCCCCTGCATGTCCGAAAGCGGCCCCGAGAATAACTGAACCAGTGCGCTGATCGCCAGATATACGCTCACTGACAACCCTAAAATGGCGGCGCTGGTGCCAAACTCATCCGCCATGCGCGGGAGGCTTGGTAAAAAGATATTCATCGCCAGCGCCGAAATGCTGACCATCAAAATCAGCGTGGCCATATGCGGCTGGGTTTGCCGGTTAAGAAACTGGGCCTTGGGTCTTTCGATCATATACGCTCCTTAACCATCCAGAAGAAGGCGGATGGGGTTATCTCTTTGCTGGCTAAAATAAAGTTAGCAAATTAACAAATTAGCACTTTAATCCGCAGATTTATTTGCAAATTTGCATAAATCTTCTTTGCGTTACACCGCAAGCAGTATAGCAGAAGCGGCAGATTGCCGAAGGAGTCAAGATGAAAGATATTTTGCAACAGCTTGAGCAGCGCCGCGACGTTGCGCGCCAAGGCGGCGGCAGCAAGCGCATAGAGGCGCAGCATGCCAAGGGTAAATTAACCGCGCGCGAGCGGGTTGAGCTGCTGTTGGATGAAGACAGTTTCGAAGAGTTTGACATGTTTGTTGCGCATCGCTGCACTGATTTTGGTATGGAAAAACAGCGCCCGCCCGGCGATGGTGTGATCACCGGTTGGGGCACGATTAATGGCCGAATGGTTTATGTTTTCTCGCAAGATTTCACCGTGTTCGGGGGCTCGCTCTCTGAGACGCATGCCCAAAAAATTTGTAAAATCATGGATATGGCGTTGCAAAATGGCGCGCCGGTGATTGGCATAAACGATTCTGGTGGAGCACGTATCCAAGAGGGGGTTGCCTCGCTTGCAGGATATGCCGAAGTGTTCCAGCGTAATATTTTGGCCTCTGGCGTGGTGCCGCAAATCAGCTTGATCATGGGGCCTTGCGCCGGTGGCGCGGTCTATTCCCCCGCGATGACCGATTTCATTCTGATGGTCAAAGACAGCTCTTATATGTTCGTCACGGGGCCCGATGTGGTCAAAACGGTGACCAATGAGGTGGTCACGGCCGAAGAATTGGGCGGCGCCGCGACGCATACCAAGAAATCATCTGTTGCGGATGCGGCGTATGAGAATGATATCGTTGCGTTGAGCGAGGCCCGTCGTTTGGTTGATTTTCTGCCTTTGAACAACCGTGAAAAGCCACCCATACGCCCGTTTTTTGATGAGCCGGGCCGCATTGAGGCGTCATTGGATACTTTGATCCCTGATAATCCCAACACCCCTTATGATATGAAGGAATTGGTTTTTAAAATCGCCGATGAAGGTGATTTTTTTGAAATTCAGGAAGATTTTGCAAAGAACATCTTAACTGGGTTTATTCGATTAGAGGGGCAAAGCGTCGGCATCGTGGCGAACCAACCCATGGTGCTCGCGGGATGCCTTGATATTGACAGTTCGCGCAAAGCGGCCCGGTTCGTGCGGTTTTGCGATGCGTTTGAAATCCCAATTCTGACGCTTGTGGATGTGCCGGGGTTCCTGCCCGGCACCTCGCAAGAATATGGTGGGGTGATCAAGCATGGTGCGAAATTGCTCTTTGCTTATGGCGAAGCCACGGTGCCAAAAGTAACCGTGATCACCCGCAAAGCCTATGGCGGAGCCTATGATGTGATGTCCTCAAAACATTTACGGGGTGATTTTAACTATGCCTGGCCCACCGCCGAGATTGCCGTGATGGGGGCCAAGGGCGCAACCGAGATTATTCATCGCGCCGATTTGGGCGATGCAGATAAAATCGCGCAACATACAGCCGATTACGAAGACCGGTTTGCCAATCCGTTCGTGGCCGCAGAGCTGGGCTTTATAGATGAGGTTATTCAACCCAAATCAACCCGCAAACGGGTCTCGAGGGCTTTTGCATCCCTGCGCGGTAAGCAGCTGAAAAATCCATGGAAAAAGCATGATAATATACCATTGTAAAAAGGTTTTACTTTGATTTTTAGTAGTGATGTGAGCTGAGCATGCACCAGAAAACCATCAAGCGCGGCAATTGGTTCGAAATCTATGATGGACCATGTTTCACATTGGCGCGCCGGCTTCCAGCGCGGTTTGATATCAGCCGCGAGATTTCTATGCCCCTGATGTCTGCGCCGCGTTTGGCGCGCCAAATTCGGCAAGATATTTGGCGCAAACTGCAATCGATTAGGGGGTTTTTGCCGGTGGTTGAAATCACTGATCGCGGGGCGCATTTACACATACGGGCCGGGGGCGAGTTGACATGCCCAGCGCCATTTGAGCGCTCTGGCGAGCGGATCTTTGATGTCTTGAGCAATCGAGATAACCAGCGTCGTTGGGCGGCCTTTGCCGCAACGCGCGGCCCCCATTGCCATAAACAAAAGGCTCTCCCATCATGCTAAAACATCGTGGCTTCCCGGGGCGTTTGCCGGGTACAGATTTTCAATTCACCATTCGCCGGCCCAACCCCAAAGGCGTGACGCCTTTGAAACGGCTTGAGCGCTTTAAAGACCGTCGCCCCCCGGATCGGCGGGCCGATACGGGCTTCGTGCGCGCGCTGCTTGAACATTTTTGGGATCAACCCTTTGAGCGGGGAAATCTGGATGCAGGGCGGCTCAATTGGCTGTTCGAGCGCGAAGTGAAACCCTATGATGATCCGTTTGATCCAGCCTGTTATGGGGCCAAGCTGATCCTCGATTTGAATTTGATCCACGCCAATTTTGCTGATGCGTTTGATCCAGAATAAAAAGGACTGTTCCGATGTTTGAGAAAATTCTGATAGCCAACCGCGGTGAAATAGCCTGCCGCGTCATCAAAACTGCCCGCAAAATGGGAATCAAAACAGTTGCGATCTATTCGGATGCTGACCGTCAGGCGCTGCATGTGCAAATGGCTGATGAAGCCGTGCATATTGGCCCATCTCCGGCCAATCAATCCTATATCGTGATTGAAAATGTGATGAAGGCGATTGCAAGTTCAGGGGCGCAGGCGGTGCATCCCGGCTATGGGTTTCTGTCTGAAAACAGCCGGTTCGCGCAAGCTTTGGCGGCGGCGAATGTGGCTTTTATTGGCCCCCCTGTCGCCGCGATTGAGCAAATGGGCGATAAAATCACCTCGAAGAAAATTGCCCAAGAGGCCGGCGTTTCAACCGTGCCTGGATATATGGGCTTGATCAACGATGCCGAAGAGGCGGTTAAAATCTCGCAACAAATTGGCTATCCGGTGATGATAAAAGCCTCGGCCGGGGGCGGCGGCAAGGGCATGCGCATCGCCTGGACGGATGATGAGGCACGCGAAGGCTTTCAATCTTCTAAGAATGAAGCTGCCAGCAGCTTTGGGGATGATCGCATTTTTATTGAAAAATTCGTCACCCAACCCCGCCATATTGAAATTCAGGTTTTGGCGGATAGCCATGGCAATTGCATTTATCTAAACGAACGCGAATGCTCGATCCAGCGGCGCAATCAAAAAGTTGTGGAAGAAGCGCCGAGCCCATTTTTAACGCCAGAAACCCGGGCCGCGATGGGCAAACAAGCCTGCGCTTTGGCGCAAGCTGTGGGCTATCAAAGCGCCGGCACCGTGGAATTTATCGTCGATAGCGCGCAAAATTTTTACTTTTTGGAAATGAATACGCGCTTGCAGGTTGAACATCCGGTGACCGAGCTGATCACCGGCATCGATCTGGTGGAGCAAATGATCAATGTGGCGGCGGGCAAGCCGCTTGGCCTAACCCAAGACGCGGTTCAGATCAATGGATGGTCTATTGAAAACCGACTTTACGCAGAAGATCCTTATCGAAACTTCTTGCCCTCTATTGGCCGGCTTACCCGCTATCGTCCGCCTGCCGAAACAGCCTCAGATGATCATATTATCCGAAACGATACGGGGGTGTATGAGGGCGGCGAGATCAGTATGTATTATGATCCGATGATCGCAAAGCTGTGCAGCTGGGCGCCAAGCCGGGCCGGGGCGATTGAACATATGCGCTTGGCGCTTGACCGGTTCGAAGTTGAAGGTATTGGCCATAATTTGCCCTTTCTCAGCGCGGTGATGGATCATCCAAAATTCACCTCTGGTGATATAACAACGGCGTTTATTGCAGAAGAATACCCGGACGGTTTTGAAGGGGTTACGCTGCCAGCTGCGGCTTTGCGACGGGTTGTTGCGGCCAGCGCTGCGATGTACCGCGTTGGCGAAATACGGCGGGCTCAGATTTCCGGACGCCTCGACAATCATGCGCGCAAAGTTGGCGATCACTGGGTGGTGTGCTTGCAGGGGGAAACGCATGCTGTAACCGTAGCGGCGGATCCAAATGGGGCTTTGGTCACCTTTGAGGATGGCGCGGCGCATTATGTAATTGGAGCCTGGACGCCGGGTATAAAATTGGCCGATATGCTGGTGGATAAGACGCCGTTGGTGATGAAGGTCGATGAGATATCAGGTGGTTTTCGCTTGCGCACGCGCGGCGCGGATTTAAAGGTCACAATCCGCAGCCCCCGCCACGCAGAATTGGCGCTGTTGATGCCCGAGAAACTGCCGCCTGATACCTCAAAGCTGTTGCTGTGCCCGATGCCTGGAATGCTCGTGAAGATCAGTGTTGAAGAAGGTGAAGAGGTTCAAGAGGGGCAAGCTTTATGCACGATTGAGGCGATGAAAATGGAGAATATTCTGCGCGCCGAGCGCAAAGGTGTGGTTCAAAAAGTGAACGCCCTGGCCGGAGACAGTTTGGCCGTGGATGACGTTATCATTGAGTTCGAGTAAGCCGTTGAGCCCGACGCATTCACATATAATTGATTGCCCAAGGCCGAGGGCAATTATCTGTAGATTACCACGCTTGGGCCTGCAGGGGTCAGCCCAGCACGGCGGGCCCATATGGCTGGTTTATTTTGAACGCATTTCTTGCTGGCGCATAGGCATTTTATCGATGCTGCGGCTTAATTCTCTGGCATCCCAAGGAAATGGTTTGCGCAATTTTATTTGCCCGTCTTTGCCCATCAGCAGCACCGCGAATCCGCGTGGCCGGAACTTTTTGCGCAGGGCGGTTTCTTCGGCGGGATTTGCATCGACCAATACCACCACATCGCGTGCGGCCAATTCCTCTGCGCCTTGGTGCAAAGATTTCATCTGGGTTTGGAAATTTACATCCAAGTCGGTATTGGCAAAAACAATCACCGGCCGTTTTAGCCATAAATATCCGTCGATCGTGGTTTCGTTTGTGACGTCTACGAAGATGGTTTTAAGGCTTTCTGCGCCTCCCAAATTGGGCAGCGCGGCAACACAAATTGCGGCGATCAATGATTTCATGATGACTCCCTTTAAGTTTGATATAGGTCTCTTGAAAGCGTTTGCGAAGAGGGGTTCGCTATGATCGTTAAAAATTTTCACTCAACTCTGCGTGTTTGGCGCGGCGAAAAATGCGAGGGCGATGAAAAATGACCCAGAAAAAAGCGATATGGCAAGAGATCGCGGCGAAAGAATTGCGCGGCCGTGATCCGGCAGATTTAACCTGGAATACGTTAGAAGGTATTGCCGTGGATCCCATTTACACGGCGGATGATCTGCAGGGGCTTACCCATTTAGAGGGGCTGCCAGGGCAAGAACCCTTTACCAGAGGCGTTAAGGCCACGATGTATGCTGGACGCCCTTGGACAATCCGCCAATATGCGGGATTTTCCACAGCGGAAGCCTCCAATGCATTTTATCGCAAAGCCTTGGCTGCGGGGCAGCAGGGCGTTTCCGTGGCGTTTGATTTGGCCACGCATCGCGGCTATGACAGCGATCACCCGCGCGTTATAGGCGATGTGGGCAAAGCTGGCGTTGCGATTGACAGCGTTGAGGATATGAAAATCCTTTTTGAAGGAATCCCGCTTGATAAAGTATCCGTCTCGATGACGATGAACGGTGCGGTGATCCCGATTTTGGCCAATTTCATCGTAACAGGTGAAGAGCAGGGCTATGATTGCCAGGTGCTTTCGGGCACTATTCAAAACGACATTCTCAAAGAATTTATGGTGCGCAACACCTATATTTATCCGCCCGAGCCTTCGATGCGCATTATCGCGGATATTATCGAATATACCTCGTCCAATATGCCCAAGTTCAATTCGATTTCGATTTCGGGCTATCATATGCAGGAAGCCGGGGCGAATTTGGTGCAAGAGCTGGCCTATACGTTGGCGGATGGCAAAGAATACGTGAAAACTGCGATGGCGCGTGGGATGGATATTGATCAATTCGCGCCGCGCTTGTCTTTCTTTTTTGCCATTGGGATGAATTTCTTCATGGAAGCGGCGAAGTTGCGGGCCGCGCGGCTGTTATGGCATCGTATTATGGAAGAGCTTGGTGCCAAAACGCCAAAATCCAAAATGCTGCGAACCCATTGCCAGACCTCGGGCGTCAGTTTGCAGGAACAAGATCCTTATAATAATGTTGTGCGCACCGCCTATGAGGCGATGAGCGCGGTTTTGGGGGGGACGCAATCGCTGCATACCAATGCTTTGGATGAGGCGATTGCCCTTCCCACCGAATTTGCCGCCCGTATCGCGCGCAATACCCAATTGATCTTGCAAGAAGAAACCGGAGTGACCAATGTGGTCGATCCACTGGCCGGCTCTTATTATGTGGAAAAGTTGACCTCGGATTTGGCTGAGGCCGCCTGGAAATTGATCGAAGAGGTGGATGATATGGGCGGGATGACCAAGGCCGTGGCCAGTGGTTTGCCCAAGCTGCGCATCGAAGAAACCGCGGCGCGCCGTCAAGCCGATATTGACCGTGGCGATCAGGTGATTGTTGGGGTGAATAAATACCGGCTGCCTGAGGAAGATCCGATTGATATATTGGATATTGACAATGAAGCCGTGCGCGAGGCGCAAGTAACCCGTTTGAAGCAGATCCGCGAAGCCCGTGATGAGGCGGCCTGCGACGCGGCGTTGGCAGAATTAGAACGGCGGGCGCAAGCGGGTGGCAATCTTTTGGAAGCTGCGGTTGAGGCTGCCCGCGCCCGCGCCTCTGTTGGAGAGATCAGTATGGCAATGGAGAAAATATTTGGTCGTCACCGCGCCGAGGTTAAAACCTTGGCCGGCGTTTATGGCAAAGCCTATGAGAATGACGAAGGCTTTGCCGCCATTCAGCGGGATATAGAAGCCTTTGCCGAGGAAGAAGGCCGGCGACCGCGTATGCTGGTGGTAAAGATGGGGCAGGATGGCCATGACCGAGGCGCCAAAGTGATCGCCACCGCCTTTGCCGATATCGGCTTTGATGTCGATGTGGGCCCCTTGTTTCAAACCCCAGAGGAAGCCGCGCAAGATGCGATTGACAATGATGTGCACGTGATCGGTATATCCAGCCAGGCGGCGGGGCATAAAACGTTGGCTCCGGAACTGATTAAAATCTTAGCAGCCCGCGACGCGGGCGATATCTTGGTGATTTGTGGGGGGGTTATTCCCCAACAGGATTATGATTTTTTGAAAAATGCCGGCGTGAAGGCGATTTTTGGCCCGGGCACCAATATACCCTCGGCGGCGCAAGATATTTTGAGCTTAATCCGCGCCAATCGGCGCTGATCTAAGGCAATGATGCAACAGAAACGGGTTTTGTGACCTGAAAAGCAAGCGTGAGATGGTACCTATGGTGCTTGGTATAGATCATATCGCAATCAGCGCCGGCCGTTTGCAAGAGGGCGTTGAGTATGTTGAGGCCGCTCTGGGCGTGCCCTTAGAGGCTGGCGGGCGTCATTTGCGCTTTGGAACCCATAATCGGCTGCTGAATCTGGGCGAGCTATATTTGGAGGTTATCGCGATCGACCCGCAGGCCGAAGCCCCGTTTGCGCCCCGTTGGTTCGATCTAGATCGGTTTTCCGGTCGCCCCAGACCCACCAACTGGATTTGCCGCACCGAGGCGATGGGCCCGGCTTTGAAGGCTGCGCTGCCCCAAACGGGCCCCAGTGTTGCGGTCAGCCGCGGCGATCTGAACTGGTTGATAAGCGTACCCGAGACCGGTATTTTGCCGCTTGATAATATGGCCCCGGCTTTGATCGATTGGCTGGGCAATCCCGCACCCGCCCAAAAGCTGCCTGATCGGGGCTGTCGCTTGAGGCAGCTGAAAATTGCGCATCCCCAAGCTGAGTTGCTTGCGGCTTATTTGGCTGCGCAGCTGCAGGATGATCGGGTTTTGATCGAAAAGGCTGATCAACCACAGCTCAGCGTTTGCCTGACAACGCCAACCGGAGAGGTGGTGTTGGAATGAGACTGCGCGATGCCAATGTGCAGGATGCCCCTGCAATCGCTGATCTTTGGAACCCTATTATTCGCGATACGCTAAACACCTTCACCACTGAAGAAAAAACCATCATTGCGCTTGAAACAGCAATTTCTGCTGCAGGCTTGGAAAACCGTGGGTATTTTATCGCCGAGGATGCGGTTGGTCTGTTGGGGTTTTGCACCTATTTTCAGTTTCGCGGGGGACCAGGCTATCGCCATACGATGGAGCATAGCATTATTTTGGCCCCAAGGGCGATGCGCCAAGGGATCGGGCGTCAGTTGATGGAGCGGCTCTGCCGCCATGCGTCCAAAAATGGGGTGCATAGCCTTTGGGCCGGGGTCAGCGCTGCAAATTTAGCGGGCTTGAAGTTTCACAAAGCGTTGGGCTTTCAAGAAAGAGCCCGGCTTCCCGAGGTGGGGTATAAGTTTGAAACTTGGCTGGATTTGATATTGATGCAAAAAATTTTGTGAACAGAAGCTGACATTTCAAATCGGGAAGGGTATTCAAGCTCTATGTCGCTTTGGTCTCGTATCTCTGAAGTTCTTTCGGCTTTGGCAAAGGGTGCGCCTTTGTCCGAAGTCTTTGCACGTTGGAGCAAGCCGCCCGAGCAAACCGTGGCCTTTACCATTGCCGTGATTGCGCTGGGTGCAAAAATGGCAAAGGCCGATGGGCATGTCACGCGCTCAGAGGTGCAGGCGTTTCGACAAGTGTTCCATATTCCCCCCGAGGCGCTTGAACAAGCCGCGCGGGTTTTCGATTTGGCGCGACAGGATGTTTCGGGGTATGAACATTACGCTGGGCGGATTGGCGCTATGTTTGGCAGCGGTAGTAAAATTTTAGAGGATTTGCTGGAAGGGCTGTTTCACATTGCGACTGCTGATGACGATTATCACCCGAAAGAAAACGTCTTTTTAGAAAAAGTGGCTGATTTATTCGGGCTTGAGGGGATGCAATTTCAATCCATTCGCGCCCGCTGCGTGAGCGGCTATGCTGCGGATCCCTACACAATTTTGGGGGCATCTCAGGAGGAGGCCTTTCCCATAATAAAGGCCAAATGGCAGGCGCTGGTGCGCGATAGCCACCCCGATCTGATGATCGCGCGCGGGGTACCCGCAGAAGCCGTGAAATTAGCCGAAAAACGCTTGATCCGGGTGAATGAAGCCTTTGAGAAAATTAAAAACGCCAAAAGCTGATCGGCCCCCCTTGCCTTTGCGGCACCCGCAATCATCAGCGCGCAGCCCGGATCTGCCCAAATCAGAGAAGATAAAGTGTTTCACAGTGCCTCAGCGGGTGGCATAGCTTGCGCGTTGCCGGTCGCCTCTCCTTCGAAGGCAGGCCGGTGAAGCTAAACCTTTCTGGGCAGCTCGCGCCGAGCCTTTCCTGTCAGCGGCGCGCGGTGGTTTAAGCGATGCAAAAAGCGCCTCTGCGCAAGTGCCGCAATGCTTTTTGGGGATAGATTATTTTGCCTGGAAGGCAAAGCTGGCATTCATCGCGCGCGCAAGCGATTTCAAGCGGGCTTCGGCCACCTCACCATAAAGGCTTACGGCATCGCCTTCCAAAACCAGCTGCAAGGCTTTGGCATCCGGGGCCCAAAATAATTTAGCGTTGGTTTCCTCTTTATTCACCCACATCATGGCGCCAAGCCGCATCGCTTTGCCCAAAATTTCTGCCATACGCATCTGCTCCTGAGACAATAAAGAAAACAGGTTTTCGAATTTATGGCCTTTGCGTTGATTGCGATAGCGGTGCATCAACGAAAGCCCCAGGAATACTCTTTCGGCATGTTTCAACCCGCCCAAATTGGCCCGTGTAGCGTTGTCAAAGCAGATTTCGGCGCGATAATCGGGATGGCCGCGCCAACTTACATCATGCAGATGGCAGGCGGCTTTGATCAGGCGCGCTGCCTCGTCATCCGCGGTAGGGAAAAGCGGCAAAACAAATTTGAACAATTGCAAGCCAAAGCCGGGGGCGCGCGCATCTTTCATTTCTGCGAAGGCGCAGGCTTCAATCAGCGGATCTTTTTTGCGCAGTTTTTTTGACATTTGTTCGTATAAAAGCCCTTCGCGTATACCATAGCTGGAGAGGGCAATATCTATCGGTGTAAAACTCTCAACCAGCGCATCAAGAACTTCAATCGCGTAAGGTAGCAGCGCCATGCGTGCCCCCGAGATGCCGCATTTGATCCGCAATTTCTCAGGATCCGATTGGCGTAGGAAAGCGGCCGTTTTTTGTACTGCGTCTTTATCCATGCGGTATTCATGAATCACGTGTAACGGGTAGGCACGGCGCTCCATGTCGATACGCGCCAGCGCGCGCCAGGATCCACCCACCAGAAACAAACGGTTATGTTGCGGCCCCATTTTCTCCGTTAACTTGGCCATGTTGCGGGCAATCAACTGCTGGCGCGCCGCTGCACCGCCTTGAAGCTCGCGCAGCTTCAACGGGCCAATTCTTGCGCTGATGCGCTTGCCCACTTTGCCGTCGCCGATTTCGGCCAGCTCCATCGAGGAACCGCCCAAATCACAAATCAATCCATAGGCGCCGGGCCAGCCCAGTAACACGCCTTGTGCAGATAAGCGGGCCTCTTCTTTGCCCTTGATCACCAAGACCGCCTGACCGGTTTTCTCCTTTAGCTCTTGAACGAAAGCGGCGCCGTCTTGCGCGTCACGCACCGCCGCTGTAGCCACCGCGATCAAGCGCGGTATGCCCATGGCTTTTGCCAAATAAGTAAAGCGCAAAATCGCCGCCACCGCGCGCGCGCGGCCCTCGGGATTCAAGCACCCGGTTTCTGCCAGCCCCGCCCCCAAGGCACACATTATTTTTTCATTGTAATAATAGGCGGGCGAACGCGCAGCCCCGTCAAACACCACCAAACGCACCGAGTTTGACCCGATATCGACAACACCCACTTTCGACAGCGCGACCAGATCGCCTTTTTTGCGCAGGCGCGAGTCAAAGTTTGCCTGCTCCTGTTTGGAAGGCGCATAGTTTGACACCATTACAAGGCCCCCCGCGGGTGGTTTATCTGTCTCGCTTTATGGCGGCCAGAATGCGCTAGGTCAATCGCTTGAATGGTCCGCAGAAGCCAAAATTTTGCCTATCAGACTGCGCGTAACAGCCTGTTGTTTGCTCAGTGCGATACGGTCGATTTGCGCTACGATTATCTGCGCGGATTTGAACGAGCGTTCGATACGCGTGACCAGATATTGAATGGCATCGGGGCTGGGAAATAGCTGCCGGTCTGCAAAGAGTTTCACCAGGAGTGCTGCGAATAAAATATCGTCTGGAGCGTGTAATTCAGCGCTGCGGGCTCCGGCCAGTCGAGAGGCTAGATCGGGCAGTTTAATCCCCCAAAAAAGCGCGTTTTCACGCCCGGTCATCAGCAACCAGCCCGGC
>ENA-OREB01001338-OREB01001338.1-marine-metagenome-genome-assembly--contig:-NODE-1338-length-12094-cov-2.254889_pt1 | contig 12094 bp, 6 predicted proteins | sample MGYA00248625_ERZ508552 | MGnify/ENA primary metagenome ERZ508552 (study PRJEB26219, sample SAMN06267888) | marine metagenome | isolation source: Monterey Bay, California, USA | place: USA:Monterey Bay...
CAAAATTGGTATGACGATTAAGTTGCATGCTTCGCAAAAGGCACGAACATTCAAACCAATTTTGGCTTGGTTGACGTGGCAGAAATACGCGCCGGTGATCATCTTGTGACTTTGGAAAATGGGGTGCAAGAAGTCCTTTGGTCTGGCAAGAAAACGGTACGTGGGCGCGGCAAGCTTGCGCCAATTTGTTTTGAGGCGGGGGCTATAGGAAATTCTCAAGACCTGCGTTTGTCGCCCAACCATTGCGTTTATGTCAGCAACCCAATGGCCCAGCTTTATTTCGGAACGAGCGCTGCTTTGGTTGCGGCAAAATCTCTGGTCAATGGAACCACGATCAAACAGCTTGAAACGCTTTTTACCGACTTTTTGAAGACCACATCCAAGATGACCGCAGCATTTCTATTTCTGCGCGCCCATGAGGCGTATTTGCTTGGTGCATCCGTGTGGAATGCATTTAGTTTTCGAAATTTGTGAATAGTCTTTCAAAGCTTTTGTTGCCCCGTGCTGCTGCGTGAACTAGGTCAGGCGTAATGAGATACATTTGCAGGTGAATGACATGACCAAACGGATCGAAAAGCATGGGCTACAGGTCGATAAAATCCTTGTGGATTTCATCGAAGGCAACGCGCTTGAAGGTACGGGTGTCAATCCGGATGTGTTCTGGGCAGGTCTGTCGGATTTGGCGCATGATCTGGGGCCAAAGAACCGCGCATTACTTGCAGAGCGCGTGGAAATGCAGGGCAAGATTGATGCTTGGCATAGGGCGCACAAGGCAGGCGGTGACACGCGAGATGCCTACTTCGGTTTCTTGCGTGAGATCGGGTATTTGCTCCCTGAAGGGGATGATTTCCAGATCGATACGACCAACGTTGATCCAGAGATCGCAACAACGCCCGGTCCGCAATTGGTGGTGCCTGTTACGAACGCGCGCTTTGCGCTGAACGCTGCGAACGCGCGTTGGGGCAGCTTGTATGATGGGTTTTACGGTACGGATGTGATGGGCAGCGCTGCGCCAAAAGGCGCATATGACAGGGGCCGCGGTGCCCGCGTCGTGGCGCGTGCACGTGTGTTTCTAGACGAAACTTTCCCGATTTCAGGGGCTTCGCATGCAGATGTGCGTCGCTATAATGTACATGACGGGGCGCTACTGGTTGATGATTTACCACTAAGTGATCCGTCGCAATTCATTGGGTATCAAGGGCATCCGAAGGCCCCAAGTGCGCTCATTTTGCGCAACAATGGTCTGCATGTGGAGCTGGTCTTTGACCGCACGCATCCGATTGGCAGTCGCGATCAGGCGGGGCTCGCGGATGTTGTGCTGGAAAGTGCGCTGTCTGCGATTATGGATTGCGAGGATAGCGTTGCCTGCGTGGACGCAGAGGACAAAGTCGGCGCTTACGCGAATTGGCTAGGGCTCATGAAAGGCGATCTAGAAGAAACCTTTGAGAAAGGTGGCCAGATGATGACCCGCCGCTTGAGCGCGGATCGCGTTTACATAGCGCCAGAGGGCGGAGAAGTGTCGCTGAAAGGGCGCGCCCTTTTGTGGCTGCGCAATGTGGGTCACTTGATGACGAGCGAGTTGGCGCATGATAACGCTGGCGAACAGGTCCCCGAACACATAATCGATGCGGTCATGACAGCGCTCATTGGCGCGATAGACCTTGCGAGCGATGCAGGCTACGGAAACAGTTGTACAGGCAGCCTTTATATCGTTAAACCTAAAATGCATGGCCCTGTCGAGGTCGCGTTTACTTGTCGCCTTTTTGCGAGTATCGAAGTGCTCCTCTCGCTTCCCGCTAACACCATAAAGCTCGGCATAATGGACGAAGAGCGCCGCACTTCGGTGAATCTGAAACACTGTATATTCGAAGCGCGTGAGCGTCTCGTGTTTATCAACACCGGTTTCCTAGATCGCACGGGTGATGAAATTTACACCAGCATGAACGCGGGCGTATTTCCGCCCAAGGCACAGATAAAAGACCGCGAGTGGATCAACGCCTACGAAAATCGAAACGTTGAAATCGGATTAGCCTGCGGACTCCAGGGTCGGGCTCAAATAGGCAAAGGCATGTGGGCGATGCCCGACGAAATGGCTGCGATGATGAAGGCTAAAGTTGCTCACCCCCAATCTGGCGCCTCGACCGCATGGGTCCCCTCGCCGACTGCCGCTGTTCTCCATGCTATGCATTACCATGCCGTCGATGTGAGAGCGGCGCAAGAATCTGTTCGCCTTGGCACGCCCTCGACACTTTCAGCGCTATTAACGATTCCTTTACTCGGTCACGAAACCCCGCTCGATGCACAGAGCATTGAGCGCGAGCTTGAAAATAATATTCAAGGAATTTTAGGCTATGTTGTACGCTGGATAGAAAGCGGTATTGGTTGCTCGAAAGTGCCTGACATACACAATATAGGGCTTATGGAAGACCGTGCAACCCTCCGGATTTCCGCAGTTCATGTGTCGAACTGGCTTAAACATGGCCTCTGCAATACCGAACAGGTTATCGCGATAATGCAGCGCATGGCTAAGGTCGTAGACGAGCAGAACGTAAACGACCCGCTATACAGGCCAATGGCAGACGACTTCGAGGCAAGCGCGGGCTTCGCCGCGGCCAAAGCGCTTGTCTTTGATAATCCGACACTGCCTAATGGCTACACGGAGCCGCTCCTGCATGCGCATCGGGTTATGTACAAGGCTTCTTAGCCTTAGGACTTCCCAAAAAATAGTCGAGGCTAAGATTTGTCAACGTATCAACCGATAGACCTTCCGGACCGTTTGAGTGTCACTGATGAAGAAATGGTTTCGCAGGCAGAAGGCTATTTCGAGTTTATAAAAACAAGACACAGTGTTCGCGATTTTTCGTCTCGCTCTGTCCCTAAAGCAGTAATCGAGGCAGCGATCCGCGCCGCCGGCACAGCACCGAGCGGCGCGAACCATCAGCCTTGGCATTTTGTCTGCGTCAGCGATCCGACCATAAAACGAAGCATCCGTCAGGCTGCCGAAGTCGAAGAGAGAGCATTCTATGGCGGCAAGGCAGGAGACGAATGGCTCAAAGACCTAGCCCCGCTTGGCACCAATGAGCAAAAATCTTTCCTTGAAACGGCACCTTGGCTGATAGCCATATTCATCGAGCGACAAGGCAAAGACGAGCAAGGCAATAAGCGAAAGAACTACTACATGCCTGAATCGGTCGGCATCGCGACCGGTTTTCTCATTAACGCATTGCATGCGGCTGGGCTAGCAACGCTGACCCACACACCGAATCCGATGAAATTTCTCAGCGAGATCCTTGAACGGCCTCCAACCGAGCGCCCCTATCTGCTTCTAGTCGTAGGCCATCCGGCCGAAGAAGCGACAGTGCCTACTGCCGCCAAACAGAAAAAAACACTCAAAGAAATAAGTACATTTAGGGAAGATAATTCGAACAAATGACAACCCTACAGCAGGCTTGGGAAAGCGATATTCTTTGTCAAAATATTTAGTGCTATCCTCATCCCTTAGCAACCACTTTATTAAACCAAAAAAAGAGTAAGCATCATGAAAATACTCGTTATGGGGCTACCCGGCGCTGGCAAGACGACGCTCGCCGAGCAACTGCACAAAAAACTGACAAACTGCACATGGCTTAACGCTGACGAGGTCCGCAAAGAGGCCGACGATTGGGACTTTTCTGAGGAAGGCCGGTTACGTCAGGCAAAGCGCATGGCCGACTTTGCCCAAGCTCAGGTCGACCAAGGCAAAATTGCCCTGTGCGATTTCGTTGCACCCACAACCATAACCCGCGATACGTTTCATGCAGACTTTACAATCTGGCTAGACACGATCGATGAGAGCCGCTTCGAAGACACCAACGCGCTCTTCGAATGGCCTACTCAATTCAATCTGCGCCTAGCAGATTGGAACTACGATATAGGCGCGATCGTCGACGCAATAGAAGAAAAGCGAAACGCCTAAATATCAGTGTGCAGCAGATGTAGATGGTTTTCGAACTGAGTCAAGATATCGCTCATAAGCTCCTCTTTCGAATAACCCGCCACATCATACTGCTGCGCGCCTTCTAATAGCGTCACCTCTGCCCGCCAATAATTGCGCTCAGGTTTTTTCGTAGGAAGCTCTGGAAAGGCAATTGAGGGAAGCGAGTATTCGCGCAGCTTAATTTCATAGAGAAAATCAAACTCCTCGCCTTGACCCGCCGTTAACCGAATCAAATTCTCCTCGGCTTCAATCCCTGCATGCAGGATATTTTGCGTGATCAATTGCGCCAGCACCTCTTCCATTGCCTGCCTCGCCGTGGTCTCAAGATACGCCTGAGCCTCGCCTTCTTTAAACCTCCCCAGCATCGCTTTTAACCGCGATTGCCACGCCTTAGAGCCCCCAGCAACAGGTACGCTCGATGTAGCGATTGGCCGCACGCCGCGCACAGAAGGCTCTGCATGCAGCGCCCTCATTAACCCATAACAGACTAAAAACATCACGATGATTAACGGCAGCGCACTACTAATCGCCGCTGTTTGAAGCGCAGCTAGACCGCCCGCGACGAGCAGTGTTGCCGCCACAGCACCCTCAGACACTGCCCAGAATATTCTCTGCCAAACCGGCGGATTCTCGGCGCCACCTGAGCTAATGATATCTATGACAAGAGAACCTGAATCCGATGAAGTAACGAAAAAAGTCACGATCAGCATCGTGGCCAGTGCAGACGTGATGCCGGTCAGTGGCAACTGGTCGAGCAGAACAAAAATCGCCGTAGGCATATTAGTTTGTACCGCTGTCGCCAAGCCTGCGCCTGCTTCGTGCATCTCTAACCATAATCCGCTGTTGCCGAATATCGTTAACCATAAAAAGGTAAAGCCCGACGGAACAAGCAACACACCGAGAATAAACTCGCGAATCGTACGACCGCGTGAAATTCGAGCGATAAACATGCCGACGAACGGGGACCATGAAATCCACCACGCCCAATAGAATAGCGTCCAATTGCCAATCCACTCGTTTGGCTCATAGGCATAGATTCTAAAAGTCATGTCAACGAGACCAGATAAATACATGCCGATATTCTGAATCAGGCTGCTGAGCAGCATGACGGTTGGACCCGCAACTAGCACGAAAACCATCAGCAGTAATGCCAGCACTAAATTAAGCTCACTCAGCCTTCTGATACCTGCGTCCAGACCTGCAACCACTGAAACTGTTGCAGCACAGGTGATCGCTGCTATCAGTGCGACCTGCACCATAATAGAAACGGGCAGGCCGAACAGGTAGTTGAGACCCGCATTCACCTGCATAACCCCTATACCGAGTGAGGTGGCAACGCCGAACATCGTGCCTAGGATAGCGAAAATGTCGACAGCGTTTCCCCACTTACCGTAGATTTTATCTCCAATCACCGGGTATAGCGCCGAACGCAGTGTTAGGGGGAGATCATGGCGAAAAGAGAAATACGCTAACGCCAGGCCGATAATTATGTAGATTGCCCACGCATGCAGACCCCAGTGAAAGAACGTCACTTGCATTGCATTGCGCGCCGCGTCTATCGTGCCACCCTCGCCTACTGGCGGTTCTAGAAAGTGTGTCATCGGCTCCGAAACACCGAAGAACATAAGCCCAATTCCCATGCCCGCACTGAACAACATGGCAAACCAACTGCCGTAGCTGTATTCAGGCTCCGAGTCATCTGCACCTAACCTTAGGTGTGCAAAACGGCTAAAGGCCAAATAGATCACCAGCATAAAAAAGCCGGCGACAGACCCCATATAGAGCCAGCCAAGATTCGTGAGTAACCAAGACTGAAGATCAGAAAATACCAACGACGCGTGTTCACTAAAAAGCGCGCCGTATAAACACACGGCGATAATAAGGCCAGCGGAAATAAAGAATACTGGCTTATTCAATGTCGACTCTGGCTCCTCAGGTGAGGCAGGATCCAGTTTGGCTCTTACTTGGTCTAGCATAATATTTCCTAGTTGATTCGTGCCTTTATCGACGACGAATTGCACGGCCTTTTTTGGCCACACTCATTATTCTTCTCATTCATGACTAAGGTCGCCCAGCGCGTTGCGCAGGGGGTCAAGATAATTACTGTAGTTTCGCCATTGGTCGACGCCACTCTTACTAATCGGCTGCCTAACTTGCTCAGAGCTTGGCGTTCTTACATTGCGCTTATTACGGTGAAACTCAACACAAGCCTGCTCGAAAGGCAGACCGCAAAAATCGAGAAGCTTACGCACCTCGCCTTCTAAATCATCGATTAACTTCTCGTTCTCGAGTCGATGCACAAAACCAGGTAAGACTTCATCCCAGTGCGCCATCAAATCTACATAGTCGCTGTAGTAAGTGCCGATATCCTCCAGCGAGTAGCTAAACTCCTGCCCCTCAGCGAACAACTGCTTAAAACCACTAAAGCAGCACGCCATAGAGCCACGCCTTGCATCGATGATTTTGGCATTAGGGAGAATCAGCTTAATGAGCCCGATATGACGGAAGTTATTGGGCATCTTGTCTATAAAAAATGGTGAGCCGGCACGATGAACAGCAGTCTGTTCAATAAACTCTTCGCCAAATTCTGTCAGCTGCGCGCTACTTAATTGCGCAAGGTTTGCTGGATAGGCGTCGTAATCGTCACGTTCACGTGCCAGCTTGCCAGCACCCCGTCCCTGCCCTAATCTGCGCAGCCTTTGCGAAAGCGACAGGATATTAGGAAGTTCGAGCGTGCCATCAACCAGACTGTGTGACGCGAGTATTTGCTCGACTAGAGTCGAACCCGCACGGGGAAGGCCAAGAATGAATAGAGGATCCGGCGCTTGGCAGCCGGCGTCATTCTTAGACTCGAACAGGTCACGGGTGCAGGCGATTTTTTGCGCCGCAATATCCTCGGTCATCGAACTTGCATGATAGCGACTCTGTGCTTTTTTTAATGCATTGCCCTGCTCGTAATATTGGAATGATTCGGCGAAGCGCTGACGATCTTCGAACGCTTTGCCTAGGGCAAAATTCATATAGACGCGATCGTTATGCGCAAGCCGAGGCTGCAAGACCTGCGCCTGCATCGATGTCACTTCGTCGTCGCTAAATTGATACACCTTAAGATTAGCGAGCGAGTAGTAGGCCTCTCCATGACCAGGATTATTGGCGAGAGCTCGGTGATATGACGCAACCGCTGCGTCATACTCGCCTTGCGTTTTCTGTGCGTGACCGATCGATGTCAGCGTAAGACTGTCGCTGGGAAGATATTCAAGCACACGCGAGAACAACCCTAATGCTTCTTCGAATTCACCGCTCTGCATCGCTTCAACAGCGGCGAGCGAAATGAATTGCGGATTGTTTGGGCTGCTTGCCAGAAGTTTCTGAGCTTCTGTGCGCGCGTCAACGAATCGTTGACGTTTCCGCAATGTTTGAATGTAGTCGATGTGCACCGGAATATTGTCTGGAGCAAGGTCATGCGCGCTGGACAATAGTGTCTCGGCATCGTCTAACACTCCAAGGCGACAACCGATGTCGGCGAGCAAGCGCATACCTTCGACGTTAGCAGGATCGCGCAGCATAAATTGCCGACACAAATCTTCGGCCTTGAGTAGCTTTCCTTGCGAAATGAGATCGACGACCGCCACCAAGGGTTTGGGCTGACTCAATAACTGTTTTAGTTGCGCGCTTACCTGCTCATGCAGCTGGGGTCGATCAAGCTGCCTCAGCATTTGCAGCTGTCCTTTGTAGCTGGCCTCCAAGGCAGGATTGTAATGACAAGCCCAGCTGTAGGCTCTAAGCGCAGCTTCTGCGTCGCCCAAGACTCGATGATTATGCCCCTCTTCTTGATACGCTCGACCATGATTTGGCGCACAGGCAACCAGCGACGTAAGCGTTGCAAGTGCGCTTCCGGTGTCGCCTAAATAGCGCTGCGCTACCGCAACAAGGTAGAGGATTTCTTCGTTTCGCGAATGCTCGGACATTAGGGGTAATAAGAGAGAAAGTGCCGCGGCAAATTCTTTTTGGGAGATGGCTTGAGTGGCCTTGTCGATAGTCGCTACGAGCTCAGCGTCACCGGCATCGCTGACGCCGAGATCTGTGTTGCTGTTGATTTCTGCCGCCTGTTGGATTGGGCTCATACTCGGGGTCTTAGGCTCCTTCGCCTCTGCTGCTTTTCGTATGACTCTTGTGCGGCCTGCTTTCCTCAGAATACAGTGTTATCAGAGTCAAATCGATGCCCCGCCTGTAATAGGCGAGAACGAGAACGCCCCTGAAGCGGGGCGTTCGTCTAACTTCTATGCAAAAACCGTCTGTGCACTAGAAGTCATAAGAGACTCTGACTCCCATCGTCCTTGGTCTCACGTAGTTCACACGATCTCTGTCGAAATTGTATGAACGGGCGATTTCGGCCCGCTCATCGCTCAGGTTTTCGGCAAAGAACTCGGCCGACCACGTATCCGACGTCACACCGGCGCTAAAGCCTAACAGTGTCCAACTATTTAACTTGTCACGGTTAATCGACACGATGTCGCTATAAGAAGCCGCCGAATAGGCAATCTGCGGCATGACGTGTGCGGTCATTCCTGACCCTATACTCCATTCGTAACGCGCGCGAAGATTTGCCTGACGCTCAGGCGCATAGGCAAGTGAGTCGCCTAGGGTCACGTCGTTAGTTGGAGTTATTACTCGGGTAATTTCCGTATCTAAAACAGAGAATGCACCTGTAACAGTTAGGCCGGACATTGAAGGTGGCGCCCAAATAAAGTCACCTTCAACACCTTTGATTTCGGCATCGGCTGCGTTGTCCGAGAAGAACAAGTTAGTAATCGACGGATCGAAAATCGTAGTCTGCAGACGTTCGATCTCAGCGAAGAATACGCTGCCATTGAAGCGCAGCGTATAATCTAATAAGTCAGTCTTCCAACCAAACTCATAGTTAGTCATGTCGTCGGTATCGATCGAGTAGGGCACTGTAAACGTGCCAGCAGGATTAGTCGCGCCGCCTGGGCGGTTCAATAATCCTGGGCGATAGCCCTCGGAGAATGTTGCGTAAAGTAGCTGATTGTCATTGGGCGTCCATGTCACACTTGCCTTGGTAATAACGCCGTCTGTCGAGGCAGTATCTGGTCGCGGGTCTGCAAACAGAGTATCGAGATTATTACCCGCATTATTATCTGTTGTTGCGCCGAAGTTGCCGAATGAACCTGCTGCGCTACCTACGAGGTCAACCTCTACGTCGTACCAACGCGCACCAACAGTCACAGCAAACTCGTCGTTGAGGCGAATTTTCGCTTCTCCGAACACCCCTTTTTGCTCGTCAGTACGCAACACGTCATTGCGGAATATGACGCCATTGGGCCACTGGCCTTGGTCGCTCGTTGAGTTCTCAGCAGAAAAATTTGGACCGAAGCCTGTCTCGCCATTAAACGCGATGGCCTGACGCGAGCCTAGGTAGGTAAAGTCGTTCTTCTCAGCGAGGTCGAGCGTGCTGTAGAAACCACCGACAGTGGCGCTAATCATCCGATCGGCATCCGTCGATAAGCGAATTTCATGGCTGCTGACTTCGGTTTGCGACGTGCTCTTTACGAACATGTTTGGCGCCTGACATGTGCCGCTAGGCGCGCTTGCGCCCGGATAAGTCACGCTGCCATCACAAATGTAGTAAGGCAGATACTGACCGACGAAAATATAGTCAGCATAGTCAATAAATTGATCTGTCTCGCGATCAGTGAAGGCGCCTGTGTAGATTGCTTCCAATTCACCTATGCGTCCGGCGAGAGTCCAATTAGTATTGCTAAAAGCATCTTCTAACGAGTCATCTTCGTAGCGCTGAATCTCGAGATCTCCAAGATTGGGATCGGCAAAGAAAACACCGTCGGTCTCGAGTTCTTGTTCGGTGTGTGCAACGGTCAGAGACCAGTCGTCGTTAATATCCCACAGCGCCGACAGACGAACACCTGAATACGTTGTATCGTTAAAATCTTCTTCAACGCGCGTCGAATTGTCGGCATCGATAAAGTTCACGCCGCTAAGATCGGCTGTGGACTGAAAACCTGCCCTGCCTGCGCTGACTGGTAAGCCGTTGCTACGCACTGTGCCTTCGGGTCTAAAGCGCGCACTTTCGGTAAGATTGCGTTGGCCCACTACGTTATCGATGTAGCCGCCTTGATTGTCGACGTAAACCACGCCGCGGACGGTGAGCTTGTCGTTGATCGGAATGTTAACCATAGCCTCGACATTATTGCTCATCTCACCTTTGCGGGTGAAGGCAGTGCCGAGGTCGATGCTCGCGTAATTGCCGCTCGGATCGGGCTTATTGGTAATCAAGCGTACCGTACCTGCTTGCGAACTTGCCCCGAAGAGCGTGCCCTGTGGACCCGATAATACTTCGACACGCGCTAAGTCAGCGGCATAGACATCGAGGTTTCGACCCGGCTGCGCGAGCGGCTGTTCGTCGAGGTAGAGAGCGACATTAGGTGCGAGACCCGCAACGCCGGCAACAGTCAGGCCAGGAGTGGTAGACGCTACACCGCGGATATAAATCGTGTTTTGGCCAGGGCCACTGCCGCCCGCTGTGACGTTAGGGAGCTGGAGAAGGTAATCTTCGAAATTCGAAATGCCGAGTTGGTCGAGGGCTTCTTCGCCTAGCGCTGAAACCGCAACCGGTATGTCCTGCATACTCTCGGTGCGCTTGGTTGCGGTCACCAGCACTTCTTCAATTTGTGCGTGGGCTGTGAAGGCCGTCGACGCGAGCGCGACTGCGAGACCTAATTGCTTTTTGCGGAACTGACTACCAAACATACATCTCCTTTACATTCTTTGCTGGAATACACGCCTAGGGAACGTAGCCCCTAGGCCTGCAAAATTGAGGCGCCGCAAGTCTCGGTGAACTCACCAAGCGGCACTGTCATGTCATTAATTTCCCAGCCAGTATATAGAAGTAGAAGTAAATTAGTACCCCCAGAATGATATCACCACTAGAAAAGGGGGTAGGAAAAAGAAGAGGATTTTTTGTAAATACATTAAAAACAACAATATAAAGAGCTAATTCTGACTTCTCTGCGCCAAACTCTACGAAGAATTGTCATGCAATTTAATTCGATATCTAAACAATTTGCTTAATAGACAGCAAAAAGAGACTATAAGTATTAGCAGCTTATCCGCGCCCCTTTGCACTAAAATGAAGGCAGGATCTGATCGCCACCTCCAAAAAGCAGACCATCAGCACGGAGTTCTTAAACCGAACCCCTCAACGAAACCCCTACGCGGAACCCTTAAATAAACGGAACTTCACTTAGATGAAAGACTACGACGAACTACTGATTGCACTCAGACGGATAACCCGTGCGATCGACCTCTATTCAAAACGCCTGCAAAAAGACACGCGGCTGACGATCTCGCAGCTGCTGGTGATGGATGCAATCGTCAAAATAGACAAGCCGACTCCAAGCGCGATTGCAAAATCGATTCTGCTCTCTCAGGCCACGGTCACCAACCTTATCGATCGCCTTGAAAAAAACGGACTCGTCCAACGCAAACGCCTCGGTACCGACAAGCGAACAATAAATGTCGTGCTTACAGAACTTGGCGAAACTAAATACGAGGAGGCGCCTGAGTTACTTCAATCTGGCTTTTTGCGCGAGTACCGAAAACTCGAATCCTGGGAGCAACATTTGCTGGTTAGCGCTGTAGGTCGAGTAGCCAGTATGATGGATGCCGAGGATATTGATGCCTCGCCAATTCTTGCGATTGGCGATAATATAAAAACAGATATAAATAGTAATACTGTATTATTCACAATGAAGATTAATAGTGTTTTAAATGAATTAAGGAAAAATAGGGAAGAAAATGATAAAACAAAAAGCGATAAATATAAAAAAATTATAACAGCTAGTTTAGATAAAACATTTAAAACACGCAATGATAATACAAAAAATCTTTCTTTGGTACCATTTAAAAAACCTAAAAATGAAAATGTAAGTAAAACGGATATAAATGAAATTATACGTCAAATTCAAAATAAATACAATTTAATCTACAAAGATACCTCATCAAATGATGTTAAGTCGGTAATTAAGCCAAAACGGATTTTGAAACATACAGGTACGCAATTTCCACCCCCTCCTCCGCCTC
>ENA-OREB01001340-OREB01001340.1-marine-metagenome-genome-assembly--contig:-NODE-1340-length-12085-cov-3.258827_pt1 | contig 12085 bp, 8 predicted proteins | sample MGYA00248625_ERZ508552 | MGnify/ENA primary metagenome ERZ508552 (study PRJEB26219, sample SAMN06267888) | marine metagenome | isolation source: Monterey Bay, California, USA | place: USA:Monterey Bay...
TGACTTTCCCAAATCCAATCTTTCTATTTTCAATTGCCAGCTGTGCCAATTGACACATCGCACGTCGGTCACCTTCGCAGACCTCAGCAGCGGCATCGTAATCTCCCTTTGAAAGCGGTTCTTCGACCGCCTCAAGAAACAACGTCTGCATGGCTTCACTTTTAAACTGTTTTTGACGCACCCGCGACCAAACCATAACGACGCAGAACGCACCCCAAAGAGCAATAAGAAACATCACTAAATAAATAACGTTTCCTAATAATGAAAAAACTTGATCCATAATTCCTTAATCTCAGTTGAGTTGTGTTTCTAACAGTTGATTTTTTATTTTTAACGGGTTTCACGATGAGATTGCGTTTCGAAGTTTAAGTAAAACACAATCGATCGTGACAGCTCATCGATTCAATCCCCAGCTTCGATAGGCCGATTGTACAGCTTTTAGTCCGAGCTTGTGGTCACAAGGACTACCGATAGGTAATATCCTCCACAATAAACTCATAACCACTGCCGCCTGGTACGACTTTAAGCTCAGTCCGTTTAATGTCAGCGACGGTTTTACCCGTTCCCTCCAAGGCAGCGTTCTCAACCACACGAATCTGAGCCCGTGTTGCTTCCGGATAAAACTGAGCCTGCACGGTCGATCCAAGCTGAACCCCTGCTCGCTTGCAAAGCTCCTGGTCCCAGCGCCGTAAGCGAATTTTCTCCGGAGTAAAACGGAGCGTTCCGTTTTCTGCCTCGCGATTGGACTCGGCAACCCTAATTGGCCCTGACAAATTTTGCACTCGCCAAATGTTGTTTTTTGTTTGATGGATGACACCAATATCAATGGAGAAAAAAGTCAACTGCTTTGCGTAGATGCCTATATCTTCGGCTTCATAGTTAATCACCCAGCGTTGCCACTCCGGCACACCATTACCACCGGTACCTGGACCGCCTTCTCGGGAACCGTATCCGCCTCCAGCTCCCATCAAAACTGCGTCTCCACTCCGCTTCTCCAAGTTAGCCCGCACTGAGGATACCGAATCAGTAACTGCCTCCAATGCGTTAGCCAGTTGCGGTGTTTCAATTTCTGGAAATTCTTCTACTCCAGGTTCCAAAACATCGTCCGCAACTCCTTTAGGCTTCTCATTTCCCGCTTCATTGACAATTGGAATTGGGCCAGCCATCCGCTGGCTAAAATCAAAAACAGAGGTAATCCAAATTAAGAACAGCACAGAAAACAAGAAGCCGAACAAAATTATGAACGCGGTTAACGCCGCACTGAGGCGATCATACCGAGACGATTTCGTTTCGACATTTAAACTAATTTTCGGTGCTGAAACATAACCTTCACTCATCGCCGAACTCTCTTCCACAAAAGTGCCCCGTTTGTATTTCCACTAAAAAAACTCTTTCGCCGCTTAAAAAGCCAGTCGCAACTCAAATCAACATTCAGAACGAAATCAGTCGAGCAACTCTGCGCTTGGACGAATTTTCAAAAACCATTCCGTCCAACTACGCTTCATCTCGCTGAGCTCAAGCCGGCACGAATCACTCTCCTCACCTGTCAAAGCATCAGGATCACGCAATGCATTTTTACGAGTCAGGTCGCTCAACTTCATTGAATCAATTTTCCGACTGACCAACCTCAACCCATCATGAGCCTCAAGACAGATTCGCAAATCCGGATCTCCGAGGGCGTACAACAAGGCTGGAACATTATCCATCGCCTGCTCTCCAGCGAGAAAACGCACAGCAATCAATCGCCGGAAGTAATTCCTCGCGGCGATCATGCTCTGCAAAAAGGCTTTTATCTCCCCTCGCGACTTGTCGTCCTTCGCACGAAATTCCGAAATCTGTTTCTTCAAAGCCTCTGCCAATTCACGCAACTGCTCGTTATCGGCTTCCCCCTCTTTCATCATCGAAATCAAATCGCTGAGATTCTTCTCTGTTTCGACCTGCCGAATTAGTCCGTTCGCACCGGTCCTTAAAACCGAATCTTTTTTGAATCCTTGCCCACCAAGAGCGCGACTTGCTGCTGGTTCAACGTTTAGGACTTCACTACTCCGAACCAAGAACAGAACCGCCAAAGCGGGCGACCAGATAGCGTTCTCTTTACTTTGAGCCTTAATAACGTAGTTGCCGCCCCTTTGCCCGAGCAAGTACTCGAACCCCTCGTCGTACCAATTCACGAGTTTTCCATTGCCTACATTGCCTTCACCTTGCTCTCGGAAATAGGCATACCTCTCGAGAGTAAACAGGTAATAACAAGTGAAAGGCACGTCTCGATTGACCTTAAACCCTCGCTCCAGCCAAGCATTTCCAGCGCGAACCTTGTTCGAAAACTTCCCGCGATCGAACTGAACGAGTGGGCCAGTCTTATTCAGGAGCGAACTTTTGCCGTCCACCGGTTCGACATAGATAGTCACCGTTTTAGGAAGTCCGATTGTTTCCTTGGCCAGCGACTTCGTCATTGACTTCGCTCGCTTATTGAGCTGAAGGAAATCGGAAAGCAAATACGCAGTTCCACCGCCAGCAAACGTCATTGAAACACTCGGTGTGGCTTCGTATGCTTCCGAAGCCGATGCCCGTTGGGGTTTAGAACCAGGGTCATTTGGCTGTCCCGAAGCTTTTAATTTGTAAGCCCACCCTCCGTCGGGCGCTTGGGAGTTCAATGTCCAATCCAATGTCCTTTTCGCCATCTGCACATCCATGTCGAAACCGTGCAATTTTGCGACAAACATTGCAAGAGCGGCAAACTGCGTTTGCGACATGTCACAGCTCTTGTAACCCTCGTTTTTGTAAGTGTAGGAGCCATTCGGATTCTGACGATCCTCCAAAAAACGAAGTAATTTCTTGATTGGCTCTCGGTACGCCCGCGCGTTAGTTTCGGCCAACAAGATAATCGTGATGCACGGCAGGTACATCTCACGTTCATTCTCGATCATTTCGTCGACTTGTGCCGCAACGTCTTCGCAGGCCTGCTTCACCAGTGGATCACTTAAAGGCACACTGCCCCTGTATCGCTTACTATGCTGAACGATTGCCAGAGCGGCAAGCACACGGGAATTCATCTGTGAGTTTGGTTTAACCGCTCCTTTAAGATAGTTAACCAAATCATCCGCAAGCGCCCTAACCTCCGGGTGATCAGGGTTGTAAACCGCTTGGGCTGAAGCATTCGGTGTGACGAGAAACACACTTGCCAAAAAGACGGCACAAGAAACACACAAGGTAATGGCGCACGCCAATCCAGGATTGCGAGGAGCCAATATTTTGACACCTTGCCGCAAACCGAGAGTTCGACAACCAACTTTTTCTTCAATCATTTCGATTGAATCCATTCGCTATGCTCCGTAATTTCTTGCCTCTTGCGCTGCACACCGACGTATTCCAATCACCGATCAACATGCAAGCGCAGCCTAGAACAACAATCCAACGATCCACCTCTGCCAAAAGCCCATCTCCGTGCGACCGACAATGCCGAGGGCCTACATCAGAATGCCGCAAGGAGGCCGATGCCCGCCCGCAGTCGATCTCGGATTTTGAAAATCCCTTGGAAACGCAGCCTATCTTCTCTGACCTTCGGTTGGCTAATGGTAATTTTTGTGCCCCAGCATGTCAACCAAATGGCCGTCGTTCGATCGAGCGAGCGCTCAGGTTAACTCGTTTATTTCTCAACATCGAAATATTCAGTTAGTCCCCCAAAACACGAACAATACGATCTGATACCAACCGCCCACTCTCAACTCTACATTCAGAACCCGATCCCCTATCAAAAACCCTTGCCCATGAATCCACAAAAGCGAGTGTGGGCACGTGCCGAATCGCAATCAAGTTCATCGCCAGCGAACCATGGCCCACTCCGCGGTCCCGAAGAGATGACCGCTTCAGGCTTCAAATACTGCCAATACTTTCTCTAAAACGCCCAAAAGTATCGACAAAACGCCGATTGACAATTCCAACCTCAATCAAGTACATTCTCTCCCTACAAGTCACACGATGACAAAGCGGAACGGAAACGAGACGCTGATTCACTGTGTGGGATGGTCGGGTAGCTCAGTTGGTAGAGCAATGGATTGAAAATCCATGTGTCGGCGGTTCGAGCCCGCCCCTGACCACTTCCTTGACATTGAAAAGCCCGCTCCTCAACGAGCGGGCTTTTTTTGTAGGCAATTACAATTCCTCAACAGACACAAGGAAAAACAGTTGCCGAAGCTCACTGCAACTCGTTAAACTGGCTTTTTAAAGAACCAACGGCAAACCCAACCCATTCATTTTAACAATCTAGGTTGAGTTTTTTTACGCGGCCACAAGACACTTTCGCTTTTTAACCATCGCTTTGGTTACATTAGAGGCGTGACTTTTTAGACAATCATTAACTAGGCGGGGCGACCACACCCATGAGAAAATCACGATTCTATTTACTTGCAACTCCGATTTGTGTTCTTACCCTGCTCGCTCTGGGCGTAACCCTGGCAAGCGACCCACCCACCAAAGAAAAGCCAACCATTGCTTTCGTCACAAATCAGATTGCCAGCTTTTGGAACATAGCCGAGGTCGGTGCTAATGACGCTGGAGAAGATTTCGATGTCGAGGTCGATGTTCGATTTCCTAACGAAGCAACGGCAACCAAACAGAAACAAATTGTGGAAGACCTGCTTTCGAGCGGAATCGACGCGCTGGCCATCAGCCCAATTGACGCCGTCAACCAGCAGAACATGCTTAACGGCTGGGCTGGAAAAATCCCTCTCATCACTCACGATTCTGACGCACCTGAGACCGACAGAATTCTTTACATTGGCGTCGACAATTACGCAGCAGGCCGAACCGTCGGCAAATTAATCAAAGACGCATACCCCAACGGAGCACGTGTCATCCTTGCCATTGGACGACTCGAACAAGACAACGCACAAAAACGCCAGCAGGGAGTGATCGACGAACTTCTTGACCGGGAAGTTAGCTTTGAATGGCGTGACGAAGTTGAAGAAGTCAAAGGAGATAAGTTCACGATCCTGACAACCCTCGTAGATCAGGGAGCAACCCAAGTTGCAAAACAAAAAGCGGAAGACGCTTTGAACACCTACCCCAATGTCGACGTCATGGTGGGACTGTTCGCCTACAACCCTCCGGCGATGCTTCAAGCAATCAAGCAAGCAAACAAATCAGACAAAGTAAAAGTCGCCGGTTTTGACGAGGATGACGCAACGCTTCAAGGAATCAAAAATGGAACCGTGATCGGTACCGTTGTCCAAAATCCTTACGAGTACGGATACCAGTCAGTTCGGGTACTTTCAGAATTACTAAAAGGTAATAAAAAAGTAATTCCAGCAAGCAAATACATCGACGTCCCCGCCAGAGCCGTTACTAAAGACGGCCGGAAAATTGGTGGCAAATCAACTGAAAATGTCGATGAATTCTGGGCTGATCTTAAAGAAAAAGTCGGTAACTAACTCCTCACTGGAGCAGGAAGTCACAAATCACCCCTTGGCCAACTCCTTAAAACGAACATCACAAGTGTTGCCGGAACTGAACCCTGCTCCTGCTCGATGTTGATAAAAGTAATTCGTTGTCTGAACACCTACTAGAAGTAGATCGCCTTTCGAAAAGCTTTCCCGGCGTGCGTGCGCTGCATCAAGTCAGCCTCACACTTAAGCCCGGTGAAGTGCTGTCCGTTATTGGAGAAAACGGTGCTGGCAAAAGCACTCTGATGAAAATCCTAGCCGGTGTTCAACCTGCGGATTCAGGGGAAATTTTTGTTGACGGCAAGAAAACATCATTCGAAAACACCCGGGCGGCGATGGATCACGGCATCGTCCTGATCCATCAGGAATTAAATCTCTGTGACAACTTGAACGTGGGTCAAAATATATTCCTTGGTCGGGAACCACGAAAACTTGGCATCGTCAACACCCGTGAAATCAGCCAAAGATCCGAAGAATTCTTAAAGCGCGTCGGGCTGTCGGTCTCCCCCCAAACGATCGTGGGCCGACTTACCATCGGCAAGCAACAAATGGTGGAAATCGCCAAAGCACTCTCGGTAGACGCGCGAGTCCTGATCATGGACGAACCAACCTCCAGCCTTTCCTCGAAAGAATCCGCTTCTCTGTTCGAACTTATCGAGTCACTGAGAGATCAAGGCGTGAGCATCATCTATATCTCACATCGACTTGCGGAAGTAAAACGACTTTCCGACCGTGTGATTGTCTTGCGGGATGGAGAATACTGTAACGAATTAATTGGGGACGAAATCACTCACGCGAATATGGTTTCCAACATGGTGGGACGCGACATTTCCCAGTTCTACAATCGAACGCCTCACCCGATTGGCGAAACAGTCCTCAAAGTAAACCAACTCACGACGCCTCACTGGCCCCAACACTCTGTTTCTCTAGAAGTCAAAGCGGGAGAGATCGTTGGCCTTGCCGGACTGGTGGGCAGTGGGCGAACCGAACTCTTGCGTAGTATTTTTGGAATTGATCGCCCCATCTCCGGCAGCCTCGAAATAGGCAAGAAAACCGTCCAAATCCGAAATCCAAAAGAAGCCGTTCACCATGGAATTGCACTTGTCCCGGAAGACCGCAAGCAGCACGGGCTGATAATTGACCTGAGCGTTCAGGACAACATTGGAATTGCCGGTCTTCAAAAGCATGCCAACCGTTTTGGATTTCCAAACTTCCAAAGACAAAAATCCGACACAGATAGCATGATCGATCGACTCGGAATTAAAACTCCATCCGCGCGCCAAATTTCAAAATTCCTGTCCGGGGGGAATCAACAAAAGGTCGTCCTCGGCAAATGGCTTTCGATGGCCCCCAAACTCTTGCTACTGGACGAACCGACACGCGGAGTTGACATTGGTGCCAAGCAGGAGATTTATCAACTAATTGAGAAACTTGCTTCCGAATCCATGGCGATCCTCTTCGTTTCGAGTGAACTGGAAGAAGTCATCGGAATATCAGATCGAGCCTATGTGATGCACGAAGGACAGCTAACTGGCGAACTCGACCGAAGCGAGCTAAACGAAGAATCAATCATGCGGCTCGCCACCAACACCGCCGAGCATAAAGAGGCAAAAATATAATGGGTGACCGTGGAACCGGCTTGTTGAAAATTGCAGGCATTACAACTTTACTATTGTTACTTTGGTGTATCCTCGTCTGGGAATCGCCGCTGTCGTTTTTGACTCCCAACAATCTTGAAAATCTCCTTCGCCGAACCTCGCTTTACGGTGTACTGGGGATCGGTGTAGCGTTCGTAATCATTTCCAGCGGCATCGACCTCTCCATTGGTTCTCTGGTTTGCCTGGCTGCCTGCCTACTCGCCCTCTTCCTGCAAGTCGATTATGTCCCCGTCGGGCAAGTAGAAGTCTGGCAAGTCAGAGCGGATGCTTCAACGATTTCAGTCGCCGCGGAGCATGGATTTAAACAGGGCGATGAATTGTGGTACTACAAAGACCGACGAAACAAAGGGCTCGTCAAAGTCGTCAACATTGGCGACACCGAATTGCTCGATGGAAAATCGGTAACCGTCCTCACCGTTGAACCGCCGCCAAAGCGAGATCAGGATTCACGAGAGGAAAAGCCCCTTGGCAAAATCTCATCCACATTTGACGTAGTTAACTACGAAGGCAAAGTAGCGAAACTCGAGAACAGCGCGCCCGGGCTCAAGCATAACGACAAGATCCTGTTTGTTCATGGCAACGAAACACCTCGCGAAAAAACCATTGACCAGAATGGTGAAGACAACCAAATAATTCTCACGGACGAGGACTCTGGCCTGAATGCCGATTTTCGCGCCGTCCCCATTCGGAAAACGCCGTACATGTCGATCCCGCTGGCGCTCCTATCCGTCTTTGGGATCGTCCTCTGCCTAGGCGTTATCCACGGCCTATTAATCACCCGATTAAAAATGCAACCGTTTGTCGTCACTCTCTGCGGTCTACTGATCTACCGAGGGCTTTCGCGCTGGCTTACCAACGACCAAACCGTTGGCTTTATCGAATACCAAGAAACACTGGGAAAAGTCGCCACCGGTCGATGGGAAACTGGCATTCAATTCATGCCCGTTAAAGTCGATCCGACAAACGATGCAAGTTCGTGGAAACTAGTTTGGGATTCAGCCGAAGGAGCCCAGATGTTCGGTATTCCATACTCGTTTTTCATTTTCCTGGCGGTAATCGTTTCCGCAATCATATTTTTGAATCTGACCGTTTGGGGACGTCACCTACAGGCCGTTGGACGCAACGAAGAGGCCGCGCGATACTCCGGCATCAGCACCCACAGAATCACCACCCTCGCCTACGTCTTATGCGCTGTCCTGACCGGACTCGGCGGTGTGATGTTTGCAATCGACTCGAACTCCATCGCCCCCTCTAGCTTTGGTAACTTTTTTGAATTGTACGCCATCGCAGCGGCGGTTCTGGGGGGGTGTAGTTTACGCGGCGGAGAGGGAAGCATCCTTGGCGTCGTCGTGGGAACAGCACTCATGCAAACGCTTTATAACTCGATCGTGTTACTGAAGATCCCGGATGAACTGGAATTTACGATTATTGGAGCAGTAATTCTCTTTGGGGTCGCCGGTGACGAACTGACGAGGATGCTGGCCGCAAAATTCCGATCGAAAGAAGCCTAGCCCGCAAAGGTAGTCCGACCAGAATATTGAGCACGAAAACAGACTCAATACAATCCTACCGGCTCATTCAACTAATCCTCATCTCTCAAATTCACCTTCAACAGCCACTATGCGGCCCTCCATCTCTGCAGACTTCCTTTAGGCATTTTTTTTGATTGCCGCATAAAACGTTGGTGCGGCGGTACATCCGTTGCGGCTGCGCTTCGTCGTTGCGACCTGAAAATTTTTTCAATCTCTCGCCTCTTCAGGCACTTCGTTCCGATCTGTTCCCAAATAGAAATAACAGTGTGCCCTGAGCAGGGCTTCCTCTTGCAAGTTGGTTTCGAAGGATTGGGAACAACCAACAGGACAAAACGATCAAACTATGTCGCTTCCAACGCAACTCAAACAACTTAACCAATCCGACAACAGCAAAGTCATCTCCTGCTGGAGACTTGGAACTCAAGTCTCGGGAAGTAGGTGGTACAGCATTTTCCGCGCGGCCCCCAAAACATACGCCAAGGAATCACAGCATGACTTCGTTCTGAAAATCATCAACCCTGAACTTTCAAATGAGTTGGTGCCCCATGCGATCGATCGACTTGGCCGAGAAGCACACGCCACCGAACAAATCATTCAACCGAACGTCATCCGGCTTCTTGACGCCGAACTCGATCAAGCGCCGTTTTTTCTGGTACAACCGTGGATAGCAGGTCGATCTCTGGACAGCCTCCTCTCGCGAGCTCCGCACCTTTCGCTTTCTCGCATGCTCTGGGTGCTGCGACAAACGGCGGAGGGAGTCCGTGCGGGCCACGAGAAAGGCCGTGTCCACCTCGGCATCGACCCGTCCCACATCATCATCGGCAGCACTGGCAGGGTCTCGCTATTGGGATGGTCTAATTCCCACCTCGAAGGGGAATCGACCTGGCTACCACACGATCAATTACAACTTGCCAGATACACTGCCCCCGAGTGCTTTGAAGCCGACTACAAAGCTTGTACGTTAAGCGACGTGTACGCATTGGGATCGCTGATCTACCATGCCATTGCCCTAAGACCTCCATTCGAAGGTCAAACGATCGAGGCTGTGAAAAACCACCACCGAGAGTCTATCGCCGAAGATCTAATTTTCCTCCAACCTGAATGCCCTGCTAAACTAAACAGCCTCGTCAAACAAATGCTGATCAAAGAACCAACAGACAGGCCGTCTTTTCGTGAGGTTCTCAACGAACTGATCTCGATCGAAATCGAATACTTAAGCGACTCAACGCTACTACAACTCTAAGCCTAACTCGCTTGCATTTCTCATTGCCAAAGCAATCGACAATCCCTCCTGGATCTGTCCCTGGTTCAGCCACAGACTCTTTGGACTTGGTCAAAGAGTCTTCACTGAAGTGATTCCCACCCCTCACCATCACCTGGTTCATTTTTTGCGTTACTTTCGAGTTCTGCCAGCAGCTTGTCCACATCTCGGTAACGCTCAAGCCCGCTCGGCCGCAGCATCCGTTTTCCCCACAGCGATAGCTCGACCAGCCCCTTACTCTTCACGTGCAAAAAACCGTAGCCAAAAAGCTACCACCGGCCAAGCACTTGACAAAGCCTCGGGGAGAATCAAGAATTGGTTCACCAAATGTAGCCAATGCTACATTTCCTGCAGATCCGGAAATCAACCCCGAGCTTGAGTTACATGAAACGAATCCCTTTCAAATTAATTCAGTGCTTCGGGATGACACTTCTCCTGCTGGTCACCTCGATGTTTGGGGCCGGCTCGGAAGCTCTAGGACAGGACGAGGGCTCGTCAAAAAAGCTGACCCTCGTTTGCTCGACAACTCAAATCGCCGATTTCGCAAGAAACATTGTCGGCGACCGATGGGAAGTGATTTGCGTTCTAGCCCCTGGCGAGGATCCTCACACCTATGAAGTTGGCAACGACGATGCGTTGTCGGTTGCGCGAGCAAATCTCTGCCTGGAAAATGGGTGGAACCTTGAAGGGCATTCATGGATGAAGCGGCTTGCGACCAATGCAAACAAACCACTGGTTACTTGTGTCGAGGGCGTCAAGCCGCTGATGCTAGATGCAAATGGCGAAACAGTGAACGATCCTCACGCCTGGTTCGATACCAGCAACGCATCGATTTATGTTCTCAATATTGTCGATGCTGTCAGCAAGATTGACCCATCCCATGCTGCTGAGTACAAGGCTCGTTCCAAACTGTATCTCATTCAAATTCGAGCACTCAACCAATGGATCGCGCGACAAGTCAACGCAATTCCAAAGGCTCGACGGATTCTCGTAACTCACCACGATGCTTTTGGATACTTCAGCAAAGCGTACGGCTTTCAAGCAATCAGCCCGGTTGGCTGGACGACCGGTGAATTAAGTGGTGTAGCGATTGATCAGAAACAGAAAATTGTTGAGCAGATCCGCGAACTTGGGGTTAAAAGTATTTTCGTTGAAACCACGATTAACCGCGAGTTGCTCGACGACATAGCTCGCGAAACAGGGATTACCGTCGGCGGCGAACTTTACTCTGACGCGATGGGAGGGCAGGGGACCGCGGGCGAAACCTACATCGGGATGATGCGGGAAAATGTTTTGACAATCGTTGAACACCTCAAATAAGCAGGAACATGTCATGCGTCCTATTCTTGCTATCCTGCTGTCAAGCCTCTTAATTGGAGGAGTTTACAGCTACCTCTCATTTTCCAACAGCGTGCGCCGCCCGCCGCTCACGATTGAGGTAACCGAAGCAAAAGGGACGTACACCCTCGAAATCGAACGAACCTTCCGCTGTGTCGCCGATCCAATCCTCGAGGAACCTGCTCTCGCCGTCCAATTTGGACCGAATCAGATCTATATACGCGAGGACGAAGTCCCCATTCAAGAACGGATTTTGATTGGGCCAATTGAGGGTGTCGAAGAAGGTGAAAATGAATTTCTCATTACCGCCACGATGGATGAATTTTTCGAAACGCTCGGCGTGCTAAAAGTCACAGTCTTTCGGGGCGATACCCCGCTGGCATCCAAAATGTTCGCCAGCGAATCAGGTTTGACCTCGATCACAGGCCCCCTTGTTTTCAACTCGGAGAAAACTAACTCGTCCCCTCACCAACATTGAGAACTCGACACTGAAACTTTGCGACGGAATCCTTTCAAAAACGAGGCAATGCTGACTTGACTAAGAAACCAACCAATCAAAACCGCACGGCCCAAACGGCAGCCATTGAAGTCAGCCAATTGACAGTGAGTTACGGCCCCGTTCCCGCATTGTTAGACATCTCGGTCACCGTCGAACCGGGAAAACTGGTGGGAGTCATCGGGCCTAATGGCTCGGGGAAATCGACGCTGATCAAATCGATTCTTGGTTTTATAAAACCGGATGTTGGCGCGGTAAAAATATTTGGGGAAAACGTCGCTAACGTGAAAGGGAAAATCGCCTACGTTCCACAACGTGGTTCGGTTGACTGGGACTTCCCAATCACGGGACGCGAGGGT
>ENA-OREB01001348-OREB01001348.1-marine-metagenome-genome-assembly--contig:-NODE-1348-length-12051-cov-3.760565_pt1 | contig 12051 bp, 8 predicted proteins | sample MGYA00248625_ERZ508552 | MGnify/ENA primary metagenome ERZ508552 (study PRJEB26219, sample SAMN06267888) | marine metagenome | isolation source: Monterey Bay, California, USA | place: USA:Monterey Bay...
CCTCCATTCTCCCTGACTTCTGGCCTTCAAAGCCCTCTCCTTCTGCCCCTGTTCGGTCCATGTCGCTGCCCGCTACGAGGCTCCCAAAGACATTGGAATTCTCAAAATCCTCTACGGGTATGAACCGAACATTTTCTACCAAGGCAACCGAAGGGTACAGTGTATCCCTTGCGCCGGGCGCTCCATCGACCACGTGTTCCACGGTCGTGTAAAAAGGATAAGGCGAACGGCTGTTGCTGATGCCGTTTTCACGGATGCCCGCAAGCAACGTGACTGGACTGCCGTTGGCATCTGAAGGCAGAATGGGAACGACAGCCGGAAGTGGAAATATCCCCACTACATCCGTGGCGCTGTAGACCCACAAATCGGTAATGTTGGTGGAGGCTGTTCCCTGGTCCTCTCCGGGCGTGAAGGTCAGCTCAGGTACGATGAGGTAACTCGGAATGTCCTGCTCTGGATCCATCATGGAGCAGCCCCAAAGCCCAAAAAGGACCAAACTCAGCTGGAGCGGTGCAGAACAGACACGGATGATGCGGCGGATGCGCATGTAGGTTCGGGTTATGGTGATCAGAACGCGCTCCATACCCAACGGGTGCAGCTCCATTCTAATGCCCGAACGCAAGAGGCCGCCGGTTTCATGTGCGACTGTCCGCAGAGTTTTCCACATCACCTTTCGTGAACAGCTTGAGCTCAACGGAGAATTTTAATGTGCCCCGTCTTTCTGATGATCTTCCGAACCAACGAAGTGGGATCCCGGTAAGTGACTTGGAACGCATAAATCCCGTCACGCACAAAGAACAACTTCTCGTCCAATGGTCTTCCATCGGCCCGCGCTCCACCCGTCCAATACTCTTCTGGGTTTTGACTCTGCCATACCAAGCCTCCCCAACGGTCAAAAATCTTGAGGGAATACTCTTCTGGCTCGCACTCAAAGACAGGGCGCCAGGCGTCGTTGATGAGGTCGCCATCGGGTGTAAAACCAGAGGGTGCGAAAACGGCACATCCACAGGGCACTTCCACCACCAAGATGGAGTCTGCTACGGTGCCACAATCGGTAGAATGGGTAGCCACATAAAGGCCTGACTCCGAAATAACGCGAATGCTCCCCGTCTCCCCATCGTCCCAAAACACGGGGTCTGGTGTGCCTGTATTGACGCTCTGAGATTGCCCTTCGCACAACTCGATGTAATCCGGAAGCCCCATGGGCGACAACGCCCCCGTTGGCACTGCGATGGCACCGGCCACATCGCAACCGGATGCGGTCTCGTTGGCTACAAAGAAATACACCCCAGGCTCTGTCACGGTGAGGCCTGTGGGGTCGGCAGCAGACCCATCCACTTCCCATGACTCCCAACCATTGGGCCACGGGATGAACGCGAAATCGCCCGGGCACAAAGGCGGCACATCAAATTCCGGTGCGTTGGCGTTTTGAGGCCACACATACGTGCTGTCCTCCCCTGAGCATTCGGGCAAAGGCGAAACCGTCACGGTCTGCCAACCTGAAGCGTCTCCTGACCAAGACCATCCGGTGGATCCATCGGACCACTGGGGATCGGAGACACCCGCCAACGGCACGATGTCCAAGGTCGCTTGCTGACCGGGGCACAGCGAAACGGTGTCCGGCAAACCGGGATCGGGGACTTGGTATACCGACACCGTGGTGGTCAATGTAGAAGTGACCCCACAGACATCGGTGATGGCCGCATCATAGGCGGTGGTGTTCAGTGGTGTAGCAATGGGCTGCTCCGCAGTGGCGTCATTCAGGCCTCCTGCGGGCGACCACAACACATTGGCTCCCGCTCCTGCATCGAGGAGCAAACCCACTCCTGCGCCAGAGCAGACCTCATGGACTGCGGGAAGTGTGGGGACGTCGGGAGTCAGCAGACCGATGGAGTAGTTGAGTTCAAGGGGGCATCCGGTACCCACGTCCGTGTAGGTCAGCACAAAAACGCCCGCCTCTGCCGTCCATGGAGAAGCCACGGCCGTGCCATCGACGGTCCAATCCTGCGTTCCCGACGGCCATGGAATGGCCTCGCTGGCTCCGGTGCATAAGGGGCCCAAAACGGGCAGAGATGCCGGATTGGGGTAAAGCGCAGCAATGGTAATGCTCGCCGACCCGGTGCATCCGCCATCACCCGTGACCTCCACCGTCTGCACCCCTGTCTCGTCTCCTGTCCAATCGCCACCCAAGGTGCCATCGCTCCATTCTGCAGTGCCGCCAGCGGGCACGGTGACGGAAAGGGAGACCTCTTCTCCCGGACAGAACTCTGCCGTGGCGGGCAAGGTGGGCTGCGGGACGGGCAACACCTCAACGGTGGTTTCCTCGGTGAGTACATCGCCACACACATCGGTCCACACCACCTGGTAGTCTGTGGTCACCAATGGCTGGGCCAAGGTCACAGCGGCAGAAGGATCGGAAAGCCCATCCACTGGTGTCCATGCAATGGAGCCGCTTTGGGCGCCTTGCAACACCAAATCAACGCCGTCTCCTTCGCAGACCGTATGCTCGGGAGGAAGTCCCAATGCAGATGTGGTCACGCAGACTTCTTGGGCATTGCTGGACCCTCCTGTTGAGCCGGTGAACCCCCACCAAACTTGGGTTTCTCCTTGAAATATTTCGGCCGCCAAATCTCCTGTCCATGACAACCGCAGATCACAATCGAAATAGACTTCAAGCACCTGGGTCGCGGGATCCCATTCCACCTTGAATTGATGGGGCTGACCGTCTTCGATGTTGGCCCCATCGGACCTCGCCGATACAGGACCATCGAGGTTGAAAAACGGAATGTTGTGGTTGTTGACTCCGTCCCTGAAAATGCAAACATGATCCTGCACGGGGTCTGCAAAATTTCCGTTTTGCCAAGTGTCAATTTCAACGCCAAGGCTGTTCCCAGGAACATCTGACCCCAAAAACTCATTGATTCCACCCAATGCGAATGGGCCAAATTCCTGCATGACAAAAGCAATGCCATCGGCGCCTGTAGCGTCTTGATTGCCGAGGTAAAGTTCCGCTCGGATGGTGAATCCTTGGGTCAGGTCCACTTGGTCGTTGAACCACACTGCGCCGACCTGTTGCAACACATTCTCGGTAATGGCATAGCATCCGCCACCAAGGCCAACGGCATCGCCCACAAAAGTGCATACGTCTTGGGCAGAGGAAACCGACCACAAGACGAGGCCCGCCAATAGCAATTGCAAACGCGACTTCATATTACAAATATGAACGCCACAGCCTGTGCTGCGTTGCTTCAGGAAGGAATTTACACGTCTGTTTTGTAGACTCAAGCAGAAACAGCTGCGGCTGCCTTTGCATGGTCCGCAAGAAACTTCGCCAGACCACTGTCCGTGAGGGGATGCTTGAGCAACCCTTTGATCGCACTGAGGGGGCCTGTCATGACATCGGCTCCGATTTCAGCACAATCAATAATGTGCATGGTATGCCGGACACTGGCTGCCAAGATTTCTGTATTGAACATGTAGTTGTCATAGATCCCACGGATCTGCTGAATCAACTGCACCCCATCACTGGAAATGTCATCGAGGCGCCCGATGAACGGACTTACATAATTGGCACCAGCCTTGGCCGCGAGCAAAGCTTGACCTGCAGAAAAAATCAACGTGCAGTTGGTGCGGATGCCCTTGTCAGAGAAGTAGCGCAAGGCCTTGACCCCGTCCTCGATCATGGGAACCTTGACCACGATGTTCTCGTGGAGGGCAGCCAAAGCCTCCCCCTCCTTCACCATTTCTTCAAAATGGGTACTGATCACCTCCGCGCTGACGTCGCCGTTTGTGATGTTGCAAATGTCCACATAATGCTGGCGCACAGCCGCACTGTCCGAGATGCCTTCCTTGGCCATCAAACTGGGGTTGGTGGTCACACCGTCGAGTACACCGAGGGCTTCGGCTTCACGGATCTGGTCGAGGTTGGCGGTATCGATGAAAAACTTCATGGGGGTGGGTTCAGGGTCGGGCGGCTAAATTAGAAAGCTGACCTCCCAAGCAGGTGCGCTCAAGTGTCAGTTTTGTCCACGCGGAATACCGGGTTCAACGGACCACCCTCACCGCCTTCCAGAATCCGCCGCCGTGTCCCAACCACGTCCCCCCGATCGGCAGAACGGCCTCGAAACGTCCGCCGCGGTGGTGCCACGCTTGCAACAGCCGTCCCAGGCCATCGCGGCATTCGATGCGTCCCGCAGGCACTTCCCAATGCACCAGGCCTGTTGTTGGATTGGGATAGGGCGCCCCCACGCCTTTGTTTTCGGAAACTTCGACGGAAGTGTCTTCCTTCCATTTTGACAAAACCCAAGCGCTGGTCATCGGCGTGTCATTGGCCAATGTACCTGCGATGTACAGCGCCGTTCCTTTTGAATGCACCGCCCCTACCCTGTGCCGATCAAACTCTTGGTCCTCCGTCCAGTAGGCTGGCGTTCCAAAGGCGGTGCCATAAGACGTCCACCACGCCGGGTGACAATCACCGTCCCATGCCACGACATCGCCCAAGGTCCCCACGGCCACTTGCTCATCCTCAAACTTCAAACCATAACCCCACGCCAAACCCGCAGCCCTCAAGGGCGCTTGAACCGGCAAACCGGGATCTAAGGAAGCCGTTGGAGGATAAGAGAGCTGGCCGTGTAAGGGCATCCATCCCGCCGACATGGTCCCTGCCGCGAGGGGCTCCTCACCTTGCGGAACCCCCATCAGCAGCTCAACACCGGCCCCCACTTCGTACCAATTCCAGCGGTGTCGCATGTCTTGAATGCCATGATTGACTGCGGCATCCTCGGTCCACTCCAACACCCCACCGTTGCCAAAATCGGCATCGAGGGAACCGTCGAAATGAAACCGCGCCACAAAGGGGTGAAAGCCTCCCGATGTGGAGACCGTGCCCCCCGCCAAAATCCGCATTTCAGTGGGAGGATTTAACGGTGTTCCGCTAGAGGTTGGGGCAAAAATCACATCCGTAAAGCGGCCGCTCCATTCGTGACGCACACTGTCTTCTACCAGCCACCCATCGGGATTGAGCACGATGCGACCAGCTTCTCCAAACTCCGGATGAAAGGAACCGTCTTCGGAACTCAGCAAGGCCAAGGCGGGCAACTCTCGGTGGGCACAACAGCTGTCATAGGCCGCACCTGCAACCACCATCCAGGGTCCGATCTGCTCGGCTTTGGAAGACACATCTGTGGGGCCCACCATGTCCATCCCCCCTCCATCTTGCCAAGGCCCCACGAACCGAAGGTCCACACTGCCGCCCTCTCCCCAAGTGGTGTCCTGCTGATCGGACTCAAAGGCCCGAATGCGCCACACTTGCGCCCAAGCAGAATCTGCTCCGACCTGGGCTTCCGAAAACATGAACCACCGCCCTGCAGTGGCGCTGGCTTTCAGGTCCACGGGCAGCTCGCCATAGAAACCGGCATTGGACCACAGTGTGCCCCCCGAAACTTGTGAGAAAGCCCGCCAACGGGACTCAGCGGTCCCAGAAGAATCGTAGGCTGCGCTCAACATCAATACCGACGTTGAGCTGTGGTCGAGTGCCACCGGAATTTCCCATCGATCCGACCCTTCGATTCGGCGCCCATTTCCATTCCATTGATCATCCAAGACCCATTGGGCATGGCCTGCCCAAGACCACCCAAGGCACAGCAACGCCAATAGTGGTCGGAACATCATGGATGGACCACCAACACGGTATGCTGTCCTGTTTCCAAATCCTTGACGCTATATGTCCCCGCAGGCCATCCCTGCAGGTTCACACCGCGGGCAAACAGGCGCTGTGGCCATTGGGCGACACACCTGCCCATGGCGTCAAACACCCCCAAATTCTGGGGCAGGCGACCGGCAAAGTGCACTTGATCGCGCACCGGATTCGGGTAAGCATAGAAATCTGATGACGTTTGGAGCGTGGCTGCAACCCCGCTCATTGAGCCGGTCCACGTCTCCACCTCTTCGTCAATGGTCACATTCGTGCCATTGCCTTGACCCGGAGGACCGCCGCCAGCGAAGTTGTCTGTCTCGACCACCCCCCGATAAGCGGGGTAGAAATAGGGGTACTGCCCATTGTGGTCAGCATCGACCGTGGCGCAATAAGCATAGGTCCCCTCGGGGTATTCAGGGGTCACCGCAAAGCGGCCGTTGAATGCGTCGAGGTGGCCCGACCCTTCTACGAACTCATGGTCCTCGATGTACGCCCCGAGCACCGCCGCGATGGGCTGGGCTCCCGGAGGGATGGCAGGCGTGACCAATTCCCCGACATCAGGACCGTATTGATTGGGCGCCAGCGCAGTGCCGTCGGGCAAGGTGTGCCGCACGGTGATGTCGCGCAATTGCCAGCTGGTTTCCAAACGCACCAGGCCTCCTGTTCCATCGGAGTTCTCAAAGCCGTAGGGCCCGTAAATCGGATACCCGTCGAATGCGAACCCAATCAATGGACTGTGGACCTCGGAGTCGACGGTAAAAAGGGCGTCGCTGGGGTAATCCTCACACACATCGCTCATTGGAGCCAAACTGTTGTCGAAGGCATTGGGCACCTGATGGTGGTGGTACTGCCCCATCGCGGGATGGCCCTTCGCACAGTCAAAGCCATCGTTCTCGAAGAAACCGCCGTTCTGATGCCACAGGCCTTGGTTGTTGTAGCTGAAGGCATCCTGCGCATTAAAAATGACCACACCATTGATCAGCACACCCGTTTGTCCCAAACCGGTCGCGGTGCCACCGGTTGGACCTTCTTGTGGGTTGCGGGGGATTTGAAAGAGGTAATCCTGGCCGTTGGCAGTGGAGGGGTTGCCATCGGGGAAAGGAGCGGTCGCGTAACGCGGAATGCCTGTGGCGTGAACGTACACATGATCGGCACTGTATTGGACCAACTGCACATCGCATTCGTCTTGCATTTGAATGAGGTTGTTTCCATTCCAATACTGGCCTGTAGCGCCGTCCGTGTTGAGCAACCAAGAGGCAAGTTCGGGCTGGGCCGTTGCCGTTTTGAAGAACGCGCCAAGCGCGAAAATCCAGAGAAATATTAAACGCATGTTCATGGCGTTGTAACGGTTTGGACCAAGATGCGTTTAATTGGAAGATGCTTTCCCAAAAAGACAAGGCAAAAATCCGACAAGCGCTGGTTCAGAAAGCGGCGCATTTGGATAAGCGCATTGCGGAATACCGCGAGCTCACCAAGCCCATCCCTCCCAGCGAAGCCATTGGACGGGTGAGCCGGATGGATGCCATCAACAACAAATCGGTCAACGAAGCCGCACTCAGGCAGTCTGAAAAACAGCGACAAGGACTGGACCGCGCCCTTCAAAGGCTGGACGACGACCGATTTGGACTCTGCGTCAGGTGCGGCCAACCCATCCCCACCGGCAGATTGCTGCTGATGCCGGGGGCCACTTCATGTGTGCGCTGCGCCGGCTGATTTTGTTAGAAATTGTGACGGTTCACAAGGCCATTATGTCGAACTTAATGTGATGCTCATTGACATACACCCCGCTACGCCTGAGGAGCGTAAAATCGCCCAAGCTGCGGCCCTTTTACAGAAGAATGGGGTCATCATCATTCCCACTGATTCCGTGTATTGCTTTGCCTGTGTATTGGGCTCGTCAAAGGCCTTGGAGAAAATGGCCCGCATCCGAGACATCTCCCTGACGGAGGCCAACTTTTCTCTGATCTGCAAGGACCTGAGCCAGGTCAGCGAATACACCGCCCCAGTGCCTCAACCCACTTTTAAACTCATGAAACGCGCGCTTCCTGGCCCGTTCACTTTCATTCTGGATGCCGGAGTACAGGTGCCGAGGCTGTTTAGAAAATCCAAGCGCGAGGTGGGCATCAGAATTCCCGATCACAACATCCCGAGGGCATTGGTAGAAGCACTAGGTAAACCCCTTGTTGTCAGCTCAGTCCACTCCACCGAAACGGACTCTGAATACATGACCGACCCAGGGCTGGTGCACGAGAAATACACACAGATCGTCGATGCTGTTGTTGCGGGAGGCATAGGAAACATTGAGCCCTCGACTGTGGTCGATTGCACGGGCGACGAAGCCGTCATGGTGCGTCCGGGACGGGGGGTTCTTTGAGAAGAACTGCCACAGGTTAAGGGAAAAGCATTCAGAGGACTTTTCCAAAAGCGGGGTTCCCCTGTTTGTGGTTCCGAAAGTCCTAGGAGCATGCATGGCAGGGGGCTCGTCAAGGTGACATTTGTCAATGATGACAGAATATCTGGTGTGTAGGGCTAGCTTGTAGCCTATGGCATACCCCCGCTTTTTGTTGTTCTTTTTTCTGCTGTGCACCTTCGGTGTTTCGGCCCAATTGGTGGCCGATCAAGTCACCCTCATGGAGGCCAAAAACCTGCCCCATTCTTTGAGCCCAACTCTCGAAGCAGCTTCTGCCCGTGGCCTTAAGTTGGATGCGGCGGCTTTTCTGGACTTGAAAGCTGCAGCACCGGAGCGGTTCACGTGGTTGGTCCCCTTCCCCGACGGCACCCTCAAAACCCTGCGGTTCAGGCGGTTTGAGAACCTCTCTGAACACATGGAGATTGCGGTCAACGACGCCAATGGATTTCACACTGTAGACATCCAACCCTCCTTGGTCACTTATGAACTGGAAGGTGGAGAGGCTCAAGGAACCCTCATCTTGATGAAAGACCACGTCATGGCCAGTTTCTCCATGGATGGACGGCGCTGGGAAATCAACCACCGCGGAGAAGGCTGGCACGCCCTCTTCCCCATCGACGCATCTACCGACGATCGGATATTCAGCTGTGGGGTTGAGGATGCTGCTCCCCTTGCCCTTGGCGGTGGCGCGGCGGCACAGATGAGCAGTTCATCCTTGTTGGAATGCGTGGAAGTCGGCATTGAAATCGATCAGTTCACCTACAGCGCCTTGGGTTCAGACGTAACCGATGCCGTCGATTGGGCATTGGCCATTCTCGCTGCCGTAGACCAGATCTACCGCAATGAACTCAACGACCTCATCACACTTGAGGCCCGGTTCATCCATGTCTGGACTTCTCCCGACCCCTATGCCTCCGTCGTCAACGATGGAGGAGGGTTGCTCGGCGCCTTTAATTCTGAGTGGAACAACAACCCCAACTTCAACGCCATTCCCCTGGACCTCAAGCACTTCTTTACGATGCGCACCAACATTGGAACCGGTGGCATCGCCTACCTCAATGGCCTCTGCAACAGCTTTAACGCGGGGGTCAGCGGCAACCTGACGGGCACCACGAGCTACAACATCAACACCTACGCCTGGAACTTAGACGTTGTGGCCCACGAAATGGGACACAATTGTGGCGCGAACCACACCCACTGGTGCGGGTGGCCTGGTGGTCCCATTGACAATTGCGGAAGCTATGAAGGCGACTGCACCGGATATACCAACAACCCGACTGGTCAACTTGGAACCATCATGAGCTACTGTCATGCCATTGCAGGCGGCAGCAAATTGCTTCAATTCCACCCGACGGTAGAAAACAATGCGCTCATCCCCACTTTCAATAACGCCTCTTGCATTGGCACCTGTGGAGACCTGGTGACCGAGACGACGGGCCTTTTTTGCGGTGACTCCCAAGCCTGCAACTACTCGCCTGGAGACATCAACAACGACGGATGCGTCTATCCCGATGCCTGTTCTGATTGCGGACCTGATGGAGGACTGATTGGCGGATTGGCCGTGCCGGAACTGGTGACTTCACTGGCAGGTGGCGGCATCGAAAGCACCACTTTTAGTGCCTCAGGAACCCCGCTCGGACTCAACATCACCGTGGTTTTCGGCAATGCCCAAAGCAGCGGGTCTTGGCCCGGTGACATGTTGCTGGGCATCTGCTCTCCATCGGGAGACTGCATAGAAATCGGAGGTTACGATCAGTCACAGGGATACACCGGAGCAGGCACTTGGCCAGGCAGTTGGAACGTGTCAGCATCGGGAACCTACACGGCTTCTGTGAATTTGGGCTCAACGCCTTTGGCAGGAGATGGAATCTGGACCATCGAGGTGATGAACGCCTGGTCCACCTCCGGTGTCGTGAACTACACCGTGAATGCTGAACTCCCTGGACTCTGCAGCAACAATACAGATGTGACAGGGTGCATGGACCCCGCGGCTTGCAATTATGACGAGAATGCCACTGTCGACGACGGGGGCTGCCTCTACGACGATGCCCTCGGAATCTGCGGTGGCGACTGCGGAGCAGATTCCAACAACAACGGCATTTGTGACGATGAAGAAGCCTGCGGTGATGCGGCTTGTGGCGAGGGAACCTATTGGAATGCTGCCACTGGATTGTGCGTCACCATCCAAATGCAGTGCCTGTCCGACGTGGATTTCGATGGCTTGGTGACGGTGACGGACATCCTCATGACCCTTGGAAGCTTTGGCGAGGTTTGTCCTCCGCTCCCCCCTCCTGCCACCGCATGTGGTGGCGTCATGTGTTGCGACGAAGATGCATGTGGCACGGGAACGGTCTGGGATGCCGATCTGGGAAAGTGCACCGCCGACCTGAACCACTGTCCGGGTGACATCGACTTTGACGGCATCGTGACCGTCTCTGACATTCTTGGGGTCCTCGCGGGCTTTGGAGAGGCCTGCGATTAATCTGAACTCCCAGAACGGGCAGCCAGCATGGGAACAAAGGCAAAAGTGCCATGGGTTTGCCGGGTAAACGTCGCCTCCTCTAAGCGGCGAACCTCCGTCATGACTTGCTTGCCCTCTCCCACATTGGGGTCGTCCAACGGGATGATCAAGCGTCCTCCGATGGCCAATTGCCCCAGCAAGGCTTCGGGAATGAACGGGGCTCCGCAGGTGACCAGAATGCCATCAAATGGGGCAAATACAGGTTTCCCTTTGAAGCCATCGCCGTAATAGCAATGGGCCCTGAAGCCCATTTTCTTGAGGAACGGGGTGGTGCTGTCATACAGGGCTTTCTGCCTTTCTATGCTGTGGACTTTGTACCCCATCGCCGACAATACGGCGCACTGATATCCGCTTCCGGTTCCAATTTCGAGCACATTGGCTCCTTTGGGTAGGCCAAGCAATTCCGTCTGTCGGGCCACGGTGAATGGATGGCTGATGGTCTGCCCAGCGCCGATGCGAAAGGCCTTGTTGTCGTAGGCAAAATGGACAAACGCATCATCCATGAAGTAATGACGCGGCACCCTGTCCATGGCATCGAGCACCGCTTCATCGGCGATCCCCATGGCCCTGAGCTTGCCCAGCAATTCACGGCGGAGGCCCTTGTGGCGATAGCTGTCGGTGAGGTTGGCGGCGGAAGCGGACATGAGCCGACCAAATTACCCAACGCACCACCGGGATTCGATGTGGAAATCGCGCCTTGCCAACATGGCGCCCGGGGGAAGCACACCGGGTACCTTCGTGCGTCCATGTCTTCCCCACTGCGCATAGGAGTTATCGGAGCTGGCCACTTGGGCCGGATTCACCTTCGTTGCCTGCAATCCCTCCCCGACTTGTGGGACACTGTCGGGTTCTTTGACCCCGATGATGCCGCCATGATTGCGGTCAAGACGATGGCCTCCGAGGGGCAGTGGCCTCGCGCGCCTCGGGCGTTTCCTTCGGTAGAAGCCCTTCTGGATGCCGTTGACGCGGTTGCCATCGTGACGCCGACGCCTATGCACGCCCGCATTGCGGAAATGGCACTGGCCAGTGGAGCGCATTGCTTCATCGAGAAACCTGTGACCCATCACCTCGGCGAAGCGCAGGCCCTCGTTGCTGCCCGAGACGCTGCTCAGCGCGTGGTACAAGTCGGTCACGTAGAAAGGTTTAACCCTGCATTTGAAGCGGCGCGTGCCCACCTGGATGCGCCGAGGTTTATCGAAGCCCACCGGCTTGCTCCTTTTAACCCACGCGGATTGGATGTCCCCGTTGTGATGGACCTCATGATCCACGATATCGATCTGGCCCTCCACGTCTTGGAAGGCGAGGTGTCGCGGGTAGCGGCCAACGGCGTGGCCGTCGTCGGTGACAGTGTGGACATTGCCAATGCCCGGCTGGAGTTTACCTCCGGTGCCGTTGCCAACTTGACGGCGAGCCGGGGCAGCATCA
>ENA-OREB01001357-OREB01001357.1-marine-metagenome-genome-assembly--contig:-NODE-1357-length-12005-cov-2.370473_pt1 | contig 12005 bp, 11 predicted proteins | sample MGYA00248625_ERZ508552 | MGnify/ENA primary metagenome ERZ508552 (study PRJEB26219, sample SAMN06267888) | marine metagenome | isolation source: Monterey Bay, California, USA | place: USA:Monterey Bay...
AATCACAATCCTAGCTTCTACCGAAGGAGGCATGGATATTGAACAAGTCGCCTCTGAATCACCAGAAAAAATTATTAAACATGCAATCGATCCTTTGGGTAACTTGTCAATAAAAGAATGTCAAAGTATTGCCAAAAAACTCAATTTAAATTCGGTACTGTGGGAACAATTTACAAAAACTTTAATCGGGCTTTACTCCATCTTTACTAATAATGATGGCAATCTTATTGAAATCAACCCATTAATCATCAGCAAACAAAATGAAATTATTGCGCTTGATGGCAAAATTGATTTTGATGACAACGCACTCTATCGTAACGAAGATATCATTAACCTAAGAGATTTTGAACAGGAAGATGAAAAAGAAAGAATCGCAAGTGAATATCAGCTCAATTACATTTCCCTAGATGGAACAGTCGGATGTATGGTTAATGGCGCTGGATTGGCTATGGCTACAATGGACCTAATTGAATATCATGGTGGCTCTCCTGCAAACTTTTTGGATGTCGGTGGCGGCACAACAGCCGAAAGAGTCGCAAAGGCTTTTGAAATTATTCAGAGCGGTCAAAATGTGAAAGCAATTTTAGTCAATATTTTTGGTGGCATTGTTCGCTGTGACTTAATCGCAGAGGGAATACTACAAGCAATAGAAAAGGTAGGTCTAACTCTACCAATTGTCGTTAGACTTGAGGGAACAAATGCTCCTCAAGGTCTCAAAATTTTAAATGAAAGTGACTTTAACATTATGACTGAGGCTGATTTAACGCAAGCAGCCAAACAAGTTGTGGAGATGGCAAGATGAGTGTACTGATTAACAAACAAACTAAAGTTATTTGCCAAGGATTCACTGGCAAACAGGGTACGTTTCATTCCCAACAATCAATTGCATATGGAACTCAACTAGTCGCTGGAGTAACTCCTGGAAAAGGCGGTCAGACTCACCTAGACAGACCTGTTTTTAATTCAGTCAAGGAGGCTATGTCTGAAGTTGGTGCTAACGCCTCGATGATCTACGTTCCACCTAGATTTGCATTTGCTTCGATTGTTGAAGCTATTGAGGCAGAAATGCCTGTTATTGCTTGCATTACTGAAGGTATTCCGGTTCAAGACATGATTAAAATCAAGGCAATAATCAAAGGCAGTCAATCAAGATTGATTGGCCCCAATTGTCCTGGTGTTATAACTCCAGAAGAGTGTAAGCTTGGCATCATGCCTGGCAATATTCATCAGAAGGGGAGTGTTGGTATCGTCTCACGCTCAGGAACATTGACTTATGAGGCTGTCCATCAAACCACTCTTGCCGGCTTAGGTCAAAGTACTTGTATCGGTATCGGTGGTGACCCTGTGCAAGGAATGAATTTCATAGACTGTCTTGAGTTGTTTGAACACGATAAGGATACTCAATCGATTGTAATGGTAGGAGAAATTGGAGGAAGTGCAGAAGAAGAGGCTGCAGAGTATATTTCATCGAACATTACTAAACCAGTTGTTTCCTACATCGCAGGACTGACAGCTCCAAAAGGGAAAAGAATGGGGCATGCAGGTGCAGTCATAAGTGGTGGAAGTGGTGACGCTAAAAACAAAATTAAAACTTTGGAAAATGCTGGTGTAAGCATTTCACCGACTCCAGCGTTGATTGGCGAAACCCTGCTTGAAACTATAGCAAATTAGAACCTATCTCTAGGAACATATATGATTATTAATAACATTAACGTTCCACAAATTGATGACTAAAATTCGAAATAGTAGATTTGCAGTTTCAATGATTTTTGCTATTAATGGTGCTTTATTTGGAACTTGGGCATCACGTATTCCTGCAATTTCAAATATTCATGACTTATCGCCAGCCTCTTTAGGATTATTAATTTTCTTAGCAGGTTTATCAGCTGTTGTTGCATTCTCTATTTTTGGAAGAGCAGCTGATCATTATGGTGCAGCATTTGTAACCAAGCTTGCAAGTAGTATATTTCTCCCATTAACCCTTATCTTCATTGCTTATGCAAATTCAATCTGGATGCTTATTGCTGCAATAATATTCTTTGGAGGAATTCATGGAGGAATTGACGTTGCCATGAATGCCTGGGCAGCGGAAGTAGAACGTAAAAATGAGCGACCTCTGATGTCATCCTTTCATGCAATGTGGAGTCTTGGTTCAGGAATTGGAGCTGGGTCTGGAGTTTTATTAGCTACCTATAGTCTTGGCGTAAAGACGCATTTTACAATCAGCTCAATTGTAATTTTTTTGGTTGCACTTAGTATTTTGACAATTCCTTTTCAATCTGAGAAAAGACAAAGAGACAAAAATGTTCCATTTATTTCAATACCTAGGGGACCTTTGCTTGCCGTAGCCTTTATAACGTTTTTTGCTTCATTGGGTGAAGGTGCTATAGCAGACTGGAGCGCAATTTTTCTTATTAGCGTTGCCAGCATTGATGAAGGTAGTGCAGCTCTAGGCTATACTGCTTTTGCTATTTGTATGTTTACCATGAGATTGATGGGTGACAAAATTGTGTCTGTCGTCGGACCTTCGAAGACAGCCCGATACTCTGGATTAGTTGCCATGATAGGATCCATAATTTTAGTTACATTTGAATCTCTTCTTCCATTAGTGATCGGTTGTGGTTTAATAGGGTTAGGTATAGCAGTCATCATACCGTTAGCTTTTTCTCGTGCAGCAAATGACAAAAATATACCTCAAGGCACAGCAATAGCGAGCATCGCAACGCTGGGGTATGGTGGAATGCTTATAGGTCCGTTATTTATTGGGTTTATTGCACAGGCTACATCAATCAAAACCAGTTTCTTAATCTTTCCAATATTGGCATTCCTAATCTTCGCCCTCTCAAAACATCTCTCAATAAAGTCTCTATAGCGTTTTTTCTAGAAACATTGCATCCCCATAACTAAAAAAGCGATATTTTTCTTCGATAGCGTACTGGTATACCTGAAACATTTTCTCGATACCAATAAAGGCGCTTACCAACATCAGTAAAGAGGATTTTGGCAAATGAAAATTAGTGATCATAGCGTCTACCAAACGAAACTCAAATCCGGGATAAATAAATATATCCGTATCCCCTTTTGCACTGGAAAGCTCTCCTAGAAGTGCAATTGACTCCAGTGTTCTAACAGCAGTTGTGCCGACAGCGACAATTCGACCACCACTTGCTTTTGTACTTACAATTTTATCAACAGTTTCCTGACAAACTTCAAAGTACTCACTGTGCATTTGATGACCTGTAATATCTTCAACTTTCACTGGTTGAAAAGTCCCTGCACCCACATGAAGTGTCACAAATGCGTGATCAATCCCATAACTATTTAGGTTAGAAAGCAATGGTTCATCAAAATGCAGTCCTGCTGTTGGAGCAGCAACAGCTCCATCATTTTTTGCATAAACCGTTTGATAACGGATTAAGTCTTCCTTTCCATCAATTCGCTTAATATAAGGAGGCAGGGGAACATGTCCAATTTCATTAAGCAAAGTCAGGATAGAACTACCAAAGCTTAATTTATAAAGTCCAGAAGCTTTATCAAATACCTTCACCTGTTTACCATTTTCTAGCACTATATAACTACCAATCTTTGGAGCCCTGCTTGCTTTAATCATTACCAAAGCTTCAAATTCATTAATCAGTCGTTCGACTAGTATTTCAACTTTTCCACCAGACTCTTTGCGTCCAAACAGTCTTGCAGGAATTACCTTGGTGTCATTCAGAATTAATAAATCTTTGGGCTTGAGAAATTCATCTAATTGAGAAAATGTTGCATTTATATAATCCTCTTCTACAACTAATAAACGCGAGTCGGTTCTCTTTTCAATAGGGTATTGGGCAATTAATGAATTAGGTAAATCGAAATCGAAATCACTTAATTTCATGCTTGTCGAAGTAATCTAGTATTTGATAGGCGGCAGTTACAATAGCACGTGGAGTAATGGTGGCTCCAGTAAATTGATCAAATAAACCACCGTCTCTCTTAACTTTCCATTTGGATTTTTCAGGTTGGTTCAATGAAAGTCCCGTAAAACTCTTAATCCAATCTGATTTGCGAGTTTCTATTTTGTCACCTAGACCGGGTGTTTCTTTATGGTTAATTACTCGAACTCCCAACAACTCTCCTTCAACGCTGATTCCAGTTAGAAGTCTGATATTACCGTTATAGCCATTGGGATAGGTATGCTCAACAAGGTGTGCAAAAACTTTATTATTATTTTTCGCAGGGAATATTGTAACCGTCTGTTCTATTCCATGAAGGTTAATATTCCGAACAAAGCTTTCACTCAGAATTGGATTATCATACTCAGTGACAATTTCATTAAGACGCTTAATGAGTAATTGCTGCTCATTTATTTCAATTCTATCTTTGGTATTTTTTTCAGCAAGACTAACAATAAATACACAAGCGAGAGTAAAAATAAGCATCAGTAAGCCTGACTTTATAATGGTTGAGTTCTTCATTTTCCAAACACTTTGGGTTGCGTATAAAAATCAATCAAAGGAACAGTGATATTTAACAGAAGCACTGCAAAAGCAACTGCATCTGGATAGCCGCCAAATACCCTTATTATGACAATCAAGATGCCAATTAAAAAGCCATAAATTAATCTACCTGAGGGTGTGGTACTGGCTGATACTGGATCCGTGGCAATGAAAAATGCTGCCAACATCGTTGCCCCATTGACAAGATGAAAGAGTGATGAAGTAAACTGACCAGAGTCTACTAGGTATAGGGCTGTTGACATCACTACTACACCCGACAGCAATGAAACTGGGATCTGCCAAAAAATTATTCTACGTAAAAGTAGGTAAACACCTCCTAACAAAAAGCCAATATTAATCCATAGTTGGCTAATGGAATTTAACTCGAGCTCTTGTATTGAAATACCCATTGTTAATTGTGTTTTCAAATGATCTAAACTCGTTGCTCCTGTTAAACCATCGATGTTAGACAAACCAAATATCACATCAACAGCTTGACCCATGGATAAGTAGTCAGCTGGCCATTGAGTCATTTGCATTGGGTAAGAGATTAGTAAAAATGCATAGCCTAGCATTGCTGGATTAAAAGGATTATTACCCAAACCTCCAAAGATCTGTTTGCCGAAAATAACTGCAAATGAAACACCCAATACTATAGTCCACCAGGGTGCAATACTGGGGATCGATATAGCAAGCAAAATAGCTGTTAAAACGACAGACCCATCAATAATTGCAGGCTTAATTTCTGAACCACGTAATCTTAAGAAGAGCGCCTCAGTAATAAGTCCTGTAATGCAAGCTAAAAAAATCTGGATAAGAACTGACGAACCAAAAAAATATACTTGTGCAACAACACCTAATGCGAGAGCATAACTAACTTGACGCATGATTTGATTGGTATTGAGTAACTTAACCGTCATCTTGAGACCCTTGAGCTGATTTAACAGTTTCAACACGCTCCAAGGTAGCTTCAATTAATGCCTTCTGTGCTTTATCTTTAGCCATTTTTTCTTTCAAGGCTATTTTCTTAGCTTCCATCATCTCAGCTCTCTCGCGTTTGTTTCTCTCTAGACGCAATTCGCGAAATTCGAATCGCTCTCTAGCGTTCTCAGTCTGTTGCTTTTCTTTAACTTGTTGTTTATATAGTGCTTTAGAGTATTGATAATAATTCACTAAAGGAATTTGACTTGGACAGACATAAGAACAACAATTGCACTCGATACAATCTAGAAGATTATATTCAACTGCTTTATCAATATTTTTACTCTTAGAATACCAGTAGAGCTGTTGAGGTAGTAAATCGACTGGACAAACTGTATTACATAATCCACATCGTATACATTCTTTTGTTGGTTTACTCTCCTCTAATTGATCAATAAAAACACAGTTGGTATTTTTAGACACAGAATAATTGGTACTATCAAGTTCAATCCCCATCATCAAACCATTCATACTAATTTTGTGACTTCCTTCTTTAACATCAACAAAACTTAACAAGTAGTCATAACTTGCCCCAAGCCTAACTTGCAAATTTTTTGACTCTTTTACAGCACTACCTGCTACAGTCACTGCACGGGAAATTAAAGGTCTATTCTCAACTACAGCATCAAACATTGCAACTACAGTGCCTACATTCTGGCAAAGAACACCAACGTCAGATGCAAATTTTCCTGTAGGAACTTCAATCCCCAAAAGATATTTAAGTAGTAATTTTTCAGCCCCTGAAGTGTATTTAGTTGGCATCACTTCAATAGTGATGTTTTCATTATTACAAAACTTGTTGAGCGCTGCGATGGCATCCTGTTTATCATCTTCGATAGCAATAATTGCACGTTCAGCTTTGCAAATGTGGAGTAAGACTTCAATACCTCTAATTACTTTAGTAGGGTATGCCTCCATTAATGCTGCGTCACAGGTAATACCAGGTTCACATTCAGTTGCATTCACAATCAAGGTATGACAACCTTCTGCCAACCTCACTTTAGTATGTGTAGGGAAACCAGCACCGCCCATCCCTACAATCCCAGAAACGCGTATTTTGTTATAGATTGTATTAGCTGTACAAGTCTCGTAACGCTCAGTGCAACCAATACTGGTGTCAACCCACTCATCCTTGCCATCAGATTCAATAGTCACACAAAGCCCTTTGAGTCCTGACTTATGGGCGTAAACGTGCTCGTCAATAGCCACAACAGTGCCTGAAATAGAAGCATGGACAGGGGCACAACGCTGGTCATCTATTGTAGCTATAATTTGTCCCGTTAAAACGTGCTCACCGACACTAACGATTGGTATCGCCTGATTACCAATACGCTGCTGCATAGGCAAGACTACTTTGTCTGGAAGAGGTATTCGAATCAAGTCAATTTCATTAATTGGATATGGGTTATCCAATTTCAAGCCGCCATTATATTTAAACTTAAGCATGGGCTAACTCCGAAATATCTGGCACATAAGTTCTAATAGTAGGCTTAATTTCAACCATATCAATACAATCTACGGGGCACACAGGCAAACATAAATCACAGCCAGTACACTCTTCAGCGATAACAGTTGTCATCACCTTCGAGGAGCCCACAAAAGCATCAACTGGACAAGCTTGAATACATAAAGTGCATCCAATACAAACCTTTTCATCAACCACAGCAACTCGTTTTGGCTTTGTTTCTCCGTGCTCCTGATTTAAAGACAATGTTTCAACATTTAAAAGTTCTGCAAGAGCGTCGACACCTTCCTGTCCTCCAGGTGGACACTGATTAATTTCTGCCTCGCCACTGGCTATTGCTTCTGCATAGGGACGACAACCTGGAAAGTCACATTGGCCACATTGCGTTTGTGGCAAGATTGCATCAATTTGGTCAACCAAAGGGTTGCCTTTCACTTGGTATCTGATCGCAGCGTAACCTAAACCTAAACCCAATAATAGTGCCAATAATGAAAGAGTTGAGATTGCATCTAACATTACACTAATCCAATAAAGCCCATAAATGCCATAGACATCAAGCCTGCAGTAATCAGTGCAATAGGAACACCTTGGAAGATTTTTGGAACATCGGCTGACTCAATACGTTCTCTAATACCTGAAAAAAGCACCAAAACAAAAGAAAAACCAACTGCAGCACCAAACCCATAAACTGCTGACTGGAGAAAACTATTACTCGCCCCAACATTTAAAAGAGCAACACCAAGCACTGCACAGTTCGTCGTAATGAGCGGTAAAAAAACGCCCAATGATTGGTGCAAAACTGGTGAAGTTTTATTAACAACTAATTCAGTAAAACCAACAACAGCAGCAATCGTTACGATAAAAGCGATTGTTCTAAGGTACTCTAATTCAAGCGGAATTAAAAGATAAGTATTAATGAGGTAACTAGTAATACTTGCCAAAGTCAAGACAAATGTCGTTGCAAACCCCATACCTATGGCTGTATCCATTTTCTTGGAGACACCCATAAAAGGACAAAGCCCCAAAAACTTTACCAGTACAAAATTGTTAACCAAAATTGTACTAACCAGGATTAACAAGTACTCATTCATAATCAGCGCAATTTTAAACTAAATGTTCTGTCCAATTTCTACTCTAAATTAATTCCTTTTTATAAGAAATTTTCTTTAGACTAGCCAAAAATTAAAACTTTTCTTTTAAGCCTGAATTGTTTGCTGCTGCTTGATAGCAGATACTGAATCCATTGGAGTAGTCAAGCACATCAATACCCTCGTAACTTTCTAAAAGTTTGTAGCTAGTCACTCCAGATCTGAGCATGAATTGTAATTGATCCAAGTGTGCATTTATGCCAATAATTTCACCTGCATACTGCCACCTCTTGCTTAGCAAGTAAGCCTGAGAGTATCCTCTACCATCATCGAAATTATTAAAGTCTAGTGCAATCAAAGCGATATCATTCAAAGTGTCTTGCAGCAGTTTTACGTCATCTGAAGGTCTAACGACTACTCCAACTCCTAACTTTGATAATTCATCTACGTTTTCAATCCATTGTTCAACACTGACAAGCTCAACATTTTCGTTTTTGTTATTTACTACATTGGCTAGTTCAATAGACTCACTCATAAACCTTCTCCTTGAATGGCTTAATACCGATACGCTTGAAAACTTCCGTGAATTTTTCTTCCTCATCACGATTATCTAAGTAAACATTAACAATATCTTCAACTGCATCAACAACGTTATCGCCACTAACAGAAGGGCCTAATTTTTTACCAATAACAGTTTTATGAAGAGTTTCACCTGCAACAGTTATTTGATAATACTCTTCTCCATTCTTTTGCATTCCTAGCAAACCTATATCAGCTACGTGATGATGTGCACAAGAGTTTTCACAGCCTGATATGTTGATATTTAGGTTGCCAATGTCAAGCAATTTATCCATATCGTCAAAACGCTGTTGCACCCTTGTTGCAATAGGAATAGAGACGGCCTTTGCTAAATCACAATAATCACCGCCGGGACAAGCCACAATCTGTGCCAGTGTTCCCTGATGCGGACTCGCCAATCCATATTTTTCAAGTGACTGCCATAAATCAAAAATCTGATCTTTTCGAACATGAGGAAAAACAATTGTTTGCCTTTTTGTTGTTCTAAGCTCGCTATAACTGTATTGATCAGCTAAATCTGCCAAAATCCGCATCTGCTCTGAAGTTGCATCACCAGGTGCTTCGCCAAGTTTTGTAAGCGATACGTTGACGATGCTGTGACCCGATACTTTATGAGCTCGAACATTGTTTTTCTTCCAAATACTGTAATTAAAATCAACTTTGTCTTCAAAACCATCTAGAGCCAATGGTTTAATCGGTAAAGCAAAATCTTTTTCAAGTTCTGATAAATGAGTTAAGTTTAGCTTCAGATCTGGATCGTCCCTAGTTTGTTTCCAGTCTTCATCAACTAATCGGGAATATTCCTCTGCACCAAGCTCACGAACTAAAAATTTGATTCGTAACTTTTTAAGATGATCTCGACGGCCTTTTAAGTTGTATATTCTCATAGCAGATTCAAGGTAACTCAGGATATCCTCAACAGGAACAAAAGAAGCTGTTTCTGCAGCCACCATTGCTGCTGCACCCAAGCCTCCTCCAACATAAACAGTAAAACCGAGCTCACCTTCTTTATTGCGAACCAGTCTCAATCCTAGATCATGAATTCTAAGTGCTGTCTCATCAAACTTTGCGCCATTAATAGCAATCTTAAATTTACCAGGTAGCCAAGAAAATTCTGGATGTAAATTAAACCATCGACGAATCAGTTCGCAATAAGGTCTGGCATCAGAAATCTCTCCCTCTGTCAGGCCAGATAATGGGTCAGCTGTAATGTTCCTTGTTGCTTTACCGCTAGTCTGAATAGCATGAAGACCTACACTTGATAATTCACGAAGAAGATTGGCGATCTCAGGCAACTCAATCCAATTATATTGGATATTTTGACGAGTCGTGAAATGACCAAAACCACGATCATACTTATCGGCTACATCGGCGAGCGCTCTAAGTTGAGTTGTGTTTAAAGTGCCGTATGGAATAGCAACCCTCAACATATGAGCATGTAATTCCATATAAAGTCCGTTTCTTAATCTGAGACTTCTAAATTTAGCAGCATCTAAATCACCATCTAAATGGCGTTTTAATTGCTTCTCAAATTGATCCACTCTTTCAACTAAAAATTTACTATCTTCAGGGCTATATTGATACATGTTATTACTTCTATATATAGATATTGAAATATTATAGTAACATATTCTATTATTTTAATATTTATAGAAAAAATAATGCTTATTTACTGATAAAATGCTAATATTTAGAAAAATATTATATTTTTACCCATTTTTGGATTAGATTATGGATTCAATAGATGTCAAACTGCTAAAGTTGCTACAAAATAATGCAGAAATGACCATTCAACAACTCTCAACTGAAGTTCACTTATCAACTACACCTTGCTGGAAGCGTATCAATCAATTAAAAAATCTTGGCTATATCAGTAAAACTGTTTCTTTAGTTGACCGCAAAAAAATTGGATTAAACGTCACGACAATGGTTTTTGTGACATTGAGTACACATAATCAAGAAAAAATCAGAATTTTTGACGAAACTATCCAACAGATTCCTGAAGTTGTAGAGTGTTACCGAATGAGCGGTGAAATTGACTACCTATTAAAAGTTGTTGTTAGTGATATTGAAAGCTATGACAGCTTTTATAAACGTTTAATTGATAAAGTACAATTTGCTAAGGTGACCTCACATTTTGCTATTGAAGAAATTAAACATACCACCGAAATACCTCTTGGCTTGATTGAATAAACTCTCAGGAGTTAAGGTTAAATTGATTGCAGAGCTTCTGCTAACTTATTTGCACTTTTATTCGCTAAATCTAAATCGACGCTTTCAACCATAACTCTAACTAGGGGTTCAGTACCTGACTCCCTGATAAGTACACGCCCTTTGTCTGCAAGTTCACCTTTAATAATGGATAGGACCTGATTAAGATTTTCGTGATTCTCCAAGTCCAACTTGCCATTCGTTTCAACATTAATGAGCACCTGGGGGTACTTAGTCATTTCCTTTTTGAGGTCGTACAAAGATTTATTGGACTTAAACATAACTTCTAAAACTTGTAATGCAGCAATAATACCGTCACCCGAAGTAGATTTATTAAGACAAATAATATGTCCAGAGTTTTCACCGCCGAGAATAGCTTTGTTTAGCAACAATTGCTCCATGACATATCTATCACCCACATCAGATTCAATAAAATTGATATTCAAATCTGACAGCGCTTCGCGCATTCCCAAATTGGACATTTTCGTTCCAACCACTGCACTTGATTTAAGGGTGCCATTTTTTTTCCAAGCCTTTGCAATAATAAAGACTAGCTCATCTCCATCAACCTTCTCGCCAGTATGGTCAACCATTATCAATCGATCACCATCACCATCAAAAGCGATACCTAAGTCTGCTTCGTGATTTAAAACTTCTTGTTGTAAATGTGCTGTATCAGTTGCACCGCAATTATGGTTAATATTGTAGCCATCAGGCTGATTATTAATCATAATCACCTTGGCACCCAACTCTTCAAACACATTTTGTGCAATATTATAAGTTGCACCGTTGGCACAATCAACAACAATAGTTAAATGAGAAAGATTACAAATTCGATCGAAAGTTGATTTACAAAATTCGATATATCTACCTAAAGCCTGGTCATGCCTAACTGCTTTACCAATATTAGCTGAATCAACACTAACCATCGGAGTAGAAATTTTTTTCTCAATGGCTTCCTGAATTTTATCGCTTAGCTTTATACCTTGACTCGAGAAAAACTTAACGCCATTATCTTGAAAATGATTATGTGAAGCACTGATTACAACTCCTGCACTTGCACCATAAGCTTTTGTTAGATAGGCAATCGCCGGTGAAGGCATTGGACCTAACATTCCCACATTAACCCCCGCAGACAAAAAACCCGCCTCGAGAGCGGACTCAAACAAATAACCTGAAACGCGAGTGTCCTTACCAATA
>ENA-OREB01001359-OREB01001359.1-marine-metagenome-genome-assembly--contig:-NODE-1359-length-12000-cov-3.277950_pt1 | contig 12000 bp, 6 predicted proteins | sample MGYA00248625_ERZ508552 | MGnify/ENA primary metagenome ERZ508552 (study PRJEB26219, sample SAMN06267888) | marine metagenome | isolation source: Monterey Bay, California, USA | place: USA:Monterey Bay...
GCATTGGAGTCGATGGCGGCGGGTACGCCGGTGGTGGCATCGGATACCGGTGGACTGCCAGAGATTGTTCGTCCGGGAGAGAACGGATTACTTGTGCCTCCAAAAAATCCGAGAGCGCTTGCGGAAGCCATTATCAAGATGGCGGCGATCTCGGAATCGGAACGTCAGCGATTGGGAGAAAAGGGGAGGCAGATGGTTCAAGAGGAATTTGATCCTCAAGCATTAACGCGGCAGGTTGAGAATGTCTTTCACCGGGTCGTGGCGACACGTCGCGCGGCATAGACGATCGGGGCAGTTGGTGTTCTTTGGGCCAAACTAGACGGAAAATCAATGCTTCCAGGACGCGGATGGTTTAGGATAGTTTGCCTTCAGGCTCGTGATTCGGTGTGATCGAATGTCTGGTCTGCGTTTGTTTATCTTGGCGAATTTAGATATTGGGTAATTGGCAGTGGAAGATATCCGTAATAAGCCTTCGTTTACTTTGGATGATGCGGCCAGTATTGCCGGGGAGCACTTTGGAATCTTTGGCGTGGCGACCGCGTTGCCTGGCGAGCGGGATCAGAATTTTAAAATTACTGCTCAGGTTGGTGAGTTTGTAATAAAAATTTCCAACCCAGATGCTTCGTTAAATGTGCTGGCCTTGGAAAACGCTGCGATTCAGATAGCTGGTGGATTGGCAGATTCAGAACCACATGCGTTCGAGGTGCCCAAGCTCATTCGCTCAAAAGCGGGCAGCACCATTGTGGCAGTTCAGGGTAGTGCTAAACAAATCTGCCAGGTGCGGTGCATCAGTTTCTTGCGAGGCGTACCGTTAGCGAAGTTTGAACACCATTCCCCTGCTCTGCTGAGAGAGCTTGGTCGCCAACTGGCATCTTTAGATAAAAGCCTTTCGGCGTTGAATAGCAGTGTCGCCGCTCAGCGAAATTTAAAGTGGGACCTGTTGAAGGCAGCGGAAATTGTTAAGGCAATCGGCCCAAATTTTGAAGACCCTGAAAAACGATCTCTCTTGGGTACGTTCGTTTCTCACTATCAAAAAATTGAATCTCGGATCGATTCTCTGCCCCGTTCTGTCATTCACAATGATGCCAACGATTACAACATCTTAGTTTATCAGGACGAAGCGACGAGTCAGGCATTGATCAGCTTGATTGATTTTGGCGACGTTCTGTTTTCGCATACCGTTTTCGATCTCGCGATTTGCGGTGCTTATGTCATTCTCGAGAAAGACGATCCCGTGTCGGCGATTTGCGAATTAGTTGCCGGTTATCACGAGATCTCTCGATTGAGTGAGCTTGAATTGTCGGTCTTGTTTCCATTGATTTGTATGCGACTTTGCCAAAGTGTTTGTTTGGCTTTCGAGCAACATTCGCTGCAGCCAGATAACGAATACCTGCGAATCTCAGAAACGCCTGCTTGGTCAGCACTAGAGTTGGCTTCCACGCTTGAATTCTCAGCGGTGCATTCCAGCCTATCTCAGGCTTGTGGCGGAGTTGCGGCGAAAAATACATCCGGTGGGTCGCTCGATTCTGACGATATTAAGAGGCTGCGGAATCAGTATGTTGCACCTTCGTTAAGTTTGGCTTACGAAAAACCTTTGCACTTCGTCCGTGGCAGCGGCCAGTATTTGTTTGACGCTTCTGACGTGACGTATCTGGACTGCGTCAATAACGTTTGCCATGTTGGGCATTGTCGCCCGGAAGTTGTCGATGCGGCAGCACTGCAGATGGGGCAACTCAACACCAATACCCGTTATTTGCATGAGAATGTCGTTCGCTATGGTGAGCGATTGGCTGCAACGCTGCCGGGCGGTTTGGATGTTTGTTACTTTGTTAATTCTGGAAGCGAAGCAAACGATCTTGCCGTTCGCATAGCAAGGGCGTACCGGGCCCAGCAAGATTTTGTCGTCATTGACCATGCCTATCATGGGCATGTCAGTTCGCTGATCGACTTGAGCCCATATAAGTTCTCTCGCGTTGGTGGAGCTGGCAAGCCTCCTGGAACACACGTGGTTCCAATTCCTGACGGTTACCGGGGAACCTATAAAACCCATGAGCCCGAGTGCGGCGCAGCGTATGCAGCGATGGCTAATCAAGTTTTAGAGGTGGCGACTTCGGGGGGACGCACGATCGCGGGGTGCCTGGTCGAATCAATCCTTGGTTGCGGAGGGCAGGTTCCTTTGCCAGTGGGCTATTTAGAACGGTTGTACGCCAAAGTAAGACAGCATGGCGGACTGTGTATTGCAGATGAAGTTCAAATTGGATTCGGACGTGTCGGGTCTCACTTTTGGGGATTTCAGCAACATAATGTTATCCCTGATATTGTGACGATGGGGAAACCGATTGGAAACGGGCATCCGCTCGGTGCTGTCGTGACGACGCGAGAGATTGCTGATGCCTTTGACAATGGCATGGAATATTTTAATACGTTTGGTGGCAACCCCGTTTCCTGCGCTGTTGGGTTGGCGGTCCTCGACGTAATCGAAAAAGACCAACTTCAAGAAAAGGCAGCAAAAATTGGTGACTGGTTACTGTCTGAGTTGGGTGAGTTGAAGGTTCAATTTCCGTGCATTGGGGATGTTCGAGGTAGCGGTTTATTTTTGGGAATTGAGCTAGTGCTTGATCACCATCTTTTATTGCCTGCGACCGATCTCGCCAACGCAGTTGTGGAGCGCATGAAGGATCGCCGTATCTTATTGAGCACAGACGGCCCTTTTGGGAACGTTATCAAGTTCAAGCCGCCGATGGTCTTCACCGAGGGGGATGCTGAACGTCTGGTAACGACTTTGCGCGAGACTTTTGATGAGCTTGCCTGAGTCTTAGTTGTGTTGCAGCGCGATGCTTTTGTGGTGTATCTTCGATTGGCTCTTGAAAATCGAGCCTTTCCGCTCAACTACGGATGCGAGATTCCGTTTAAGGCTGCGGTCAATTCTCGGAGCGACGGGTGGTTTCGCCCGGTTTAGCTTCCCTAATGTCCATGAAATGGTGTTTAGTTTGGATGGGATCGAAGAAAACTCGAAACTAATGTCCATGAAATGGTGTTTGTTTTGGATGGGATCGAAGAAAACTCGAAAACTATTTACAAAACACATATTATTTTTTTTCCTAATAGAAACAGGACTGCTACGTTTTGTAGTTGAGATGGGTTTTTCAATCGGTTGAAAACTTCGATATACTAACTGACTGATTTTGCGGGAAATCTTCGAGAGAAATTTTGTGAGATAATTTGTAGTTTGAAGTAAGGCGTTGTAATCTGTCGAAATGGTGACGCACAAAGCATTGTTTGGCTTGGCTGGTAAGGTGATTTGGCAATGAGTCGTAAATTTTCTCAATCAAGGATCAGTCTCATTTTTATGGGGATTTGTCTTGGTTTGGTGGCGAGATACCTTCTTGGTGCACCAGCGGAGGATGAATCACCAAAGATGGGAATTGATCGTCCAATCGATCCTGCTGTGGTTTCTGATGATGTTGAAACGAAGGTTAGCGCTGTAACTGACGTGCGAGCTGAAGAGTTGCCGTCAGGTTTGGTGCCTCCAATTGTGTTGCCCTCCCAGGCAAATTCTCTTGTTTTGAAAGAGGGAAGATATCAGGAGCAGTACTTTCCACAAGAGAGTGCATTCACTCATGGCGAGGCCGCTTTGTTTGAGGCTCACGGTACTCAGTTATGTGCTTCTGGATGTGCTGTGAGTCGGCACCCCACAGGAGAGCTTTCTGACGCCCGTTACTGGGAGTTAATTTCTCAGGTGGATAGTGGCCCCATGTCGGAGACGAATCAAGCACTCGAAGAATTGATTTTCTTTGGCAGTCAAACGAGGCGGCAAATCAATGTAAATGGATTTGGCAATCTAGATTCTGGTTGGTCTGGGTTTTTGGGAAAACAGCTTGCTTGTTCCCATGCACAGATTTCTATTCGAGTCACCGACGAAGAAGGGGCCGTGAGAACATGGGTCGAACCGACTTTGGTTCCGTTTGATCGTCGCCATGTTTTTAAAATGAAAACTAATTCCCTGCAACCTCTAGTCACTAGTGGAACGGTGAAACGTGTCGGGTTGAATCACGCTTGGATTCGTTTGTGACTCGAAGGCGTCCACTTTGTGGCAGGGCCGTGGTTCACGGTCCAGCGAGATGGAGAAGGTTGGCAGACGCTTGGGCAAGTTTGGATTAGCGATGGAGCCCAAGACTGCCAAGGGAAAATTGAAGTGAAAATCGAATTAGAGCGAGTCGATACCGCGTCTAAGAACAGCTAGTTTTTTCAAGTTGTGATTGAATTAAAATAAAAGTGGATTAAACGAAAAAGTAATTTGTCATTTTAAGCAGGTTCAGTAATGAAGAAACGAGACCTATTTACATTCTTTTTTTCAGTAGTCGCGGGCTTAGTGATACTGGCTCAAGTGAAAGCTGATCCCTGCGGAATGGTACCTCCAATTTTTACTGGGGGCCAATCGCCAATCACACGTATTGGGCTGCAGAAAACTTATGTGTTTCATAAAGACGGGGTGGAGACGTTTGTGATTCGGCCCGGTTTTTCTGGGAACGTTGATAATTTTGGAATGTTAATTCCGTTTCCCAATCCGCCTGAGTTAAGGAAAGTTGCGGACGATACGTTTGAACAAATTGCCAATGCGATCGATCCGCCAGAAGTAGTTGTCGATTTGAGGTTCAAAATGCAGGGAAATCTTGCCGCCAGCTTTGGAGGTGGGGTAAGATTCGCGGAGAGCGACAGAGCGCTGATGATGCGGAAGAATTCAGTGCAGGTGTTAAAGGAAGAAGCGGTCGGGATGTATGAAGTAGCAGTTCTCTCAGCCGGTTCGGCGGAAGCTCTCAAGAAATGGATGGATAAAAACAGCTATAAGTATCCGGAAGGGATGGACGCTGTCACGGCTGATTACATTTCCGAAGGTTGGTGCTTTGTCGCGGTCAAAACAAAAGTAGGCGATCGCGGTGCAGTTAACCCTCAACCGGGGCAGCGTCGAGTAAAGCCTGGTTTGCCAGACGGTAGTGTTTTCGATGGGAACGTTCAGGGGATGGGGTTTCGTTTCAAATCGGAGGAGTTGGTCGTGCCGATGAGATTGTCAGCATTCAACAAAGGCGAGTTGCGGAACGTTGTCTATTTGTTGACCGATGGGCCGCGGAAGATCCGAGCAATTCCTGAGGAGTATGTCGTTCGGCAGGTCAGCGGTATCGATTTGTTCAATAACGTCACGCGTCCGTTGCCACTTCGAATTATTGGTGGAACGGAAAAAGATATTCCTGAATATCGTCGAAATCAACTTGTGAAAGAGCGGAATCCAGAGCCGAAAAACGGAATTGCGAAAGAGTTGTTTGCGTCTGACCTCCTTGCGGTTGCCGATGGCACGCTTTCACTTGGCCATGAAGAACAAGAGAAAGAACTGTTGAACATTGGAGAGTATTTTGGACTCCGCGGACCGGCCATTGATCGCAAGAATGCTACAGCTTTGAAGAGCGATCGGGAGAAAACGGTCGTCTCGGGACTCGAGCTATTAAAATCGATGACTCTCACGGTTGTGGATGGTGATTTTCCAAGAGAGGTTCTAGCGAAAGAGAATTTGACGTTTGCCAATTATCGAATGCCTCGCAACCGAAATAATACGCTGAATTATGATGCCAACCGTTTCGGTCCGGGTTCCAAGAAAGAGGGCACGCTAAAAGTTGGCTCGATTGACTGGAGTGAGGTTGATTCGGCCGTGGCTACACGAAATGAAGGAGAGTCCGAGTCCACAGTCGAGAACGGCTTGAGTGCGACCTCTTATACTTCTGGCATTTTGTTTTTTGGATTTTTGGGGGTGTTGGTTTTGCGGCGATCCCGAGCGACGATGGTTGTGGTTGTCCTGATGATCGGTGCCTTGGCTATCCCGGCCTTGGCTGTTGAACCAAACGGTCTCGAATCGCAGGACGAGATGATTGCTCAACTTGACACATCAAAAACAGCTCAGTCGGCGATCAAGTCGATCGTAGCCAATACGAAAGAGAGTGATGCCAATCGCGAGGCGATGATCAAAAAGCTCTTGGCGGTGATAAGCATAGACGAGAATATTCCTAAACGAGGCTGGGCCATTGCGGCGCTAGCTGAAATTGGAGGGCAGGATGTTGATGAATATCTTCTAAATGTTCATGCCAATAATGCACAAAATGCAGTCGTTCGAACTTGGGCTGCCGCAGCGAGAGTCTCGATGACAAAGACGACCAATGGGTTAATTGAAAAGGCAAATTTGATTCCTCAATTCCCAAGTTTAGGTCGTCCAATCGGAATGCGTATTGTCGAGGAAATGAAGGCGGATTCTGGGGATGTTAGTGCGAATCAGGTTTTAGAAGTTGCTTTGAAAGTGCCTCAAATTGCAGCGGCTCTCGCTCCGGTTATCACAAGATTTACTCCCGGGGAATTGGTCGAAGTCATGGTCGATGGGGATGTTGCTCAGGTGCGTCGCATGGCGGCTGGATATTTGGGTGCCATTGCTAATCAAGGAAAGCAGGAAGAGGTAGCAACGTCGGTGGTAGAGTCGCTGGCGTTTGATGCCATGGCGAAGGAAGTTCCCTGGAACGGAGGAGCCTTGTTTCTCCCGGGAATCTCTTGGGATAAACCAAATGCGAATAAGCTTGTGGGCGAATTAGTGAGATGGATGCTGTGGTGTGATGTAAATAACAAGCAGGAGGAGAAAAAACAAATTCATAACAACTTGCGTAGTTTGGCGCTGGCCAAAGCCGCAGGTTACAAGTCTCCAGGATGGCAGGAAACTGATACGAATGTGTGGTTAGCCACTTGGGGGGGCGTGGTAGGCCGGAAGGGAATCGCCGAAATTTTGGAAGAGCAGGATCTCGGTGCAAGTCGGAAATATGGAGTTGTGTTGAAGGGTTTAAAGTAGAGCCACGCCGAAGAGTGTTTGGTTTCTGTGGCTTTGGGTAGATCTGTTAGCATTTAGAAGTTCAATAAAAGCGGGGTTTGTCGCTGAGCTAGAAATATATTTTTGGAGTTTTTGCCCGTGAAATAAGTCGTTATCGCCCGCGGACTTAAATTCTGTAAACCGAAGCTGTTTTTTGCCGGTATACTTATTAGGAGTGAATAAAACTTTCGACGGGGAACCGGATCCAAATGGACTCACCTTCTGAATTTGAGCCTTCCGAATCTGAGCCTTCTAATTTAGAGGGTTTACCGGTCGATCATCAACTCAATCGCCGCCCTGACCCCGGGCGGCCACGGGTCGTCTTCACGAGCGAATCGGACTCTTCTGCTCAGCAGAGCCCAGCTGAACAATTTCTACTTCGAGCACCGGGTCAAGGATCTCAAGCTGACCCCTTTCCTGGCAGTGCAATTGTGGAGACGAGCGTCGCTCCAGAGCAGAAGCAAAGACCGAAGCGAACTCCCGGAGGCGACGTTTCGAGTTCGAGCAGTTCAGGCACTGGTTTTTTTGTTTTTAGCATCGTGTTCGTGCTGGGAATGTTTTTCCTTGGGCCGGAAATGGTTGAGAGATATCAATACTCTTCCACTCGCGGAAAAATGCTGGCGGAATATGATTTTGCTGTTGAGAACCTTGGCAAGCGACCGCTTACCGATGTGTCCAATGCGTATCAGATGGTTGCCCTCAGCGTCCGTCCGAGCGTGGTTAGCATAAACGCGATCAAGGACGGAAGTGGGAGGGTTGAGGAGAACGGCATGGGGTCAGGCGTGATCATGTCGACCGACGGATTTATACTTACCAATCAGCATGTCGTTCGTGGAGCCGACTCGATCTTAATTCAATTGCATGATCGGCGTCAATTCGTAGCGACGTTAGTCGGAGAGGATGAGTCCAGCGATTTGGCACTTTTAAAGATCGAAGCTCCGGATTTGATTCCTGCCACCTGGGGGGACAGTGAGCAAGTTAATGTTGGCTCGATTGTTTGGGCGATTGGAAGTCCCTACGGTTTTCAACACACCGTAACCTCGGGAATTATCAGTGGAAAAAATCGTCCCGGCGATATCAACCACCCAACGCAAAGTTTGCTGCAAACGGATGCTGCGGTGAATCCAGGGAACAGTGGTGGTCCATTAGTTGATGCTCAGGGGCGCGTGATTGGGATCAATACTTCAATTTTTGGGGACTCGTTCCAAGGGATCAGTTTTGCGGTTCCTAGTGAAACGGCCAAGTTTATTTATCGAGAACTTAGCAGTAAGGGTACCGTGACTCGCGGGTACCTGGGTGTGAAACCTGTCGAGGTAAAACATCGAGACGCGATGAGGTTGCAGCTTCCAGATCTTGATGGGGCGATGTTGTCCCAGGTTGTTGAGGGGGCTCCCGCTTTCGCGGCGGGAATTCGTTCCTTTGATATTATTCGTCAGTGGGATGACGTTGAAGTGAAAAATTTCAAACACCTTTATCGTTTAGCTGAAATGACGCGTCCACAGACACTTGTTCAGGTCAAATTAATTCGTGACGGAAAAGAACGGGTGACGCAGGTTGTTGTCGGGAAACGACCGGAAAACATGCGGTAGGCTATCCCGCGTGATCTAATTTTAGCCCCACCCACTCATCTTTATGCTTCTTGATCGCAGGAAGCCATTACCTTATTCGGGTTTCCATTAAGGTCTGCCTGGCTGTTAAGGTTTGCCTGGCTGTTAAGGTTTGTTTTTAAGATAGCTCTTCCCAGACCCGAGTTGTCGCTTCGGTTGCGTTATGTAAATGGTTTGAATAGATAATTCCCGTGGGTAGAACGTGGATTCGGTTCGATAATTACACAATAAGAGTTGCGGGTAAAAGCAATGCAAAAAGCTGTTGCGAAATGTATCGCTTTTAAAACCTGCAGCTACCACTCTCATTGATCGTTCTAATTGACTTTACAGGGAAGTAACGTCATCCATGCCTAGGCAGCACTCTACCGGCGAAAAACCAAATACTGTTAACCCCGGTAAGACCTCTTTAAATCGTCGTGGGGTATTGAAATCAGCAGTGGCGGTTGGCGCAGCCTTAACGGGCAATCAGTCCCTGCATGCAGACGGACGCCTTGGTAAGCTCGTGAAAATCGGTCAGCGGGCAAGATCTGGCCAATCTGCCTTAAAGCAGCGTGCCGCGAGTGATTACGCGCGAAGCTTACAGGCCTACGGAGGTAGGTTGGCGAATCCTATCCGCGATTTATTTCGGACTAGCCAGAATCCAGATTCTGTCCATTTTAGCGTCGTCGTGATTGGTTCGGGGTATGGAGCGTCGATTGCCGCGGCGCGCATCTCCCAAAGGTTAGGGGATCAATATCGGATGTGTATCCTCGAACGCGGGAAGGAGTGGGTTCCGGGGACTTTTCCGGATACATTTTCTGCCGTATCAGCGAATGCGAGCAATGTTTTCGCGGGGCCTACGAAGGGGCAGCGAGCGAGGCCGTTGGGTGTTTTTAATTTGATGATGAATGATGAAGTGAACATCCTCTCTGGGAATGGCCTTGGGGGAGGATCGTTAATCAACGCGAGCATCGCCTTGCGACCCAATTCAAAGGTATTTCAGCAACAGCGTTGGCCTGCCGCATTAAACAACGCGGAGGTTTTGCACCCTTATTACGATCGAGTCGCTTCGGCATTGAGCTTGAGCCGAACGCCGTTTGATCAAACACCGAAGGTCCGTATCAGGCGTCAAGCAGCGGAACAAATAAGTCGGCAACCTGATTTTTTTGACCGATCAAATATTTCAGTCATGTATGACTATCGTTATCTGGATGAGGAATTTAGGAATTCTTTTGGGATGATTCAGCGACCGTGTACGTTGTGTGGAGATTGCACCAATGGGTGTAATGTCGGTGCGAAAAATACACTTGCCATGAATTATCTTCCAGTTGCGAAACACAATGGTACTGAGATTTATACTCAGGTAGAGGTGAATTCGATTGAAAAATGTGCAGGTTACTACCGGGTTCACATGACGCATATCGAAGAACGGAATGGCCAGGTTTCCCGGACTCCGCTGCAAGTTAATTCAGAGCTGGTCGTGGTTGGCGCCGGGAGTCCGGCAAGTGCTGCAATTTTGCTGGATTCGCAAGATGAAAAATTGCAGTTCTCTCCGAGTCTTGGAAGGCATTGGTCTGGTAATGGTGATGCGATTGGTTTCGTCACAGGCTTGCCTGGAGGAAACAATATCGGGGGTTTTGGAGCGTTTCAAGGACAGGGCAAGCAGGTCGGCCCGACGGTGCAGACGTCCCTGAATTTTTGCGACGATGAGGATTTTCGAAAACATTTGTTGATTCAGGATTCTTCGATTCCGCGGGGAGCGAAGAACCTATTTTCGGCTTTGCTGCGAGACCCCGAATTGGATCACTCGATGGTGATGCTGGGGATGGGGCATGACGAAAGTGCGGGCCGCCTAGTCAAGAAAATGGGGCGTTGGCAAATTAAATGGGAAGGGCTGAAATCGAGTGCCTATCGACAGCGAGTTTTCCGCCACTTTGAAAAACTGGCCAAGGCGCATGGGGGGCGTTATAAACGTCTGAAAGCATTCGGCGATAACCTCGTCACGGTTCATCCGCTCGGCGGGTGCGGGATGTCGGACGAACCAACTGAGGGAGCCGTCAATCATCTCGGACAGGTCTTTGATTATCAGCAGGGTGGATATTTGGACGCGGGGACTGGCGAGTTGGCAGTCCATCGGGGGTTGTATGTGTCTGACGGATCAGTGATTCCCACGGCGCTCGGGGTGAACCCCTACATGACCATCGGTGCAATTTCTGAGCGAATTGCGAATCATATCGTTAACAATCCGGAGCATTCGCATTTGTTTTCCGATTCGTCATTTTCCGGTTCATGAAAGCCATTTGAGAAAACTGCGGGGAAACATCGGGATGAATCAGTTTTCGGACTTCTGGAATGAATAAATCAGACAAGTTGGCCAAGTAAATTTGTTTTACGGTTTGACGAAAGCTTGCGCTGTGAGTAAAAAATAGGTAAATCTGTTGATGAGTGAGCTCCGCGAGGGGGAGCCGTGAAATGGGTCAGGCCTGAAATATGGAGCAGCCCTAAGCGGGGTACTCTTGTGCGGGGCTCTCTCATCCGCAGATTTTTTCGTAGACAGCGTTACGAATTTGAATTTTGCGGAAATTTTATCTGCGCCCCCACGCGTGTTTTTTCGGCCGCACCACAAAGAGTGGCTTTTCAGTCAAGGCGGGACCTACTCGTTGGCTTGGTGAATCGGTTAGAATTGGGTTCCACCAATGATGCGTGTTCAATTCTATGGCCAATGGTTTTGTGATGAATTCACCTTCGCCCACTGATGACGGACAATATAAAGTTGTCGCACTTAAATACCGCCCCCAGTTGTTTGGGGAGTTGGTTGGGCAAAGTCACATCGCGACCGCATTATCTAATGCGATTGATAAGAATCGTGTCGGTCACGCGTATCTGTTCACAGGGGCTCGAGGAGTTGGGGAGACCTCGTCTGCGCGTATTTTTGCTAAGTGTCTAAGTGTATTGCCTCTATGGCGTTTCAGGGGAGGCGCAAAACCTTTGCTGATAGGGTCTTATATTCTTCTTAATGGCGCCTGTGAACTCAAACACCCTTTTTGGAGATGTTGTTATGACAATGGTAATCTATTCACTACAGCGTCGGTGTTAGATCGGGGCACCCAAGCAGGAAAAGTTGACGTCAACTCGGTTGGACTGTGAGTTCACGGTCAGAAGGTACAGCCACTCCAAGGTGGCATGGGAGCGTGACGCGCCGGGTTTGTGGTGCTGATAAAGTTTTGCAGTGGAGAACTTATTGAAGGCTGGTATCAAAGGTTTTACCTTGGTGGAGTTAATGGTGGCTCTCGTCGTAATGGCGATACTGGTCGCTATTGCAGCACCTGGGTTTCAAGGACTCATCGAACGGCAACGGCTAAAAGCCGTGGTAGAAACTGCATTGTCTGACCTTCAGGTTGCTCGCTCGGAAGCCCTCACGCTTGGGCTTAGTGGTGCGGTAACAGTCTCATTTATTGGCGGTGCATCTTGGGAGTACAATATTGTAAGTTCAGGCACTACGCCAACGGTGACCAGAAA
>ENA-OREB01001362-OREB01001362.1-marine-metagenome-genome-assembly--contig:-NODE-1362-length-11985-cov-5.862026_pt1 | contig 11985 bp, 10 predicted proteins | sample MGYA00248625_ERZ508552 | MGnify/ENA primary metagenome ERZ508552 (study PRJEB26219, sample SAMN06267888) | marine metagenome | isolation source: Monterey Bay, California, USA | place: USA:Monterey Bay...
GGTTATTCAAATATTTCCTCGAATCCTTATCCATCATGTTCAACTGTTTCTCATTGATGAGCATGGTTTGCATGTTCTGCCAGTCTTGCCATGCTTTTGCGGAGATGTTTTCAAACACTTCTTGACCCTTAGCGCCAGGAAAGGGCGGCGCGTCGAGGCCGGGGAGCTCTTGCTTTAGACGTTGGCAGTACACGGTTCGTGTCATGGTAAATGTCAGTCCTTTTTGGCGCTTTCGCGCATGTTAAGTATTTTTGTGACCGGGCCAGTCAGGCCAATGTCTTTTGTTGTCTCTGGGTGATACCAGAGCGTTTGGTCATTTTCAGTAACGTGACTATCGATGGACTTAGATTCTACGTGAACCGGGGTGATATCTAAATGGAAATGGGTAAATGTATGTCTGAACGGCATGAGCGTAGCGCTCTCTGAAACGGGCTCTGCTTGGATTTGTAACTGGTCGAGTTGTGTTTCAACATCGTGCTCCGAGCACTCAGGAAAGCCCCAGAGGCCGCCCCAGAGCCCTTGACTCGGTCGGCGCTGTAGCAATACCTCATTTTCTGGGTTGGTGACGACAAGCATGTGGATTTGTCGCACCGGCATATTCTTTTTGGGTTTTTTTCCGGGTAGCTCTTGCACTCGGTCATGGCGATAGGCGAGACAGGATTGGTGCATTGGGCATGAGGGGCAATCCGGTTTTGATCGGGTACATAGCGTCGCGCCGAGATCCATGATTGCTTGCGTGTAATCGGCTATCCGTTGCTCGGGGCTCAACTGCTCGGCGATTTCCCAAAGGCTGTTACTGACTTGAGTTTTACCCGGCCAGCCTTCAATGGCATAGCAGCGTGTGAGCACACGTTTGACGTTGCCGTCTAGAATGGTGGCGGGGAGCTTGAATGCAAGCGCCATGATGGCGCCGGCGGTTGAACGGCCAATGCCGGGTAGATTTTGTAATTGAGCCAGATCAGCAGGGAACTCGCCATTGTGATCTTGTACAAGTTGAATAGCTGTCTTACGCAGGTTTCTGGCTCTGGCGTAATACCCTAGCCCTGTCCATAAGTGCAGTACTTCGTCCTCTTCCGATGCCGCGAGACTAGCAACATCGGGAAACCGTTCCGTGAAACGCGCATAGTAGGGGATGACGGTCGCTACCTGCGTTTGCTGCAGCATGATCTCGGATAGCCATACCCGATAGGGGGTCTGATTTTGTTGCCATGGCAGATGTTTACGGCCGTGATCATCGAACCAAGCAAGCAGTTTGTCGCTAAAGTCTGTGCTCATGGTTCGAGCACGTCGAAGTCACCACTGCTGATAAACACGCATCTTGATTGATGCGCCTGTGCAAATACGATCGATGCGTCAATTAAATAAGCGCTCGAAAAGCTTCTTTCCCTTCTCCTTGAGTTTGTCAGCGCCTTGTCTCCTTAGTTCCTTTTGTAAAATCTGTGTGATCAGGTTCGCGATCGAGTCTGAGTCTGGGGTGCAAAGCTCGGCTGCCGTTGCGTCCATCATACCAGCACATCGTAGTGGCCATCTGATGCCTGCCATGGCTGGTCCAACGGTGAACTGGCCATCGACAGACTCGTTAAGAGTAACTTCCATATCGTAGGCCATTGTATTCTGCCAATAGTCGACACCACCGGTACCAGAAATGCTCATGTTTTCGATGTTTACATTGATCCGTTGGTCTTCGTCGATGCCGGCATTTATCTGGTGCGTGCCAGTCATGGATTTGAATGGCATTACGTCAGGCCAGCTAGCGACAGACGAGGTTTTTTTGCGCAGGCCATCGATCACAGCGGCAATGTTCTTAATAGAGCTGACATCCAGCGTGCCGTCTTTGACCGTGAATTCGCTATCGCCGTCGAGGGTGGCTAACACGTCACTCAACATTGATCCTGCAAATCGCGTATTTGATTTTAGCTCAATTTTGCCGGTCAAAGTCTCAACGCCGGTGAGTTTAGTCACATCCATGCCTTTAATTTGAACCGCTGTTCGGGCGGAAGGCTTTTTGCCCGTCTTGGCGACGAACTCCATACTCATATTGCCGTCATAACCTGTCCCATACGAGGTTGCCTTCATCTGTTGATTGGCATTGACGATGGTCGTCGTGAAATCATTTAAAGTGTAGGTGTCGTAATTTAAGCTGCCGATCGTGAACTTGCCATTAATGTTGTTCTCGTTAAGCAGCACGAGGGGTAAGACCTCGGCGTCCGTGACTGGCGTGCTTGTCGCGTCGTTAGCATCAGCCGTTGCTGTTTCATCAATCGGCGCGAGATAATCGCTGACCGTGATTTGATCGAGCGTGAGGTCAAAACTGGCCGTAAGCTTATCGCCTGTGCGTAAACCGAGACGGCCGGTAATTGTACTGCCATCTATTTTGCCTTCGATCTCGCTGAGTTTGATGTTTTCTGCGGTGCCACCCAGTTTTGTCGTCAATCCAATCGCGGTGAGGGCCGAGGGGTTAGCGGTTTCTATCACCGGCTGACCCAATAATTTGGCCATATTTTTAGCGTTGAAAGGCGAAATGGTAATTTGACCGTCAAGTCGGGGTGTTGAATTCATCTCTGTCACGTTGACGGCAACTGAACCCTTCAACTCGTCAATTTCGAAATCAAGTTTGTTCAGGTCTGCCGTTCCTTTGGCGGTGTCGACCTCACCTGAAATCATGAGTTTAAGTAGTAACTCGCCGACGTCAGGCAGGTTTAGTTCGTTTTCAATGTTCATTTCGGCCAGACCAAAACGGTTAAAAGCGTTGTTGAAAGACAAGTCGCCGTCACCGGTTATTTTTGAACGCATACCTGAGGCGTTGTCTTCCAGCGCCAACTCGAAAGAAACGGGTGTTAAAGCCGAGTAGCTGACAGCACCGGTCTGCAATGATTTCAGATTGATGGCGTAGTTTTCTCCGGTCGATGCGTCGATGTATGACACTGCCGCGTTGGTAATCGACATCGCGCCTATATCCAGATCCAGCGAGTTTTCGGAATCGACGTCTGCATCTGTGTCACTGGCATCGCTAGTCTTTGAAGGTTGATCGTCGGTTTCCCAATTACCCCGCCCCTGCTGATCGATCATCGCGTTCACAGTTAAGCCATCGATATTAAGGCCATCTATCGCGATGTCGCCTGTTCCCAATAACAATGGCAAGAGCTTCAGGTCAACGGCTGCTGACTTTAGCGTTGCCAAAGGCACGTCCGAACCAGCAGGACGCACATCCACGTCTTCGATACTAATGGCGATAGGTGGCCAGTAGCGCCAGTTCAGTTCACCATTGATTTCAATGTCAAAACCGGTCTCTGTTTCAGCGGTGGCTTGGATTTTTTCTCGGTAATATTCGGGATTGTCGAGCGCAGCGACGATGCCAATAGCAATGGATGCAACGACCGCTATTATGATGATAAAAAGTAAGGTTTTTCGTGACATGACCGTGTTTCCTGCAGGGTGATTGCACATTCTAGTGACGTTTTGATGCCCTGTGTGTAAGCCGAATGTAATGGCCGCGCTGTTTAGATATATACGCAGTTACTGAGTTCATTGTTGCTTAGTATCAGCTCTTTTTGATCGAGCCTAACTGTTTAGACTGCGGTCGCCATATCTATCGCAATATTATGCGCAGGTTGTTGGCAGACTGCTAGCGGTCAAACTCGAAAACGCCTGCTTAACCTAATCCAGATAATGCGTGTTAACCATTCACGAAAAAGCCACGAATGATGTTGTCGAGGATGACTGTCACAAACCTACCAGTGAACGCGAGCTTAATAACAATAGCTGTGAGCTGTTCTGATCCAGTTTTTTCAAGGAACAGGGTCAACTTGCAGACGCTGATTGTTGGTGTCCGGTGAATCAGTCAAAGGATGATGCGGTGATCCGAGGTGTTCTGGTGTTTAGTTAGAGTCAGGAAAGAGGTTTTGCCCCTCCGCCTCAGAGCGTAAGCACTTCAATATGTGCGGTCATTCTGCGCTGAGTGCTTCCGTTTTCATTGCTGAATCTGATAGTCTTCTCGAAGTCAAAATAGGGAGCATTTCATGTCTAAAGTGGGTAGCGAGTCGAATCCGTTACGGGTTGCGATCATTGGGTCAGGACCGGCGGGATTTTACACAGTGAGCAATTTTCTGAAGCAAACGGATTTAACCGTTGAAATGGATATGTTCGAGCGGTTACCGACACCTTTTGGTTTGGTGCGTGCCGGCGTTGCACCGGATCACCAAAAGTACAAAACTGTGACCCGGGCCTATGATAAGAGTGCTCAGCATTCCTCTTTCAGGTTTTTTGGGAACGTGGAATATGGCACGGATATCACCCTGGAGGATCTAAAAGATCACTATCACCAAATCATGTTTGCCACCGGCGCGCCATCAGACCGGAACTTAGGCATCCCCGGAGAAGAGCTGACCGGCAGCCATTCCGCGACTGATTTCGTCGCATGGTACAACGGCCATCCAGATTGCACCGATTTTAAGTTTGACCTGTCGCAGGAAAGTGTGGCGGTGATAGGGCTGGGTAATGTTGCGATTGATGTTGCGCGAATCCTTTGCAAAACAGACGCGGAACTCGCCAGCACTGACATGGCTGATTATGCCCTTGATGCCCTGCGCGAGAGCAATGTCAAAAATGTTTATGTACTGGGTCGTCGCGGACCCGCGCAAGCGGCGTTCACACCTCCTGAGATTAAAGAGATGGGTGAGCTTGAAGATGCGGATGTTTTTGTGCCTGTTGACGAAGCGACACTAGATCCTGCCAGTCAGGCAGAGCTTGATGCTTCCGGTGATAAAAATGTGAAGAAAAACGTCGCGGTTATCGAGGAGTTCTCCCAGCGCACGGAGCGAGACAACAGCAGACACCTGACCATTCGTTTTTTGGTTTCTCCCACTGAACTTATCGGCGAAAATGGCGCTGTCTCTGCGATCAAAATCGTGAAGAACGAAGCCTATGCAGATGAAAACGGCGGCGTGAAAGCGCGGGCAACAGATCAGGAAGAGATAATCCCCGTGGGTATGGTGTTTAGGTCGGTAGGCTACCGAGGTGCGCCCGTGGCCGAAGTGCCTTTTGACGATTACAACGGCACTATTCAGAACACCGAAGGCAGAATCACTGACGATGACAAGAATCCATTGACCGGTATGTATGTTGCGGGCTGGATTAAAAGAGGCCCAACCGGTGTGATTGGTACGAATAAAACTGATGCCCAGGAAACGGTAAACCATATGGCCGAGGACGCGAGAGCCGGGGCTGTATTTGAACCCACGAAATCAGCCGAAGATGTGGTGTCATTGCTGTCAGCCAGAAAACCTGATGTCATTACCTATAGCGACTGGAACAAGATTGATGAGCATGAACTGAGTAATGGGGCGGCGAGCGATCGTCCCCGGGTGAAGCTCACGAATATCGAGGACATGCTAGCGGTACTTAACTAGCATGGTCCTCGTGACACTTTAATCCTTTTAGCCAATAAAAAATGCGCCGCCCCTTGCAAGGAGGGGCAAAGAGCTGCATTTATAGCGTTTAGCAAGTGATATTGCATTGAAGAGTTGATGGTTAACTCCTGTCAGTGGCAAACTAGCACGACGTTAGAAATTCATAGGCTAGCGCGAGCGGCAAACAAATCCGTTTTTAACAACTAAGCAATTTAACCCTGAAAGAGAGGCAAGAATGACGATACAAGTCGGAGATAAAATACCCCAGGCAACAATGAAAGTGATGGGCGAAAAGGGACCACAGGACATGACGACAGACGACCTGTTCGCAGGTAAAAAAGTTGTTCTTTTTGCACTGCCCGGGGCGTTCACGCCAACCTGTAGCGCAGCGCATTTGCCCGGTTATGTCGCCAACGCAGATAAGATTAAAGCTAAAGGCGTCGATTCTGTTGTGTGTTTGTCTGTTAACGACGCATTTGTGATGTCCGCGTGGGGCGCAGATAAAAACGCAGAAGAACTGATTATGCTCGCCGATGGTAACGGAGATTTCACCAGTGCCGTCGGTTTGGAAATGGATGGCTCAGCCTTTGGTCTTGGTAAGCGTTCGCAGCGTTATGCGATGATTGCTGAAGATGGTGTCGTTACGGCCCTAAACGTTGAAGCACCGGGTGCGTTTGAAGTCAGTGCTGCCGACGCCATTATGGCGCTTCTTTGAGCCCAGCACTTGTTTGAGCTTGGCAATCTGAAAATATTGATTAGATCGCGGGAGCAGCAACCAATGTGAAGGTTGTTGTTCCCATTCAATGTCTCGATCACACAAAGCGACTTGTCAGAATTTTTTGCTGGAGTCTCTGAATCCAAATGAACAAGCACGTGTTAATCAGGCTTTTTGCGACATGGCTAACCACCTTCGTGTGGTTGCCAGTTTCAGCTGCCGAGCCAGACTTAAAAGTTTTTGACCGGCTGCTCGAAAAGTATGTTGCACCCGGTGAAAAACAAGGACTGACAGTTAATCTGGTTGACTACCCAGGTTTGTCCAGAGATCCGCGGTTCGCCTTATTGGTTGAGCAAATCAGAGCCTTTGATGTAAACGAGCTCACTTCCGATGATGAAAAGCTGGCGTTTTATATCAATGCGTACAATATTCTGACGATACAGTTAATCTTGGATAACTGGCCGATTAAAAGCATTCGTGACATCGGTGGGCTCTTTAAGGGGCCTTGGGACTATGTCATGTTGGAAAATGCTGACGGCAAACTAACCCTCGATGATATTGAGCATAAAATCATACGTCCCCTAGGCGATCCAAGAATCCATTTTGCGGTTAACTGCGCTTCCTTAAGTTGTCCGGATCTACCCATGGCATCCTTCAAATCTGCCACTGTTAGAGAACAACTTGAAGAAGGTGCGCTGAGGTTCTTTCAGCACAAAGGCAAGGGTGCCTACCTGAAGGGAAACACGCTTCATGTGACCAAGTTGCTCGACTGGTATGGTGAAGACTTTGATGCAGGTGGTGGCATTGAAGTTTTTTTGAGGCAGTATGTTCCTGGCGTTGCGTTCAAGAAAGTTGATGCCGATATCGACTACAGTTGGTTGCTCAATACTCAATAAAAGCACCTCGAAAATCTGGGTTTGCTTAGAGATAGGCAGAAACGCCTGTTTACATACCCACAATATTAGCCTTCTACAGTAGCCCTCTACAGTAGCCCTCTACAGTAGCTTGGACTCCGCAGCCAGCGGCTGGTTAAACGATGATTTCTTTTTCAGTGGATACCTCTTCTGCCAGTGCTGCATGGACAGATGATTTGGAGCCAGTTTTAGTGGTCACGCGGTGACCTGCGCAACCTTATCTGGGTTATCATGGGTCTATACATTTTGAATGGAGCGGAATAATGGTAGTCAGCAAAGAAATTCATCTGGTCAAGCGTCCCGAGGGTATGCCGGTTAATAGTGATTTCGCGATGGTAGAAGCGACCTTGAACGCGCCAGCCGATGGTGAAGTACTTGTGCGTAATATTTACATGTCCGTTGATCCGGCGATGAGACCAGCAATGACAAATGGCCAGACAAAGCTCGACAGAGCGATGGAAGGCAGTGCTATTGGTCAAGTTGCTGCGTCCAACCACCCTAACTTCCCGGAGGGTAGCTATGTGTTACATCGGGCGGGTTTCCGGGAATACCATTTAAGCGATGGTAAGGATCTTTCAGTGATTGTGCCTGAAGGCGAATCGTTGACGACGCATTTGCATGTGCTTGGTATGACAGGACTGACCGCTTACGGCGGTATGCTTGTCACCGGTGAGCTGAAAGAAAACGAAAATGTCTTTGTTTCTGCCGCAGCTGGTGCGGTTGGCTCGGTCGCGGTACAGATTGCGAAAATCAAAAACTGCCGAACGATAGGCAGTTGTGGTTCCGATGAGAAGGTAGATTATTTGACCAACGAATTGGGTCTCGACGGCGCCTTTAATTATAAAACTCAATCAATAGCGCGCTCGTTGCATGAGCTGTTGCCTGAGGGCATTGATGTGTATTTTGAAAATGTCGGCGGCGCCCATCTAGATGCGGCGATGGGACAGATGCGAGCGCTGGGCCGAGTGCCTGTGTGTGGCATGATTTCAGCATACAACACAAAAGGCGCGCGTTCCGAAGGTGTCACCACGTTGTCGAACATGATCTATAACCGTGTCACCATGAAAGGTTTTGTCGTGTATGAGTTTTTTGATATGAGAGACCAATTCCTTGCGGATATGCGTCAGTGGATTGCAGAAGGAAAGATGAAGTATCAGGAAACGATTATGCAGGGTGTCGAAAATGCGCCGAATGCCATGATAGGGCTGTTGCAGGGTGAGAACTCTGGCAAAATGCTAGTGCAAATTGGTCCAGAAACAGAGTAGGTAGTAAACGTGACGATTGGAACTTGGGAACCCGGTAGTAACAAAAATACGGAAGTCGTTGAGCACGCGAAGTTAATAGAGCTGCTTGAATGCTTTCGGGCCGCCGATCCTGAAAAACTGGCAGATGCCATGTCCGCTGCTCAGGTGCGGGATAACGCAGGTTTAATGCGCCTTGACGCAGCCAGTTGGTGCAACACTGAATTGTTGGCGGATGATGAACTGGACCCACTGGTCCGGTTCTTTACACTCGCCGAAATGCAGCTTTCCGGTTGGGATGCGGGGGTCAGGTCTCCCGTGGTTTATCTTGTGAAAGAGATGAAAAAACGTGGACTGTTCACTGCGGATTGCCGTAAATGGATAAAAAAGAACACGGATAATCGCTATTTACCTAATGGTAGTGCCCTCTAAAATCCTTATAATGCGGCCCACAGGATGGTGCTGGGTTGATAGGCTTTCCGTCAGGTTGAAAAACCTTGTGCTAAAACTTAAAAAATGAGGCAACGATGACTTCTTCAAGAGTGGCTGATATTTCCCGGGATACCCTGGAAACTCAAATTCAGGTTTCGATCAATCTCGATGGTACCGGACAAAGAGCGTTTGACACAGGGCTGCCTTTTCTTGAGCACATGCTTGATCAGATCGCCAGACATGGTCTGATTGATCTGCAGGTCAAGGCTAATGGTGACCTTGAGATTGATGCGCACCACACGGTGGAAGATATTGGCATTACATTGGGACAAGCCATTGCTAAAGCCGTCGGAGACAAAAAAGGCATCACCCGTTATGGCCATTCCTACGTGCCTTTGGACGAAGCGCTTTCAAGGGTAGTCATCGACTTTTCTGGTAGGCCTGAGCTCGAGTTCCATGTGGGTTTTAAGCGCGCGCAGGTGGGAGGTTTTGACGTTGATTTATTCCATGAGTTTTTTCAGGGATTGGTGAATCACGCCAATATATCCTTGCACATCGATTGTCTGCGAGGTGAAAACGCGCACCACCAAGTCGAAACTGTTTTCAAGGCATTCGGTCGAGCCTTGCGCATGGCGCTAACGCTTGACCCTCGCATGGCTGATGTAGTGCCATCGACAAAAGGAACTTTGTAAGTGCAGATTATTCCAGCGATTGATTTTAAAGATGGCAAGGTTGTTAATTTAAAGCAGGGCCGTCTTGATGAACTGACGGCCTATTCAGAAGACCCCGTTGGTATGGCAGATAAGTGGGTAGAGCAGGGTGCGGAACGACTGCATTTAGTCGACCTTGATGGGGCTTTTAATGGCTTCCCGGTAAACCATGACGCCATCGCAACGATAGCCAAAAATCATCCTTCGCTGACCATTCAGCTGGGTGGAGGCATCAGAAGTGCAGAAATCATCGAAAATTACCTGAACGCCGGTGTAGATCAACTCATCATCGGTACCAAGGCTGTGCAAAGCCCGGAATTTGTTGGCGAGATGTGTAGACAGTTTCCAGGTCACATCATGGTGGGGCTCGATGGATTGCACGGCATGGTTGCGATTAATGGCTGGAAGGAAGTGACCGAAATTTCAGTTAAATCGCTGGCGTCCCTTTTCGAAGTCGACGGTATCGAAGGGATTGTGTTCACCGATATTGGTAAAGACGGCATGATGGGGGGCATTAATCTTCAATCAACCAAAGAGTTAGCAGACGGCATATCTGTGCCTGTTATTGCATCTGGCGGCGTGAACGATATCAAAGATGTGAAAGCGCTGTTGGAGCTTGAAGCACGCGTTGATGGCGGGATTGTGGGTGTCATCACCGGGCGGGCCATCTACGAAGGTACGCTTGATCTGGCCGAGGCTATTGCATTAACCCGGGCTAAACGCGAATCCTGAAGGCTAACAAGTACTACAAATTTGCAGCCCCAAGGACGAGGTTGCGCATGATTATCAGCGCTTAGCCCTTTGGCGCATCCTTTCCCTTCGCCAGAATATTAATCCCTTTCAGCAAAGTGAGTGCTTCGTTCAGTTGATAGTCCGTCACCGAAAGGTCTGTCGCTTCATCCTCGTCACCGGCTTTGACTTTCGGGATGTCATCACCGTTTTCCAGATGCCCAGCCAAGTCCTTTTCCTTAATTCTGAAGGGATTTGACTTAAGCTTCGTGACTGTCGAACGTTCCACTCGGATATCCGGCACGATGCCTTCGGCCTGTATTGATCTGCCGTTCGGCGTAAAGTAGAGCGCTGTTGTTAGTTTTATGGCGATTTCACTACTTAGCGGTAAGACTGTTTGTACCGAGCCCTTACCGAAGGTGCTCATGCCCATGATGACTGCGCGTTTGTGATCCTGAAGCGCGCCAGCAACAATTTCTGAGGCGGAAGCCGTGCCTTCATTAACCAGCACAATCAACGGTACACCCTCGGTTTGATCAGGGGTTGAAGCATTGTAGCGTTGCTCTGATTGAGACAATCGGCCTTCTGTGTAAACGATCAAGCCGTCGTTGATGAAAACGTCTGAGACCTCAACGGCCGTCTGCAGTAAACCACCTGGATTGTTTCTTAGATCCAGCACCAGTCCAGATAGTTTTCCTTCTTCGGTGAGTTTTTCCAGCGAGCGCCTGACCTCTCGCCCGGTGGCACTTTGAAACTGGGCGATTCGTATATAGCCAAAACCATCTTCCAATATCCGTTCTCGAACACTGGCCACCTGAATGATCTGTCGAGTCAGGGTGATTTCCAATGGTTGAGATTCACCTTCCCGAGCGATGGAAAGTACCACGTCGCTGCCAGGTTCGCCGCGCATGGCTTCAATCGTTTCATCTAATGACATGCCTTTAACGATTAACTCGTCAATCTGAATTATCACGTCTCCAGATTCGATGCCTGCTTTTTCGGCAGGTGTATCGTCCATGGGGGAGATGACCGTGATGAACCCTCGGTCCATGCCAACTTCCAAGCCGACGCCACCATAATTTCCGGTCGTGGTTTCCTGCAGGTCTGAAAAGGTACTTTTATCGAGATAAGCTGAATGCGGGTCAAGTTGTGAAAGCAAACCTTTAATCGCGTTTTCAAGTAGAGTGCGGTCATCGATTTCTTCGACGTAAGCATTACTGATCCGGTCAAATGCTTCAGCAAAAACGCGAAGCTCGTTCAGTGGAAGGCGTGGCGGTAGTGCTGTTTCAGCGGCAGCTTCTGCTGTAGCCGTGGGTTCTGCTGCTGGCGCTGCAGGCTCGGTTGGTTCTATTGCAGGCTCGGTTGATTCCGCTGCCGGCGCTTGCGTTTCTGGCTCGCTTGCTTCCATGCCCAGGGCTGGCTGATGCGCGGCCAGACCAAAGATTAAGAGAAATGCCGGGAGAGAAAATTTCATAGTCTTGCTACCTTTTTACTTCCTAGAAGTATTTTTTACGCTGCGCCACGTTTTCTGGTTTTACACCATTGTTGCGGATTGGCTGCTTTTCCTGCATTCCGAATGCCGAAGTAAAGACCTGATTCCAGTCGACCACCGGTGTCGCCAACAGTGGCAATGATTTCTCCAGCGGTCACTGAATCACCTGTTTCGCGGTAAAGTGCTGCATTATGACCATATAATGACATGTAGCCCTCGCCATGACTAATAATCACGAGTAATCCAAACCCGCGAAGCCAGTCGGAGAAGACAACTCGGCCATGGTGAACCGCATGCACCGGGTCGCCGCTTTTTGCCGCGATCATCACGCCATCCCATTTGAG
>ENA-OREB01001369-OREB01001369.1-marine-metagenome-genome-assembly--contig:-NODE-1369-length-11932-cov-3.122058_pt1 | contig 11932 bp, 9 predicted proteins | sample MGYA00248625_ERZ508552 | MGnify/ENA primary metagenome ERZ508552 (study PRJEB26219, sample SAMN06267888) | marine metagenome | isolation source: Monterey Bay, California, USA | place: USA:Monterey Bay...
TATTTGTTATGTCAATCATTTGTTGACGTACATTATCTGATAAATCAAAAGTTGGAAGTACTGCGTATGAATCTCCAGAATGAATTCCACAAGGTTCAATATGTTCCATAATTCCGATAATATAAACGTTTTCTCCGTCACATATTGCATCTGCCTCCGCTTCAATTGCTTTATCCAAATAATGATCTAGTAAAACTTTATTCCCAGGCATATCTTTCAGTAAATTAACAATATGATGCTCTAATTCCTCTTCATTAATTACAATCTTCATCCCTTGCCCTCCTAAGACATAAGATGGTCTGACTAATATTGGAAAATTTAAGGTTTTTGAGATCTCAATAGCATCTTCAGCCGTTTCGGCAACCGCAAATTTTGGATATGGAATATCATGTTTTTTAAGTAATTCAGAAAAACTTCCTCTATCTTCAGCTACATCTAGTGCCTTATAAGAAGTTCCCATAATTTTAATACCATATCTCTCTAACTTTTCTGCAAGTTTCAAGGCTGTTTGACCACCTAATTGAACAATAACTCCTTCTGGTTTTTCATGACGAATAATATCATAAATATGTTCCCAGAAAACAGGCTCAAAATACAATTTATCTGCCGTGTCGAAATCCGTAGAAACTGTTTCGGGATTACAGTTTATCATAATGGTTTCATAACCACATTCTTTTGCTGCTAAAACTCCATGCACACAAGAATAATCAAATTCAATCCCCTGTCCTATTCTATTCGGACCAGAACCCAGCACAATTACCTTCTTCTTATTAGAACTTATACTTTCGTTATCTGTAAATATTTCTCCATTAATCTCTTGTTGCATCTCGAAAGTAGAGTAATAATAAGGTGTTTTTGCCGTAAATTCAGCAGCACAAGTATCGACTAATTTATATACTCTTTTTATTCCAAGATCATTTCTCTTATTATAGATTTCACTTTCCAAACATTTTACTAAATACGCAATTTGCCTATCAGCATACCCCTTCATCTTTGCTTCTAAAAGTAGATCTTCTGAAAGTGTGTTAATAGAGTGTTTTTCTATCTCTGTTTCAAAAACTACTAATTCTTCAATTTGATGTAAGAACCAATAGTCAATTTTTGTTATTTCATGAATTTTCTTGGTAGGAATGCCAATTCTCATAGCATCATAAATACGAAAGACTCTATCTCCACTTGCATGTTGTAGTTGGTATAAAATCTTATCTTGATCTGTAATTCCTTTACCGTCGGCACCTAATCCATTTCTACCAATTTCTAAAGATTGACATGCTTTTTGCATAGCTTCTTGAAAGGATCTACCAATACTCATCACTTCACCTACCGATTTCATCTGAAGACCTAAAGTAGTATCAGAACCTTTAAATTTATCAAAATTCCATCTTGGGAATTTAACAACAACATAATCCAAGGTAGGTTCAAAAAATGCAGAAGTAGATTTTGTAATCTGATTATCTAATTCATCTAAAGTGTAACCAACAGCTAATTTAGTAGCAATTTTAGCGATTGGATATCCTGTTGCTTTAGATGCTAAGGCCGAAGAACGAGAAACTCTAGGGTTTATCTCAATTGCAATAATATCTTCATTTTTATCAGGACTTACAGCAAACTGAACATTACACCCTCCTGCAAAATCACCAATTGAACGCATCATTTTTATTGCCATATCTCTCATTCTTTGATAACAAGTATCCGAAAGAGTCATAGCTGGAGCTATCGTAATAGAATCTCCTGTATGAATGCCCATTGGATCAAAATTTTCAATAGAACAAATAATAATTACATTATCATTGTCATCTCGTAATAATTCTAATTCGTACTCTTTCCATCCAAGTACTGCTTTGTCAATTAGTACCTCATGAATTGGAGATGCGTGCAATCCTTTTGAAAGTAAATCTTCAAATTCCTCTTTTGTATGAACAAATGAAGCTCCTGTACCACCCAAAGTAAATGAAGGGCGAATAACTAGTGGAAAACCTAATTCTTGTGCAATTTCTTTCCCTTCTAAAAAGGAGGTAGCTATTCTGGCAGGAGCAACAGGAATATCAATCTTTTTCATTAATTTCCTGAACTGTTCTCTATCTTCTGTAATATGAATTGCATCAATATCTACACCAATAATATCTACTCCATACTTCTCCCAGATTCCTTTTTCATCTACTTCTATACATAAATTTAATGCTGTTTGTCCTCCCATTGTAGGTAATACCGCATCAATTTCTCTTTCTTCTAAAATATCAATTATCGATTTTACATCTAAAGGTTTAAGGTAAACATGATCTGCAACCACCTTATCAGTCATAATGGTTGCAGGGTTTGAGTTTATTAATGAAACCTCAATTCCTTCCTCTCTTAATGACCTTGAAGCCTGAGAACCAGAATAATCAAACTCACATGCTTGACCAATAACAATTGGGCCGCTTCCTATAATTAATACTGATTTTATTTCTTTATTTCTGGGCATAGTTTTAAATATAAAGTAGTTGCGAATTTACATGATTTGTACAAGTACAATAAATGATTTCTAAATAAATTTCTAGGTTTTAATAAAATGTTAATAAATCAGGATAAAAAAAAGGTGTTGCTAAAACAGCAACACCTTTAATATATTTCTTAATTATCAATTATTTATGACCTATTTCATCAGAAACAGTTAATCTTTTTCTTCCCTTAGCTCTTCTTCTAGCTAAAACCTTTTGTCCGTCTTTATCTGACATTCTTTCCATAAAACCGTGCTTATTCTTTCTTTTTGTATTTGACGGTTGAAACGTTCTTTTTGGCATAACTTTAAATCTTTATAATTTAGTCAGCAAATTTAGTTTTGTTTTTCTTTATTGCAAAATATTTACCACTCTATTTTTATAAATAATAAATATATATTTGTATTCATAAATCACTACATGAAGAAAGACAAAAAAAGAAAAATAAGTTTTAATAGCCTGAAAAAGCTATATAAATACATACACCCCTACAAAACAAGCTTTTACATAGGTCTTGTTTTTCTACTATTAACTGGTTTTGCATCACTTATTTTCCCAAAATTAGTTGGAGATTTAGTAGATGGATCGTCCAGTTCTCCAGATAAAATTGATCAAATAGCGATTTATTTATTTATTTTATTTACTGCTCAAGCTATTTTCTCTTATTTCAGAATTGTACTTTTTGTAGGTGTAGCAGAAAAAGCTTTGTCAAAATTACGACAAGATACTTTTAATCATTTAATACGATTACCTATTAGTTTTTTTAGCAACAGTAAGGTTGGTGAATTAAATAGTAGAATCTCTGCAGATATAACCCTATTACAAGAAACTTTCACTACAACTTTTGCAGAGTTTATTCGCCAAATAATTATCATAATTGGAGGTATTGCATTTTTAAGTTATATATCCATAAAACTAACTTTATTTATGTTAGCTGTTTTCCCGGTCATAATAATTTTAGCAGTAATTTTCGGTAGAAAAATAAAAGGATATTCAAAAAAAGTACAGAAAGAAATTGCACAATCGAACAATATTGTTGAAGAAGCTCTTCAGGGAATAAGAATTGTAAAATCATTTACAAATGAAGCATTTGAGAATCTGAAATATAAGAACAAAACAGATGAAGTAGCTAAAACTGCAATTATAGGAGGAAAATACAGAGGAGCATTCGCATCATTTATTATACTTTGTGTATTTGGATCAATTATTTCAGTAATTTGGTTTGGAACCAAGCAGGTACATTCTGAAGGATTGAAGATGGGAGAACTTTTCTCTTTTGTACTATATACTGTTTTTATTGGAGCTTCAGTTGGTGGAATGGCAGATTTATACTCAAAAATTCAGAAAGCAATTGGAGCTTCTGAAGATTTGCTGGAGATCCATGAACTAAGTGGTGAAGATATTTCAGAATCTGAAAATAAAACAAAATTAGAAGGAGTCTTAGAATTTAAAGAAGTTTCTTTTAATTATGAGGAAAGAACAAATAATCAGGTACTCAATAATATTAATTTTGATGTAAAAAAGAGCGAAAACATTGCTATTGTTGGTCCTAGTGGAGCTGGAAAATCTACCATAACATCTTTAATTTTACATTTTCATGAAGTAACCGAAGGAAAAATTCTAATCGATAGAAAAAATATTAATGACTACAACATTAATTATTTAAGACATAATATCGGGATTGTACCACAAGACACCTTCCTTTTTGGAGGAACAATTAAAGAAAATATTGAATACGGAAAGATTGGATCCTCTAAAGATGAAATAATTGAAGCGTCAAAGAAAGCAAACGCACATAGCTTTATTAAAGAATTTGAAGATGGATACAATACTTTGGTCGGAGAAAGAGGAGTTCAATTGTCTGGTGGACAAAGACAAAGAATTGCTATTGCTAGGACAATACTTAAAGATCCATCAATTTTAATTTTAGATGAAGCAACCTCATCACTAGATTCTGAGTCTGAAAACCAAGTGCAAATTGCGATAAATGAACTAATGAAAAATAGAACTACAATTGTTATTGCACATAGGATATCTACTACAAAAGATGCCGATAAAATATTAGTGTTAGATAAAGGGGAAATTGTAGAAAGTGGAACACATTCTGAATTATGCAATCTAGAAAATGGGGTTTACAATAAATTAAGTAAGCTTCAATCGTTTATTCAGTAATTACAATTTTACCTTTTACGCTGCTATTCTTTAAATCTGCGATAATAATAAATATTGTTTTATTATCTAATTTAGGAATTTCGATCTTATTTATCTCTTTCTTATAAAACCACCACCAACAACATCATTTCCTTCATAAAATACTGCTGACTGCCCAGGAGCAATTCCCTCAACTTTATTTTGAAATAAAACTTTAATATTATCTCCTTCGTTTGAAAGAATTGCATGCTCTCCTTGATGTTTATATCTTACTTTGGTAACACTTCTCATTCCATCAGTTATGTTGTTGTATTTTATTAAGTTAATATTTCTGACAGTCATTTCTAATTCTTTTAAATCTTCTTTTCTTCCAACCATCACTGTATTCTCTTCTGCATTAATTCCAATAACATAAGTTGGGTCCTTTCCTAAAGAAACTCCTATCTTTCTTTGTCCAATAGTATAGAACGGATATCCATCATGCGTCCCTACTACTAATCCGTCTTTTGTAATAAAATTACCTCCTTTTACTTTTGATTCTAATCCTTCTACTCTCCTTTTTAAGAATCCTCTATAATCATTATCTGGAATAAAACAGATTTCATAGCTTTCACTTTTTTGAGCTAGTTCTTTATAACCTCTATCAATTGCCATTTGTTTTATATCCTTCTTATGATAATTTCCGATAGGAAAAATAGTTCTTTTTAAACAAGACTGTGAAAGTCCCCACAAAACATAAGATTGATCCTTACTTTCGTCCATTCCTTTAGATACCACATATCTTCCATTTTCTTCACGGACTTGAGCATAATGACCAGTAGCAATAAACTCACAACCAAGCATATCAGCTCTTTTCAAAAGTGCTTCCCATTTTATATGAGTATTACAAAGTATACATGGATTAGGAGTTCTTCCAGCAATATATTCATCAACAAAGTTATCAATAATGAAATCTCCGAACTCTTCACGAATATCTAAAATCATATGAGGAAAACCACAATCTACTGCTAATTGCCTAGCGTCATTTATAGAATCTAAACTGCAACATCCTGTTTCTTTTTTACTCCCTCCAGAAGTTTCGTAATCCCAAGTTTTCATGGTAATTCCAATAACTTCATAACCCTGTTCATGAAGTAATAATGAAGCAATAGTACTATCAATACCACCACTCATTGCCATTAAGACTTTCCCTTTACTCATGTGTTATTTTATCTAAAATTCCATTACTATAATATTTCCACTCTCCTTTTCTGATCCCTCTTTTATAAAATCCGGTAAAGAAAAGTGTTCCATCCGTATTATAACTAGTATACTCTCCATCATATATTCCTCTAAGATAATTTGCTTTTATATTTATTTCTCCATTAATAAAATACTGAACAAATTTTCCGTTTTTCACTCCATTTTCCCATTGAGTTATGATATACATCTCTCCTGTTTCATAAAAGTTTTTCCTTGTTCCATGAAAATCACCAGACTGAAATTGTTCTGAAAGAACTAAAATACTATCGTTATTATAATAATTCCAAGTACTATCTTTAAGTTTATTCAAATAAAGACCAGAAGCTCTAATATTTCCATTTTTATAAAATATATGTGTAGCAGCAGCTTTTCCTTTATGAAAAAACTCTTTGGTCGCTTTTATCTCTCCAGAATTGTAATAAAATTTGAAAAGTCCTTGTTCCACTCCGTCCTTAAAGATTCCAATGTATTTTGTTTTCCCATCATCAAATTTCACTTCCCATTTACCTTGTTTTAATCCATTATCATCTGTAAAATTCTGAGAAAAAACAGATACAGAAAACATAAAAACTATCAGTGTAAGTGTCTTTTTTATCATAATTGTTTTTTTATTAGATTATCCACTCCTTTTACAAGTTCTGACCATGTAAATCTTAATTTTTCTTCTTTTGTATTTTTTATAAACTCCTCTTCTTTTTCTTCAGAATAAAATTCTACAATAGAATCTGCAATATCTTTAGTATTAATATCGCAAACATACCCCACTTTATTGTGAGGAACAATCTCTGCTAAACCACCAACATTTGTTACTAACATTGGCCTTTCAAAATGATATGCAATTTGTGTAACCCCACTCTGAGTTGCTGTACGATAAGTTTGTGTAATCATATCACTAGCACAAAAATAATCTTTCACTTCTTCTTCAGGAATAAAATCAGATTTTAGTATGACACTATCGTTAATTCCTAAAACATCTATTTGAGAAATATATTCTTCTTTATTCTCATAAAACTCTCCAGCAACAATTAGTTTCACTCCCAAATCATTTATTCTTCTATCTGCCATTACATCTATCATAATATCTAATCCTTTATATTTTCTGACAAAACCAAAAAAGAGTAAATATTTTCCATTCTCATCTAAACCTAAATTCTTTCTTGCCTTATTTTTCTCTACAATTTCACCAAAAGAATCGTAGATAGGGTGAGGAATAAAAATCTTTTCTTTTGTGTCTGTAAACTTTAACAGATCATCTAGTACTGAAGATGAAAGAGTAAGAAAGGCATCACAAGATTTCACAAAATATCTTGTCAGTAAATTATCACCTATTCTTTTTTCGTGAGGGATAACATTATCTGTAATAGCAAAAACCTTTGTTTTTTTACGGATAAGTTTTGCAATAGTCCCTAGACATGGAGCCATAAACGGAAGCCAATAACGAATAATTACATAATCAGGATTCTCTCTCTTAACTAGTTTTGCTACTTTGAACCAATTAAATGGATTTACAGAATTTATTATTGGAAAGATCTTAATTCCATCTGGACCTTCACCTTCTTCATATTGAGTTTTACCTGGAAATAAAAACGAAGGATACTGCAAAGAGAAAGAATATACTTGCACATCTACTCCCTGATTTTGATATTCTACCGCAAGAGAATTATTAAAATTTGCAATCCCACCTCTGTAAGGAAAAGCAGGGCCAATTATGATCACTTTACGTTTCAAAATTTTAGATTTCTTTTTCTACTTGATAATTGTTTCTATCCTGAGAGTTTCTAGAAATAAGTTCTCCGATAAATCCTGCAAGAAACAGCTGAACCCCGATAATCATAGAAGTTAAGGCAATATAAAAAGAAGACATATTTGCAATGTTTTCAGCTTTAATCTCATTCATCATTGCATAAATTTTATATCCTCCAACGTATGCGAAAATACTAAAACCTAAAACAAACATTAAGGTTCCAAGCACTCCAAATAAGTGCATGGGTTTTTTTCCAAATCTACTAATAAATGTTATTGTCATTAAATCTAAAAAACCATTTAAAAACCTTTCCATACCAAATTTTGTAACTCCATATTTTCTAGATTGATGCATTACAACCTTCTCAGTAATATTTGAAAATCCTGCCCACTTTGCCATTACCGGAATATATCGGTGCATTTCTCCATGAACCTCCACTGACTTTACTACTGTATTCTTATAAGATTTTAGGCCGCAATTAAAATCATGTAAAGAAATCCCAGAAGCCCTACGAGCTGCCCAATTAAATAATTTTGTTGGAACAGTTTTTGTAATTGGATCGTGTCTCTTCTTTTTCCAACCAGAAACCAAATCAAAACCATCTTTCATTATCATGGAATATAATCCTGGAATTTCATCTGGACTATCTTGCAAATCAGCATCCATAGTAATAACTACATCACCTTCTGCTTTGGCAAACGCAAAATTTAAAGCTGCTGATTTACCATAATTTCTTCTAAATTTGGTTCCCTTTATACTAGAGTTCCCTGAAGAAAGTTCTTCAATCACTTCCCATGATTTATCTTTACTACCATCATCTATAAGTAATACTTCATAAGAAAAATTGTTTTCTTTCATTACTTTATCAATCCAACTACATAATTCAGGAAGTGATTCTTCTTCATTAAATAATGGTACAACTACAGAAATATCCATGTTTAATTTGTTTTAATAAAATTTTCTTTTTTACGAACGAAGAATGCTAATATAGCACAATATATTGAAATTATAAATAAGACAAAAATTAATAATTGCAAGAAATATGTGACACCTAATCCTTCGGATCTTAATGTTTCCCAATTAGATACAATTAAATTATTCTGAGATTCAAAATTATTTATTTTTTTTTCATAATCATCTCCATTAATGGAGCCATCTAAATATTGTTCGTCAAGCATAGACTTTATCATTTTATAAGGTTCTAATTGCCTTTGCATATTTATCTCAATATATTTTTCTGGAAAAGAAACAGTCCATAATAAAGTTTTACCAACTGTAAGTACTCCAAAAGCAACTGCAGAAATCAAAAACAAAGTCCTAAATGCATCTTTAAATGGGAATATTTCGTAATAGGAAGCAAATTCTTTTGACCATTTTACCACCAAATACGAATAAACAACCATCCATAATAATCCGAAAATTAAGATATAATTGATCCAATTCATATCTAATCCATAAAACAAATCAATAATTGGGAAGAACATAAGAACTAGACCTAGTATTAACCCTTTATTTAAAATAAATGCTTTTTCTTGTTTTTCCATAAAAAATTTATGCAAATATACACAAAAATAGAAGTGAGAAAATGTTTTGAAAAGAGAAGAATAATATTACTTTTGCCGACAAGGGTAAGTCTTGTACGACCAGCTCCCTATGAACTCCCCCAGGACAGGAATGTAGCAAGGGTATTAGGTTGTAGCGGTGCGATATAAGTAGCTTACCCTTACTTTATTTTAAGAAATCCTACTCCATCCTGTTCTCTCTTTTGCATAAGGTAAATATGCTTTTTTAATGTTTTTATTTTCTTCCTTTTCTAAGTTTTCGTCTTCTTCTAATAATCTAATAGCTACATTTCTAGAATATTCTAAAATATTACTATCTTTTACCAAATCAGCAATTTTAAATTGCAATGCTCCCGATTGTCTGGTTCCCATCATGTCCCCTGCACCCCTTAACCTTAAATCTACTTCCGAAATCTTAAATCCGTCAGAAGTTTCCACCATAGTTTTTAATCGTTCTTTTCCCTCGTTACTTACTTTATTTCCACTCATAAGTATACAATACGATTGTTCTGCTCCCCTACCTACTCTACCCCTAAGTTGGTGCATCTGAGAAAGACCAAAACGCTCAGCACTTTCAATAATCATAACAGATGCATTCGGAACGTTTACCCCTACTTCAATGACGGTAGTAGCCACCATAATATCAGTTGTTCCATCTACAAATCGTTTCATCTCATATTCCTTATCTTCTGCTTTCATCTGTCCGTGTACTACTGAAACCTGATATTGTGGCAAAGGAAAGTCTCTCTGCAAACTTTCAAATCCGTCCATTAGGTTTTTATAATCTAGTTTTTCGCTTTCCTGTATCAGCGGAAAAACAGTATATACTTGCCTGTCCAGTTTAATTTGATCTCTGACAAAACCAATAACTTTCAGTCTGTTGCTATCCGTTCTCCAAACCGTTTTCACCTCTTTCCTACCGGCAGGCATTTCATCTATTACCGACACCTCCAAATCTCCATACAAGGTCATGGATAAAGTTCGGGGGATAGGAGTTGCCGTCATCACCAACACATGTGGAGGATAGTCATTTTTCTTCCATAATTTTGATCTTTGAGAAACCCCAAATCTGTGTTGCTCATCAATTATTACAAGTCCTAAATTTTTAAACTTTACTTTATCTTCTAATAAAGCATGTGTTCCGATCAAGATGTTTATCTCTCCATTTTCTAACTTTTCATGCAATCCTCTCCTCTCTTTAGTTTTGCTAGATCCTGTAAGTATTCCTACTTCTATATTCATTTTTTCTGTAAGATCAGAGATAGTAACCATATGTTGTTGTGCTAGTATTTCTGTAGGAGCCATTATACAAGCCTGAAATCCATTATCCACCGCCATAAGCATGCTCAAAAATGCCACCAAGGTTTTACCACTCCCAACATCCCCTTGTAGTAATCGGTTCATTTGAGCAGATCCATAAACATCTTTTCGTATTTCTTTCAGCACTCTTTTTTGCGCACCGGTAAGTTCGAACGGAATATGATTATTGTAAAACTCATTAAAATTATCTCCAATAATGGGGAAAGAATATCCTTTTAGTTTCTTTTTTCGGATTAATTTCAGTTTCAATAAATGCAGTTGTAAAAAGAAAAACTCTTCAAACTTCAATCTTTTTTGCGCCCGTATAAAATCATTATTGTTTTTAGGAATATGGATATTAACCAAGGATTCCTCTTTTGAGGGTAAATTCAACTCCTTAATTATTTTTTCAGAAAGAGTTTCTTCAATATCGTTTTTAAGTAACGGAAGTAAATTCTTTATCAGTTTTAAAATCCCTCTACTATTCAATCCTTTTGCAGAAAGTTTTTCGGAAGAATGATACACCCCTTGTAAACCAACATGTGCTTTTTTATTATAGTCTTCCCACAAATCTGTTTCCGGATGAACAATATTAAAAGTGTTCTTAAATGCAGATGGTTTACCAAAAACTAGATATTCAGTATTGATTTTTAAACTGCTCTTTATCCACCTTGTACCTTTAAACCAAACTAATTTTATTATTCCTGTATCATCTTCCAGATGTGCAATTAATCGTTTTGCTCTGCCTCTACCAATATCTTCAAACTTAATTATTTTTCCTTTTATTTGTACAAAAGATAAATCATCAACAATTTGAGAGATCTTAAATATTTTACTTTTATCCACATATCGGAAAGGGTAATAAGTAAGTAAATCTCTATAAGTAAAGATTCGTAATTCTTTTTTCAGTAAATCGGCCCTAGCAGGACCAACACCAGATAAAAAGTCTATGGGATTACTTAAAAGTTCCATGAGCTAAAAGTAAATACATTTTTTGATTTACAAGTAATTTAATAAAAATTGAAATTGAAATTTTTAACAATAAAATGAACTATTAAAACTCCTATATTTGCAATATGTTAAAACTAAAAGAATTTTACGAAAAGATACCAGAGATATTTAAAAACAAATATTTTATTGTTGGTTTTTTGTTTATAGATTCTGTGTTTGAAAACAGTATTGTGCTTGATGTGTTTTTATGTTTTAGTACGTACCAAATTAATACTACTAAAGGCAATATTAAAAGATAGAAAAACTCGCTATTTACAAAAGTGTAACTACTCATTTTCTTTCTTTTGTTTGGTGTTGTTTACAAAGTTTTTTGCTAAAAGCATACTTTCTGTATTTTCACTTACAATGGGTTTACTTTTTGCGAATTTAGCAAGATCAGCTCTTTGTAAAAGTTTTTTTAAGTTTTGTGTTTGCTCTTGGGTTAGTTTACTTTTGAGCTCATC
>ENA-OREB01001370-OREB01001370.1-marine-metagenome-genome-assembly--contig:-NODE-1370-length-11927-cov-2.765907_pt1 | contig 11927 bp, 8 predicted proteins | sample MGYA00248625_ERZ508552 | MGnify/ENA primary metagenome ERZ508552 (study PRJEB26219, sample SAMN06267888) | marine metagenome | isolation source: Monterey Bay, California, USA | place: USA:Monterey Bay...
TTTGCATGTAAGCAGCAGAACCTTCTTTCTCTGCATCTAATCTAGCGTTTATTTCAGCCATTTTAGCTTCTCTAGCAGCATCTATTATAAATTGATTAGATTCTTTGTTAGAACCTTTTCCAGAAGCATCTTCAACATCTCTTGAGAAGTTATCAGAAGCAAGTCCTTGTAATTTAAGTTGCTCTTTTCTTCTAGCTTCTTCTAAAACTGACATTGCTAGCCCTGCTAAAGAATTTATCCCTATACTTTTCACGTTAGAATAAGAAATTTGAATGCCTTTTGCTGCTGCAATAACAACTCTGATTCCAGTAAAACTTCCTGGACCACATCCAATAGCTATAAAAGATATATTCTCAAAAGTAATTGAATTGTTAATTAAAAAACTTTTAATGGTTGGAATAATTATTTCAGACAATTCATTTTTAATAGGAATAGTTAGTCTATCAATTAATCTTTCTTTTCCTAACAAAGCAACTGATAAATCAGACGAACTACTTACAATAGAAATAAACATGAGTTACTTTTTAAAATTTTCAAAAAAAATTTAGTATTATATTGTTTTACTATATATTAAAGTGAATAAATTAGAACTTTAAATGTTAAAAAGATTTGAGGAATGCATGTGTTATTTTTTTGCTTTTATACTTTTAGTTATTACTAATGTATCTTTTGCACAAGATAATAGCAAAAAAGAAGGTTTAATGACAAATTATGCTTCATTTATTATGTATCATAGATTTGGTGAAAACAGATATCCTTCAACAAATATTAAAAAAGAACAGTTTTTAAAGCATATAAATGAATTATTAAAACCAAAATATAATGTAATTAATATAGAACAAGCTCTTGATGCCATAAATAATAAAAAGTTAGTCAAAGATAGATCTGTTGTAATTACTATAGATGACGCATATTCGTCAGTTTTTAACTATGCTTGGCCAATTTTTAAAAAACATAATATTCCTTTTACATTATTTGTTTCTACAGACGTCATTGACAATAATACACCTGGATATATGAGCTGGGAAGAAATACGTATTTTAAGAGATAATGGCATAACTATTGGAAGCCAAACTAAATCTCACCCACATATGTATAAACTTAATAGACAGAAGATTATAAGCGAACTCTCAATGTCAAATAAAAGATTTGTTGATGAGATAGGTAGTCAACCTAAAATTTTTGCATATCCTTATGGAGAATATAATCTAGAAGTTTTAGAGCAAGTTAAATTGCATGGGTTTGAAGCAGCATTTGGTCAACATTCTGGTGTAGCTCACAAAAGTTTAGGACTTTACGAGTTACCTCGCTTTGCGATGAATGAGAAATATGGTGGAATGGAAAGATTTTTGTTAGCCGTAAATGCTTTACCTATACCTATATTAGATTTGTCACCAAAAGACCCTTTAATTTCAAAAAATCCTCCATTTTATGGTTTTACATTATCTGATTCAATTGAACCAAAAAACGTAATTAGATGTTTTGCAAGTAATGGCATCACATCTGACACAAAAAGGCTTGGAAAAAATAGGATTGAAGTAAGATTAGGTGAACCATTTTCTCGAGGAAGAGGCCGAATTAATTGTACTATGGCTGCAGATGATAACAGGTGGAGATGGTTAGGAAGACAATTTATAGTTAAATAATTTTAGTTTAACGCTTTTCTAACACAGAATTTTCAAATCTATATAATTTATTACTATTAATCATATCATTCACTTTTTCTACGTAAGCTAATCCAATTTCTGCATAGTTTTCCAGATAAACAGCAGTGTCGTATCCCTTAATGTCTTTTCCAGCTTTAAACATCATTGATCTATAATTTCTCATTTCTTTATATGCTGGATGTCTATTTAAATTTAGAATGTACGAATTAAGAGATTCTGATATATTTTTAAAACTTTTAACAGCAAAGTTTGCATCTAAATTTCCATTCGGTTTAATTCCATCATTATTTTTCCAGGTCCACTCACCAAATAGTGCGTTACCTTCTTTTGCAAATCGGGAAGCTCCCCATCCACTTTCAATAATAGCTTGCGCAATTATCATGGAGACAGGAATTCTATTTACTTTAATTAGTAATTCTTTTTTTATATTTTTTAATTGTAAGCTAGTTAAGCTACCAAAGTTAATCTTTTTAAAATTTTTAACTTTATATTTTCTTGCAAAAAGTTCTATTTTATAAATATTATTCGTTAGGAAGGCAATTTTTAATAGCTTTCGTTCTTCCAAAACCAGTTCGTTCCCCCTTAAAGCTATGGGTAATAAGATACTCAAAAAGACTCTCTTTTTTTCAAATATTTTATATTCATCAATATTTTTAGGTATAGAAGAAAAATACATCCGTGGAAGAGGAAGTTTTTTTTCAATACTACTTAAAACTTGGTTTGACCACTTAATAACTTTAGACTTTTTATTAATTTGGTCCAAAGATAAATATTTATTATTAAAATTAAATTTCTCTTCTTTATTTACAATAGTAGTGACTTTGTTCACATCTCTTTGAAATACAACAAACTTAAAGTTAGGTGAGTTTATTTTCCAGAAGCCAGGACCTATAAAACCTAATAAAAACAATAAAAATATTAGAAATAAAGAAGAAATATTTATATAATCTTTATCTTTAATTTTTCTGGGCTTTATTAACATATTGTTAGTTAAATATTTATAATTCTGCAGCTTTAACTTCTGTAACTTCTGGAATGTAGTGTCTAAGCATATTTTCAATACCCATTTTTAAAGTAGCCGTACTAGAGGGACAACCGGCGCAAGCACCTTGCATTTGTAAAGTAACTACACCTTCTTCAAATGAGCAGAAAGTTATATCACCGCCATCCATTGCTACAGCAGGCCTAACTCTAGTTTCTAAAAGATCTTTAATTTGTTTAATGGTTTCAGTATCTTCTTCATTATTAGTTTCAGAGTTGTTTAATGCATCATCATTTAATACTGGAAATCCACTGGAATAATGTTCCATAATTCCAGTTAGAATTGAAGGCTTCAGAGTATTCCAATCTAAACTTGAATCTTTAGTTACTGAAATAAAGTCTGAGCCTAAGAATACTCTACTTACTCCATCTACATCAAATAAACGGGAAGCTAACGGTGACACCTTAGATTGCTCTTTATTTGAGAAATCTACCGTTCCCTTTTTTAAAACATTCTCCCCAGGCATAAACTTCAACGTCTCAGGGTTTGGTGTGTCTTCAGTTTGAATAAACATTATAAACCTCCATTAGGTAAAGTATCATTTTTTTAAAATTAAACAACTATCTTTCATGTTTAGTTAATAAGACCAACTAAACTTTTAACATCTTGCAACACTGGTTCAGCAATCTGTCTTGCTTTAATTTCTCCAGTTTTCAAAATTTTGTCTATTGCTTTTGTGTCTTTTAACAAATATCTCATTTCAGACGAAATAGGATTTAAATTTTCAACTGCTAACTCTATAAGCTTAGGTTTAAAATGGGAAAAGCCTTGCCCAACAAAATTTTCAACAGTTTTATCAAGAGTTTGATTTGATAGAGATGAGTATATGTTAAGTAAATTAAATGCCTCTGGCCTTTTTTTAAGTTCATCCACTGTTTCTGGTAATGGATTAGGATCTGTTTTAGCTTTTTTAATTTTATTAGATATTTCTTCTTTAGTATCAGTTAAATTAATTCTGGATGCGTCAGACGGATCAGATTTGCTCATTTTTTTTGTTCCATCCCTTAAACTCATAACACGAGTTGCAGGTCCAAATATTTGAGGTTCTGGTAAACTAAAGAAGTTATTTTCATTGTCCAAAGTAAACATATTATTAAACGAGGATGCTATATCTCTTGCTAATTCAATGTGTTGTTTTTGGTCATCTCCAACGGGAACATGGGTGGCTTTGTATAACAGGATGTCTGCAGCCATTAACACGGGATAACTATAAAGTCCAACTGTAGCATTTTCTCTATTTTTACCAGCTTTTTCTTTAAATTGTGTCATACGATTTAACCAACCAATTCTACAAACACAATTAAATATCCATGCTAATTCAGCGTGTTCTTTAACGGAGGATTGATTAAAAAGTATTGATTTATTTATATCTATACCAGAAGCGATTATTGCAGCTGTTACCTCGTGTATTGATGCTCTTAATTGTAAAGGTTCTTGTGGAACTGTTATTGCATGTAAATCTACTATTGAAAAAATAGAAGAAAAATCCTCTTGAAGTTTTACCCAATTTTTAATGGCTCCTAAATAATTACCTAGGTGTAAATTACCGGTTGGTTGAATACCTGAAAAAATTCTTTTTTCGTTTTGTTTAGATTGAGGAATTGTCATTACACTTTTTTATCTTTCTTAAATTTTAACATGTTTTTTTTTAAAAACTCTTGAGGAATATAACTTAATAAAGAAGAAGTCAAAATATACATTGAAAACCCTAATGTAGTTATTATTAATAGAGTACAAAATTCATTAATTTGATAACTTTTTGAAAAATACACAAAAACTTTCATTATAAATACCATAAACACAGACACAAAACTTATCTTTAAAGAATAAACAAAAATAGAAAAAATGTTAAATGCGTTATGATCAAAACTAGTTTTAGGTTTTGATAATTTTTCACTTTTGATAAGAAGAACAATATAAATAATACATCCTACCCATGAAGAGATTGACGTCGCTAAAGCTATCCCTGCGTGATAAAAATAACGCATCATAATTAGTGAAAAAATTATATTTAAAATAAGTAATACTATTCCTATATACATCGGTGTTTTTGTATTTCCTTCTGAAAGAAAGGCTGGCTGACATGACTTTAAAATGATGAAAGCTGGAATCCCAAGAGCGTATGCTTTCAATGCTAATGCTGTTTCATTAGATTCATCTATGCCAAACTGTCCTCTTTGGAATAATACATTAATAATTAAATCAGAAAAATTTACAAAAACGAATAATGATGGAATTGAAAAAAACAATCCAATTTTTAAAGATATTATTAATTCATTTGAGAATTGTTTTATATCATTTTTTGCAATTGACTTTGACAAAGAAGTTAATAACGAAGTGCTTAATGCAATTCCTATTATACCTAAAGGTAACTGAGCAACCCTATCTGCAAAGTAAAGATAAGAAATTGACCCAAAACCTAATAAACTAGCTAAAATTGTGTCAACTAATAAATTTATTTGGAGAATACCTCCTCCCAACGCAGCCGGTAAAAATTTATACCATGTTTTTTTAATGTAAAATTGGATCTCATCTTTATCTTTAAGAGATGCGTCCTCTGTTTTGACTTTGGTTGTATTTAGTATCTTATATTTTTTAATAATTATTGACATAAAAATTAATTGTAGAAAGCCTGCTAAAACTGTTCCTATAGATAATGGCATAGATTTAATTATCAAAGAATCATCTATAAAAAAACAACTTATTATCAAAGATAAATTTAAAATAATAGGCGTAAACGCAAAAGGCCAAAATCTACCTGCAACATTTGTTAAAACACCTAAAATAGCTACTATTGATATCAAGGGCATAAAGATAATTGTTATTCTTGTTAATGATATTATATGACTCATAACAAGATTATTATCTGAAAACCCTGGTGCTAAAACATGTGTAATGAAAGGCATAAATATTTGTACAACTATTGTAAATATGCACAAATAAATAAAAAATCTAAGTATAAAAGCTTTATAAAAATTAATAGCAAATGCTTTATTTTTTTTTTCTATCAATTTGGTATAAATTGGAAGTAACGCAGAAGTTAAGGCACCTTCAGCAGTAATTCTTCTAAATAAGTTAGGTAACTTAAAAGCAATAAGAAAAACATCAGATAAAATACCCGCACCTAAAAAAGTGGCTATAAATATATCTCTTATAAACCCAGAAACACGGCTTAAAAAAGTTAAACTAGCTAATTGAGTAAAACCCTTAATAAAAAAGAAAGTTTTGTCTTTCATCAGTTTCTCAAGATCTGGTCATTTGATTTGCTGGATCTGTTTCTTCTAATATTTTCAAAATCGACATTTTAACTTTATCCATACTTTCATTATTATCTATTTTTAAACCAAAGGCGTCTTTTATATAAAAAATATCCACTACCCTATCACCGTAGGTAGATACATTAGCAGTATTAATTTGCAAGCCCAAGCTTGTTATAACTTTTGTAATTCTATATAATACCCCAGGTGCATTTTTACATTTTATTTCTAAGATAGAGTATTCATCACTCATATTATTATCTATAATGACACGCGTGGGAGCTTTGATAGCACGAAAACGTGCTGGAATTTCTTCCCATCTTTTATTTAAAGCTTTTTCTACATTAAAGTTTCCTTCTAAACCCTGGGAAATTATTTTAAGCAATTTTTTTTTAGAATGTTCTTCTATAATTGGTTGTCTATTTTTATTTTGTATAAAAAAAGTATCTAAAGCATAACCATCTGAACGTGTAATTATTTTTGCATTTACAACATCGTAACCAGAAGCAGATACTAAACCAGAAATCAATGAAAATAAACCATGATGATCAGGCGCTATTACAAGAAGTTCAGTTGCTTTCAACTTACTTTCGTCAAAGAGATGAACTTTGAACTTCTTTGAATCTTCATACATGTTTCTGAAAATTTCAAAATGGTTAATTATTCTTGATAATTTAAATATTTCCCAGTAATTGTTATAATAATAACTGCAATATTTTTTTGCATCAGAGTTCGCTAATCCATTTTCAATTAGAAAAATCTCAAATGATTTTTTAGGAGTTTTAATTAATTCATTAACATTATCTTTTTGAAGCATATCAAATGATTTAGAATATAGTTCAGTAATTAAGGATCCTTTCCAATCATTCCATATTTCTGGACCAACCCCTTTTATATCTGCTACAGTTAAAACTAATAACAATTTTAACCTCTCAACTGACTTCACCTTATCAACAAAACTCTTAATAACTCTTGCATCTCCTAATTCATAACGAAATGCAGTTTTACTCATTAATAAGTGGTATAAAATAAGCCACTCTACAGTTTTTGTTTCTTCTTTACTGAGACCTAACCTTGGACAAACAACAGAGGCTATTAAGGCACCATTCTCTGAATGGTCACCTTTTCTCCCTTTAGCAATGTCGTGTAATAACATAGCAACAAACAGACATTTTTTTGAGCTAATTTCTAAAATTATTTTACTTGCTAATGGTGCAAAATTTTTGAATTCTCCTTTTTTTAAAGAATAAAGATTAGAGATTGTAAAAATAGTATGTTCATCAACCGTATATGAGTGATACATATCAAATTGCATTAAACCTACAATTTTTTGAAACTCAGGAATAAATTTACCTAAAATATTTGATTCATTCATTAATCTTAGCGTTCTAGTTGAATCCTTATCACTAGTTAAAATATCTAAAAACATTTTATTAGCGTCAAAATCATGTCGAACTTCATGATTTATCAGTCGTTGTAAACTATTTAAATACCGAAGGGTTTTTGGGTGAATATCTATATTTTTGTTATGTGAAATATTAAAAAGTTTAATTATATTGACAGGATTTTCTGATAATACTTCTTTATTCATTACAAACAAACGACCTAATTCAATATCAAATGGGTATACATCTTCCTTTTTTTTAAAACTTAAAAAGCTTAACCTGAGTGGCTTATTAAACTCTGTTTCAATTGCTGCACAAAATATTCTTGTCAAACTACCAACTGTTTTAGTTGCAAGAAAATATCTTTTCATAAACCTTTCAACATCTTTTTGAGTTATAGTATTTTTAAAATTCATGGTTTTAGCAAGATCTAATTGAGCATCCATGGCTAGTCTATCATCTTCTCTAAATGCTCTATAATGAAGATGACACCTGACAGAAAGTAAAAATCTTTGAGATTCAGCAAAAGAAGCTGCTTCTTTTTTTGATAATGCGCCTATATTTATTAATTTTGAAACACTGTCAACTTTGTAAGCAAATTTTGAAATCCAAATTAGTGTATGTAAATCTCTTAAACCACCCTTACCATCTTTCACATTAGGTTCTACGACATATCTTGAACCTCCAAATCTTTTATGTCTCAATTCTGATTCGACTAACTTGGCTTCAACAAATTTTAATGTCTTTGTATTTTTTATAAAAAAAGTAAATTTATCATTTAATAAACTAAAAACATCTTCATTTCCTACTATAAATCGCTTCTCTAGCAAGGCTGTAGAAATAGTTAAGTCTAATTTACTTTTTTCAATACAATCATCAATCGTTCTAGTGGAGTGGCCAACTGTGTATCCTAAATCCCATAATATATATAATATAAATTGAATAACTTCTTCAGCATGCTTGCTCTGATTTATTTTTAAATTATTAGGTAATAGGAACAATAAATCTAAGTCTGAGCAGGGTGCAAGTTCACCTCGTCCATAGCCACCAACTGCAATTATTGAAAAAATGTAATCTGTATTATTAAATATCTTATAATATATTTTTTTAAATACTACTCTCAACAAACTATCAATTAAAATAGAATTTAAACCTACATTAAGTGATCCATCTGATGTTTCTAAAAATATTTTTTTTATTAAGTCAATTTTTTCATCTAATTGATTTTTTAAATTTGAAAACAATTCTTTTTTGAAAAGACCTAAATCATTTGTTTCAGTCTTAAAATCATCTATCTTATATAAATTTTCAGAACAATTTTTTGCATATTTAATTGGTTCCAAACTTTGAACCCATAATGCATTTTGATTAATTTTATTTGACGTGTTTTGAAGGTTTTCTTTTTTTTTATTAAATAAAGTAAATCCTGATTTAAAACTAATTCTATCCATATCTTATCTTAATAATTTAAGTTTATACAAAATATCTAAAGCTTCACGAGGTGAAATATCATCCACATTAATATTATCAAATTCTTCAAAATCATACCATTTCATTGGTTTTGCATTTTGTCTAATAACTTTCATTGTTCCCGGGCTTAATAGAAGGGTAGATGAACTTGTAAATTCATTACCATATTGTCTATTAAAAGCTTCTTCAGAACCTAAATTACCTAATTCTCTTTTAAACCATGCATCATCTCTGTCAGGGTGTTGCCACCAATCAATTCTTGTTGGAGTATATTCGTTGTTTCCTTTTTCTGCCTCTGAATATATTTCATAAAACTTGTTAAATCCATTTGGAGTTGAAGTAATATTAATACGTGAAATTTTAGAAGCCGAAAGTGTAGGATATACGTTTTCATAAAAAGAATCTACAATAGTTGGATGAACGTGTGCAAACTCATCAAGATATAAATTATGAATTGTAAAACCAATACCTGATTTTGCAGTAGTTGATTGACCTACTAAACGACATCCATTATCAGCACGAACATTCATAACATCATACTTAATAATTCCGGGTTTCATAAAGAATGGTAAATTCTCCAATACTACTTTTGCTTTATCTATAATTTCTTTTGTTGATTCTGATTTATTAGCCAATAGTAGTGTAGTTTTATCATAGTTAAATGTTAAATACCATGCATTAAAAATACTGGCTGTTACGGTTTTACCCATTTGTCTGGATGCCAAAACAATATTAAACCTTTCATTTTGAAAGTTTCTTAGCATTTCTTTTTGATAATCTCTAAGTTTTACCTGTTGAATACCTTCATCTGTCATTACAACTGCGTACTTTTCAGCAAAATAAACAATATCACCTGCACATTTTGCAAGTTCTGCAATCTCAGCTTCAGTATATTCAAATACAATATTACCTCTGCGTAAAAACTGTTTTCCTTCGTAGAAAGGCATAGGTACCTGTGGTCTATATCCCTGATCTAAAGCTAACATTAATTCATTAATTGATTTTGTTGACCAAATTAATTTATTAGCTTCATCAGAAGATTGGCCTTTCGGAATCCATCTATTATCTCCTACGTAATCGCTCATTATTCTTCTGTAATTTCTGCGTCTTCTATCTGATCATCTGATAGTTTTGCGTTCTGAATTATTTTCATTAAATCTTTTGTACCACGCTGTACCGTATCGCCAACTGGCGCACCACCTGATGCTTCAGTTATAACTCTATCAGTATCACGCTTTTTATACAATTCAATGTCTCTCGCTATCCTCTTTGCACCCTCTTCAGCCGCCATTAAGTACATAGTCTGAGACTTAATAATATCTAACATTGATTTTTGTAAGGTTGCTAATACTTCAAACATTCTTGGAGCTATTTCTCCATCTTCGATTGTTTCAAGCAATGTTGTTAGCGCCCTTTCACCAGCTTGTAATTGATAAATTAACGAAGACATTGTCATTTCATCAATTTTCTTTTTAGCTTGAATATATTCGTCTTTTTCTATAATATCTTCATCAAGATAAAACTTCATTAAAGACGTAATAGTTTTCTGCGCTTTTTTAGAAGAATTTACTTTTAGTTCTCCATAAGTTGGAAGCGCTGGTAAATCTCTTTTTGCTGGTAGTTCTGGATCTGTTTCAATAGATTCTTGAATTGGATCGTTATTTCCTATTAAATCATCAAGTTCTTTTCTGATGTCTTCTGCCTGAGATTTAATACTTTTCTTATTATCTTTTGACATATTTATATGTTTTATTATAGATTATTTATCCTAATTTTATTACCTAGCGTTTCTAAATCGCTGATAACCTAAACTTGGAATTGAATTATCTATAATGATTGATAGTTGATTATCTCTAACAACATATTGGTTTAACACATTACTATGTTGTTCTAATTCTATTGTTTTTGTAAATATTCTAATATTTGTCATATAAGAAGCATTTCCTCTTAAATGATAATTAGATTTTGAATCCCATATCAATGGTTGGCCGTGTTCAATTATTTCACTATATACTTGTTGTAAATTATTACTACTGTCTTGTGGTAAACCACTATTTATTGTGTTTACGTTTTGATCTAATTTATATAAAGAAAGAGATGATTGTAAGAATTCATTATTAATATTTAATACAATACCATACCATTCTCCTTTTACTAATGTCGTTCCATGAGTATATGTATGTTCTACATCATCTATTTTCATTTTAAATTCAGATTGATTCATTCTTAATTTAAAACCTGATATTGCAGATAGATCTCCAAAGAGAAGATAATCATCAGTTGATGTTTCACTAAATTGAGGAGAGAACCAAAGCGTAAGGGCCATGTTGTCTTCTGATTTTAACTTAGATTCTACTGAATATTCAACAGCGATTCTAGTTGGATCAACTTTATCTAAATCGTAAAAGTTTTTACTAACAACAGTCCATCTATTCTTTAAATCGTAATCTTTAATTTTAAGATTTTTATCTATAAAGGTTCTAATACCGTCCCTATATGCGGTTGATACTGTTTGAAATTGTTGTGGATTTGTATCTTTTTCTTGCTCTTCTTTTTGTCTTTCTCCAAATATTTCTTCAACACCTGTTGTTAAATTATCAGTATCTACTTCAAATTGATTTTTATTAACTGAAGTTCTTTCTTGATACTTAACTAACTTTACTCTCCAATATGATTGAGCGTGATTAAATTCATCCGCAAGACTTATTGAATTAATTTCATACATTCTATTAATTAATGGAATATACATATAATCCTTGTTTCTAGGTGATTTTCCTTCGCCAAACACTGTTTCAAATTCAGAAGCGACAATATGTACCTCAAATTCTGCAAATTCCATACCGAAGATATCGTATGTTGCTCCTTCTTCTGGAAATTCGTTGTCTGGTACTAATATTTTTACATTTTGTTTATCAACTACATTGAATAAAGAGTATTCCATTAAATGAACATCCTCTGTTCTCATATCTGGTTCTGTTCTAAAATATTGTACTGAGTGTCCAAATATATTACTTGCCATTCCGACAAGTTGTTTATAAACATTAGTTGATTTATTTAAATTATATGGATTAAATAAAATATCATCACATCCAACATCAATATTTGC
>ENA-OREB01001372-OREB01001372.1-marine-metagenome-genome-assembly--contig:-NODE-1372-length-11898-cov-2.826664_pt1 | contig 11898 bp, 10 predicted proteins | sample MGYA00248625_ERZ508552 | MGnify/ENA primary metagenome ERZ508552 (study PRJEB26219, sample SAMN06267888) | marine metagenome | isolation source: Monterey Bay, California, USA | place: USA:Monterey Bay...
CTCTTTAAGAGTTAGCATTTTAATAAAAACTGACTCAAGACCTAAAACAAACGCACCTATAATTAGAATAATTATTATGAATTGATGGTTTATTATATTATTTTCAGGTCTGATAAGGATTAAAGCTCCCCAAAATGTAATTATGACAGCTATCCACTTGATAGGTTTAACTTTTTCCCCTAATAATACTATAGCAAGTAACATTGTGAAAATAGGGTTTGTAAAAATTATTGCTGTAGCATCGGTTATGGGGATAATGCTAGAAGCACCAAATAATATACTTATTCCAATCCAACCGCACACTGACCTTCCTAAATGGACTTTATAGTTTGGCTTAATAATCTTTGATTTTGTGGTTATAAAAAATAATAAAATTAAGATAAATGCAAAAAAAAACCTAGCGTTACTTATTTGCATTGGATTAATCGGGGGACCTAACGTGGTAGTACCTAATATTTTTGCTAATATAGTAGTTCCAGCAATCAGTAATGAGGCTGAAATCATAAACAAAACAGATGTAACTGTGTTTTGTTTTATTTCATTTGACATTAGTTTTTATTATTTTAGAGATTGGTGTGTAGAATACTTCTATAGCAACAAATCCGGTGATAACAGCTATAGCAATTAACTGATTAATTGTTATTTGATCTTCTAATATAAAATAAGCTAAACACAATGCAATAACTGGTTTTAAGAAAAAGAGATAATTCCCTCTCGCTACATCGGGTATTTTAGAAAGTCCCCATAACCATAATATAAAAGCAATACAGGTATTCCATAATCCAAGAGTTATTATAGATAAGTATTCTATGCTTGGCCTTGTAAATAAGTCAAAGGGGTTAACCCAGATGCCCCAAATTAAACCAATTGATGGGTATAGTGCAAAAAAACCAAGAACAAAAGTATATGTTGTCATTCTTATAGGTCCATAAGTGTTGACATAAGGTTTAACTAAAACAAGATAAATTGAACCAATTAAGGCGCATCCTATTGATAGGTATATTCCTATCAAATTTTGGCCATTTCCACTGATTTGTTCTAAGTACCCATCAGTTAGTAAAAATACACACCCTAAAAAAGCGCCTATACCACTAATAATTTTAGGTGGAGTTATCTTTGTTTTTTCAACAATTCTAGCTACAAAAACTACTCCTATAGGCATTATAGTAACCATCGTTGCAACTTGAACTACGCTTGCAAAATCTAGTGCCCAATGAAATAAGAACTGGCCAAAGGCCATTCCAAACACGGAAAGAAAAACAATAGGTAAGGTATCTTTTTTAAGTGGAGTTATTAAATTTCTTGATCTTGGTATAAATGAACTTAACAGTAAAAGCGCAAGTCCACCTAACCCAAATCTCCAAACTGAAACTTCAACTCCAGAAATGCCTGATAGTTTTACAAAAAATTCAGAGCTAGCATGACCACAAACTCCTAGAAAAGCTGATAAATAAGCTAAAATTATAATTTTATTATTTTTAAACATTAGATTAAATAATAAAATTAATATTAATTATCAACTGCCTTCAATTATTTTCAATACTTTTGGTGGAGACATAGGTAAACTGTATGATCTTTTACCAATAGCTTGATAAACAGCGTTTGATATTGCTGCTAATGGGGGCACTAATGGGACTTCACCAACACCTCTTACACCTTGTGGGTGTTTAGGATTAGGTACTTCTATAATAACTGTATCCAGCATAGGTAAATCAGAACATACCGGCATTCTATAATCTAAAAATCCAGTATTATCAAGATGACCATCTTTATTATAAATGTACTCTTCACTTAATGCCCAGCCAATTCCTTGAGCACAACCACCTTGAAGTTGACCTTCAACATAGTCAGGGTGAATTGCCTTACCTACATCTTGTATTGAAGTATATCTTTTAACTCTAACTATACCTAGGTCCATATCTACTTCTACATCACATATATGTGTGGCAAAACCACCTTCAGCACCTTCAGTGTTTACCTGATAACCAGCTCCTATGGGACCGCCTGTTGCTGTAGCCTTGTCTGCTATTTCAGCTAAAGTCAGTGGTGCAAATTTACCAGCATTATCTCCTGCAGGACGAGCTTCTCCATTTTCCCATTCGATAGCATCTTCATCAATACCCCAAATTTTAGCTGCTCTTTGTTTTAATTGATTAATTACAATTTGAGCAGATTCAGTTACTACCATAGCAGAAGCAAATAAAACTCTGCTTCCTCCAGTTAAGTTGCTGTATCCAATTGTTGCAGTGTCTCCAATAAGAACAGAAACTCTATCATGATTAATGCCAAGTAATTCAGCAGTAATATTCGCAATTGAAGCCCTTGAGCCTCCAACATCTGGATGACCGGTAGTAACCACAACATTACCATCTTCGGTTATATTAAGTTGAGCACTTGACTCACCTCCAGCGTTGAACCAAAAGCCGCTTGCAACACCTCTTCCTTCATGTTTTCCAAGAGGTGCTTTGTAATGCGGGTGTTCAATTGCAGCGTCTAAAGTTTCTATGTATCCCATTTTAGGAAAAACTGGTCCGTGTACTGCTTTTGTACCTTCTTTTGCAGCATTAATTTTTCTTAATTCAAGAGGGCATATTTTTAGTGTTTCAGCTATTTCATCTAAAACGCACTCAACACCATATGCGCCAATAGGCGCTCCAGGAGCTCTATATGCAGCCACTTTACTTCTATTAGACACCACATCATACCCAAATGTATGTGCGTTTGGAATGTCATACGGAGCCAAAGAGCAACCAGCGGCACCTCTTATAGGAGAACCTGGAAAGGCACCAGCTTGTAAGAAATAAATACCTTGTGCGGCTACAATTTTTCCATCTTTTGTAGCTCCTATTTTAATTGTACTTTTTGAACCTGAGGTTGGTCCTGAAGCTCTCATAGTATCTTCTCTATTCATAACAATCTTAACGGGCCGACCGGTTTTCTGTGACAGCACTGTTGCAAGAGGTTCTAAATAGACTATTGTCTTTCCTCCAAATCCTCCTCCAATTTCAGCTGGTATTGCTCTAATATTACTTTGTGGAATACCCGTTAAAAATGATGTCATTGCCCTTACCATAAACTGTCCTTGGCTTGAACTCCAAACTGTGGCTCTTCCGTCAGCAGCAACGCTAACAAGGCACGAATGTGTTTCGAGGTAGCCTTGATGAACTGCTTCTGTTTTAAAATCTCTTTCAATTATAACGTCAGCTTGTGCAAAGCCTTCTTCTATGTCACCTTTTTTATGTTCTAAAGTGCCTGCAATATTAGAGGGTTTACCATTAAATTGAATATGATCGTGTAAAATAGGAGCATCATCTTTAATGGCGTCTTCTATATCTATTGCCCAAGGTAATATTTCATATTCAACTTCAATTAACTCACAAGCTTTTTCAGCAATAGCCTCAGTAGTTGCGGCAACAGCTGCTAGGGGATGACCGTGAAATAAAACTTTATCTCTAGCCATAACATTTCTACACATCCAGCGCATATCTTGAATTCCAAGTATTACTGGTTTGTCTAATGGAAAGTCTACTATATCTTTAGAAGTGATAACTGATTTAACTCCTTCTAGGGCTTCGGCTTTTTTTGTATTTATAGATATTATTTTCGCATGTGGATGAGGGCTTCTTAACACATGCCCCCATATCATTCCTGGCATAGTAGTGTCAGATGAATATTGAGCACGTCCGGTAACTTTTTCTGCACCATCAGGTCTTACAGTATTTTTACCAATCCATTTATTGCTTATTTCATTCATTATGCACTCTCCTTCATATCATCAGCTACTTCGAGAACAGCTTTTACAATTTTATCATAACCTGTACATCTGCATAGATTTCCGGCCAACCAAAATCTAACTTCTGTTTCAGTAGGGCTTGGGTTATGATCGAGCAAGGCTTTTGAAGCCATTAAAAAGCCTGGAGTACATATTCCACATTGAAGGGCAGCTTTTTCTAAAAACTTTTGTTGTAACGCATGAAGCTTTCCGCCTTCAGACATACCTTCAATTGTTTCTAATTTACTACCTTCAGCTTCTGCTGCAAGCATCAAGCATGAACACACAAGTTCTCCATCCAAAATTACACTGCATGATCCGCAATCTCCAGAGCCACAACTTTCCTTAGATCCAGTTAAATCCAGCTGATTTCTAAGAACACTCAACATTGTATCATGTGGTTCACATAAATATTCAACTGCCTCGTTGTTTATATTTGTAGAAACTTGAATTTTAGCCATAATTTTAATTCCCTTTAATTCTATCAATAGCAATTAACACAGATCTTTTAAACAAAACACCTGAAACTTTAGTTCTGTAATCTATCGTTCCTCTTTTGTCATTTATAGGATTACAAGCTTGCATACAAAGATCAGCAACCTTATCAAGGACTTCAGAATTTAAATCTGTTCCCACCATTATTTTTGAGGCCTCTTCGATGAGTAGAGGGGTTGGTGCAACTGCTCCGAGTGACACTCTGGCTGAAGTACAAACATTGTTATCTAATGTAATGTTAACTGCACAACCAACAACAGCTATATCCATTTCAGTTCTTGGTGTCATTCTTAAATAAGCATCAGAAGAGCTTTTTTCACGCTTTGGAAACTTAAGGCTAACTAGCATCTCACCATTTTCTAATACAGTTTTCCCTGGCCCCTTATGAAAGTTTTCAATGGGTACTTCCTTTGTGCCATCTGGGCCTGCTATTATTGCCTTACAACCTGCAGCAATTAAAGCAGGAACACTGTCACCGGCAGGAGAACCGTTACATAAATTTCCTCCTAATGAAGCTCTTCCTTGAATTTGTTCAGAGCCAATCAGTCTAAAAGCCTCAATTACTCCAGGCCAAAGCTTAGTGAATTTTTTATTTCGATTTAAATTAGCGCCTGATACAGATGCGCCAACTACGAATTCATTATCAGTTACTTCTTTTATAGAATTAAGTTCAACAATTTTTTTTATATCAATAACTAATTCAGGTTTTTTAATACCGCTTTTGATCTGAACTAACAAATCTGTTCCTCCAGCTAGAAATCTGGCAGATCCGTTTGCTTTTGAGTGAGCTGTGACAGCTTCATCTATTGTTTTTGCCGCGAGGTATTGTGTTTCTGACATTATTGCTCCTGAGTACGTGTAATTCATTTATAAAATATAACTTCTATTAAATAACAATTTAATATAATTAATTCAATACCTATAATAACTACGGTAGTTAGAATTTTTCAATGAAAATTTTTTATAATGCGCATTTCCTTCTAACATTTACTTCATTATTTTGGGCTTTTAACACTATTGCAGGTAGAGGAGCAGTTGGAGAAGTATCACCATTATTAATTGTAAGTGTTAGGTGGTTTTTTGTATCTCTTATTTTGACTGTCATTTGCAGAAAAGAGTTAATTTACTCATGGTTTACTTTAAAAAAACGTATTAAATGGCTGATAATAATGGGTTTATTTGGGTTTACTGGATTTAATTCTTCATATTATATTGCGGCGCATGACACCATTGCAATTAACTTAGGAATTGTTCAAGGTACAATGCCAGCCTTTATAATAATTATTGCAAGAATATGGTTAAAAGAAGAAATAAAATTGATACATCTTTGCGGAGTGCTAATCACTTTTATTGCAGTCTTATTAGTTGTAAGCGCAGGAGATTTTAAAAGCTTACTTAGTTTTAAGCTAAATAAGGGTGATGTTATTATGATTTTAGCATGTACATTATATGCAGTATATGCAGTTGGGTTAAGGAAAAAGCCCAAAATAGGGGCCTTAACATTACTAACTTTTTTTTCTTATGTAGCTTTTTTAGGGTCTATCCCAGGGCTTTTATACGAAACCTTATCTGGTAATATTATTCCTCCTAGTAACAAAGGAATTATAATTTTAGCTGTGATTATAATTTTTCCTTCATTTTTAGCTCAAATTTTCTTTATGAAAGGTGTGGAAAAAATAGGTCCTTCTAGATCAGGTTTGTACACTAATCTTGTTCCAGTATTTAGTTCTTTGTTAGCAGTTATATTTTTAGGTGAGGTATTTAAAATTTATCATTTAATATCACTTGCTTTAATTTTTGTAGGAATATATTTGTTTGAATATAAACATAAACAGCTATAACGTATATAATTTGAGGTTTTTAAGTTGCTTTCTAACATTTCATACACTTCCCTAGAGGGGTTGTTATTGCTTATTTTAATGGTATTTTTTGGAAAAGCGTTTAGAGAAAATTGGAAAATGAAAGATACTGTAACATCTAATTCTTGGTTTATTAAAGCTTGGTTTTTTGGCTTGTTATCTTCAATATCTTTTTTTATAATTGTCTTAGTGCCAATGAAAAATTAATTTCATTTTAAGTCATATTTTGTAAATTTTTGCACTTAAGTTGATTAATTAAAGGGTTTTTAGGGTCAATATCTTTGTTACAAATAGAGCACTTATCTGAACCTGAAATTGCGTTCAATCCTCCACAACTTCCTTTAATATTTTTTCCCATTAGCATAACACCAAGTGACATGATTGCTATTATTACCAGCAGTAATAAGAATGTTACAAAGAAAGTTTCCATATTAAATAGATACTTTATAATTAATATACTATCAATTTTTATTTTAACTTTTTGAATTCATTGCTTGTGATTTTAATTAATTTTTTTTCAGATTTACAAGTTTCGTTATCTGACTTAGAACAACTACTTAACAGCATGAAAATCAACAAATAAAAACTTACTCCCTTGAACATTTTTATTAAATTGAAGTAAAATTAACAATAAAATGGATAAGAGAAATTTTATAAAGACACTTGGTGCACTTTCTGTTTCACCATTAATTTCAGCAAATCAGCTTAGTCAAATTAAGCTAGTTTCAGATGACTTACCTAAAATTGATAACGATAGTGAATTATGGAAAACTATAAGATCTCACTACACACTTAAGGAGGACTACATAAATCTTGAAAGTGGTTATTATAATATCATTCCAAATCCTATTTTGGAACATTTAATAAAACATGTTAAGCATGTTAATGTTGAAGGTTCTTACTATATGAGAAACGAGCTTAAAAAAAATAAAAATAGAGTTATAAGTGAATTAGCAGAACTAGTTGGATCTACTTCTGATCAAATTGGGATAACTAGAAATGCTACCGAGTCACTTGATTTAGTAATTTCTGGTTTTCCTTGGAAAAAAGGTGACGAGGCGATCTATGCAAAACAGGACTATGGAACAATGAAAGAGATGTTTGAGCAGATTTCAGATAGATATGGTGTTGTAAATAAAATAGTATCTGTCCCCAATCATCCTAAAAATGATGAAGAGATAGTATCACTTTATGAAAGTCAGATTTCAGAAAAGACTAAACTTATTATGATTTGCCACATGATTAATATAACCGGACAAATACTTCCTGTTAAGAAAATATGTAAAATGGCACATAGTTATGGCGTTGATGTAATGGTTGATGGAGCTCATTGTGTTGGACATTTTGATTTTTCAATAGATGATTTTAATTGTGACTATTATGGGTCAAGCCTTCATAAGTGGCTTGCAACTCCTCTTGGCGCAGGTCTTTTATATATAAATAAAAATAAAACAAACAAAATATGGCCCTTATTAGCTAATGGAAATACTAATAAATTAGATATAAAAAGATTAAACCATATTGGAACACATCCTGTACATACTGATTTAGCTATTTCAAATTCAATAGATTATATAAAGTGGATTGGTATGAAAAAGAAAGAAAAAAGAATGAGATTTTTACAAAGATATTGGTCAGATAAACTTAGGGATGTAAGGAATGTAATCATTAATACTCCTGAGGAACTTAATAGAAGCTGTGGAATAGGGAACATTGGGCTTAAAAACATGTCTCCATCAACCATGGCTAACACACTATTTAAAAAGTATAAAATATTTACAGTTGCTATAGATTATGCAAATGTTAAAGGTTGTAGAATTAGTCCAAATGTTTTTACAACTACAAAAGAGCTTGATCATTTCATTGATGCTGTTAAAGAAATGGCGCTAACATAGAAAATGATTAATTAAAAGATTAAAACTTATTTTAAATTTGTAGATCTTGCAGTTATCTTAGTGGGGTCAAATGGAAAAACTGAAATATAGTAATCTTAAAAAAAAAGTTCAGAAAGCTAATAAAAAAGAGTTTTATGCCATTGTAATTGCGTTATGGTGGATTCCCCTTGGCTCCTTTTGGAGTTTAGCTGCAATATGGATTAGGTATTCAAGTAATATTAAGAAGTTTTTTGGTTTCAAAAACTGAATTTGTTACATCTTTATAACCACATTATTTTAGTGAAATTATTGATTTAACTACCTTTTAACTTTAATATTTTTCTATAATTAAAACTTTTTAATTTCTTTGCTTTCTAAAATCTAGAATGAAAAAAACTTTTTTTCTTTGCTTTATACTTTTTAGCACATTTTGTTTTTCACAGGATCAATTATTAAATCTAGTCAAAACATCAGCTACTGAATTCAATTTAGATGGAGCTTTATCTGAATCTGAATTAAAAAATGCCTCAGAATTAGATATAATTTATGAACATCTGCCAGGATATAATACTGATCCATCATACAAAACAGTAGGCTACGTTAATTATTCTGATGAATTTATTTACATAGCCTTTAAGGCATATAGAGATGAAGTTGTTGCATCAATTCATTCCAGAGATAATTCTTCTCTTTTTTCTGATGATTTCGTAAATATTCATTTGGACACCTACGGAGATGCAAGAAACAATATAGGGCTTACTGCAAATCTTTATGGGAGTCAAGCTGATGGGATAAGAGTAGAGTCTTCTGGTTTTGGTAGTAGAGATAGCGGTTGGAGTCTCGACGCAAACTTTGATTATGAATCTTTAGGTAGATTAACTGATTTTGGATACGAAGTTGAGTTTATCATACCTTTTTCATCTTTACCTTTTCCAAATGGAAAAAACCAAAGGTGGAAGCTTAACCTAAGCACAAGTTATAGGGACCAATTGAAACAAGGTTCTACAGCTAGGGCATACAGCAGTAAACTTGATAGAGAAAATTCTTGTAAACTATGTCAATTAGACCATACAATAGTGATGAAAGATATCAGTTATAAAAAAAACCTTGACTTCCTTCCTTATGTAAGTTCAAATTTATCTGGTCAAAGAGAAAAATATTATGATAGAGTTAACTACTCTTCTCCTGAAGTTAATTATGGAATTGGTGTAAATCTTGAGATCAATAAAAACCTTTCAATTGAAGCTACCCTTAACCCTGACTTTTCTCAAGTTGAGGCGGATGTTACTAAAATTGATATTAATTCACCCACAGCAATTAATTACCCTGAACGCAGACCTTTTTTTAACAGGGGTATAGATGTGCTTGATTATACTATGAATGTATTTTATTCTAGATCTGTAAACAACCCATCTTTTGCCTCTAAAGTTTTAAATCAAGGTAAAAAATCAAGAATTTATATGTTAACAGCAATAGATCAAGATTCACCATATATTGTTCCCACACAATTTGAATCTTTTTCAGGTGTCGGAGGAAGAAGCTTTAATAACGTACTTAGATATCAGAATATATTGAATCCTAATATTCAAATTGGAGCACTAGCTACAAATCGACTTTATGATGGAGATGCTTACGGTAATTTATTAGGTATTGATGGTCTATTTAAATTTACTGGTGGCTGGAAGTTTGAACTTGAATATTTTAGAAACTCAAATAAAGAGCCAGAAGCTGATTGGATAGATTCTGATAAAAGCTTTTCAAATTATACAGTTAAACTTGATGGTGAAAGCTTTAGCGGTGATGCACTTTATACCGAGCTTAGAAGAGATACAGATACTTGGAGATCTTTTGTTAGGTATACAGGAATATCTCCAACCTTTAGAGCTGACAATGGTTTTATAGTTGAAAATAATCTTAAAAAATATGAAATATGGCATGGATATTACAAGTATCCAGACACAAAGCTTTTGAGAAATTATAGAATAAGCGCAAGATATGATAGAGAGTATAGCTATTCTAATATTTTAAAAAGATCAGCCTTTGAGGCTTATATTTCATTCCTTACCATACTTAATACAGATTTTTTCTACAACTATGAGTTCAATTTTTATGACTCTCATCTAGTTTCAGAATTTAAAAATTTTAAAAGTCATTATGTAATGATTTCATCTAAACCTCTTGACTTTATAAATATTCGAGGTGGTTTCGGATCAGGTAATGAAATAGCATACCGTGAGGAAATTCCTCAGTTAGGGGAAAGGTTTACTTTTAACACCTCAATTGAGATAACCATAAATGACAACTTACGAATAAAACCATCGATCAATTTTTCTAGGTTAAAAAAATTAGATTCTGAAGAATATTTCTTTGACGGATATATTGCCAGATTTGATGTCAGATACCAGTTTACTAACTCTTTAGATTTTAGAGTTATATCTGAGTACAATGAATTTTCAGATCAATTTTTTGCACAACCCCTTATATCTTGGAGGCCAAACCCCGACACAATTTTCTACTTTGGTGGAAATCAAAATTTCATAGATGAATTTGCTGACTATAACTCTCCAAATTATAGAGTTAATAAATCTCAATTATTTATGAAATTTCAGTATTTAATTAAATCATAAATGACTTTTATTCATGCAATTAGGTTTTTTAGCTTAATTAGATAAGAATATTATTGCCCTGAAGCCCTTTAAATATCTTTTAAATTAATCTAAAAAAGGTTTAATAATTAAGAATTTTTCTTAAATTTAGTTAACTATAAGCCAATGCAGATTAATTCAAAAAGTATTTTCCTTAGAAGGGTTAATGAAGCTCTTCTTCTCAAAAAAATCTCAAGGAGAACTGCTAATCATTTTATGTCAGTATATAAAAAATTTGATTCTAAAAAAAGATCAGAGGCAGATGATAAAGCAGATGAGTTACTTGCTGAATTAATTTCAGAATCTTCGATTAAACAAAAGCGTTAGTATTATTTAACTGCCCAGCATTCTATTTCTACTTTAGCCCCTAAAGCTAATCCGGTTCCAGCAAAAGCACTTCTAGACGGTCTTTTATTTTTTTTAAAAAACTTTTTATATTCTTCACTCATATCACCCCACTCAGATATATCTGATAACATACAAGTACATTTAAATACCTTGTCCATTGAGCTTCCAAGCGAAGTTAAAACAGCTTCAATATTTTTCATTGTTTGTTTAGTTTCTTCTTTAATCCCCCCTGGAACTATTTCATTTGTTCCTGGAATGTTTCCAACTTGTCCAGCAACGTATATTACATTATTTACAATTGTTGCATCAGAAAAAGGAAAGTCAAATTTTTTAGTATTTTCTGAAGTATAGTAATCAATTTGAGTGTTTGGCACAGTATAGTTATATGTTCGTGTCCCAACACATGAACTAGTTATTATTAGAAGAAGTAATATTAATTTTTTCATTATTAAATTTTAATTGAGTAGTAAAGGTTACACTATTTTTCTATTTATACTAATTATTTAATGTTTTAATTTTAAACAACAGTGTACTAATAAATGTATTAATATTACGTTGAACTAATTTTTATTTTGTACAATTACTTACATATGAATCATATTTAATCATATTAAATAATATATTATACTTACTATATAAATTTATTAGATATAATTACTTATAAAATGTTACATGTTAAAAATAGCACATATATTTTATTCATAATAATTATATATTTATCACTTAAATAATTACAATGAAAAATTCAATTTTAATTTCGCTTTTTACATTTTCTATTTTTTTAAGTGGATGTGAAACTAATACTCCAGAAAGAGCTATTGGCTTTGTTACTGGAGAAAATTCTGATTCACAATGGCATCTTGGTACTCAAGAAGCTATTGATGTTGTAAATACTGTAGATCAAC
>ENA-OREB01001373-OREB01001373.1-marine-metagenome-genome-assembly--contig:-NODE-1373-length-11889-cov-3.662208_pt1 | contig 11889 bp, 9 predicted proteins | sample MGYA00248625_ERZ508552 | MGnify/ENA primary metagenome ERZ508552 (study PRJEB26219, sample SAMN06267888) | marine metagenome | isolation source: Monterey Bay, California, USA | place: USA:Monterey Bay...
GCCAAGAACGCATCGTCGGTTGGGGCAAACACGGTGAAGGGGCCTTCACCGGAAAGCGTTCCAGCGAGGTCGGCTTCGATGACGGCCGCCTCGAGGAGGTTGTGCACGGAACTGTTGACAATGACATCCACGACAGTGGTTTGGTCATTGTCCTCCACGATAATGGTACCGACCATTCCTTGATGCTCAGCATTGTTTCCAACGCCATCTTCATAATGGTAAGTTCCTGCAACGTCGAAAGTGACGGTTCCCAGGCAATTGCTGAAAAACCACCAAGCGTAGTTGGAGGACAGATTGAACGGTACGGGATTGTCAAAGTCCTCGCCCGTGAAACTCGTTTCTCCATTGATGCTGTGCCATCCTCCATAGTTCGTGAAGGAGACAGATTCACCGACTTGTATGGTCAGCTCAGAAGGATGAATTTCGTAATTGTAGATAGAGACTTGATGGTCTCCGTCACATTGGGCATGTGCGGCAAGGGTGCCCACAAGCAGGCCAAGGAGGATAAGCAGGTTACGCATGGTAATGGTTGTGAATGAAATAGACCAACATGGTTGTCGCGATGATGTTCAGACGAAGGTGAATTGATGGTCGTTTTTTGTGCCGATATGACGGCGAATTCCGGACTGAAAACTTGGGCCCTGCTGGCACTTGCGATTGTTGTAGGTTGTCAAACTCCTAAAAGGAGTCCTGCGCTGGTTGAGGTGGAGTTTTGGGGAGGATGGCAATTCCAGGACACGTCTCAAGTGTGGAGACCGGCCGAAGTGCCTGGCAGCATTCATGCGGACCTTCAGCGCCACGCATTGATTTCCGACCCCTTTGGTGAAATGGAGGAACTGGCCCTTTCATGGGTGGAGGACCAGGACTGGCGCTACCGGTGTCAGGTTCCGGCACATCCAGACGGTTCAAGTGGGTGGGAAGTGCTCTTTGAGGGGCTGGATACTTATGCCTCGGTGGTCTTTCGAGGCGACACCGTGATGAGGGCCAACAACATGCACAGGAGTTGGCAGCTCGCGTTGCCGGGAGACGCTGTTGGTGATACTTTGGAATTGGTCTTGCACAGTCCGGTGCGCCGCGGTCAAGCGCAACTTGATCGGTCGCCTTGGCCCATTCCCGCGAGCAATGAGGCGCGTCCGATTGGGAGGCAAACCAGCGCGGTCACGCGAAAAGCGATGTACCACTTCGGTTGGGACTGGGGTCCGCGGTTGGTAACCAGCGGGATTTGGAAGCCTGTGAGGTGGGTGCGTCCCGCCGATGCCTTGCCGGACTTCCGCTGGGAGTTGCAGGAGTCATCGGGAGATTCAGTGCGTTATGCGTTGATTTTTGATGGGCCTGTTCCGGAGCTGGAATTGGACTTGACACTGCGCGATTCGGTGGTGGATGTGGTGGTGGAGCGCATCTCAGATATGCGCTTTGAAGTCGTCTGGAGCGGTCCGGAATGGTGGTGGCCTATGGGCATGGGTTCGCAGCCTTTATACGACTTGACCTGGGCAGATCCTCAGGGGCGCATTGGGACACATCGGTTTGGAATACGGACGATAGAATGGGTGAGAGCATTGGACCAATATGGCCGGTCTTTTCGATGTGTTGTCAATGGCAAAGACGTCCACCTGAGGGGTGCCAATGTGATTCCGCCCGATTACTTTCCGGTCCAATCGCGGGAGCGTTTGACTGAAATGGTGGGCCATGCTGTGGCTGCCAACATGAACATGCTCCGCATTTGGGGTGGGGGAGTTTATGGCGATGAAGAGCTTTATGACCTCTGTGATTCCCATGGAATATTGGTCTGGCAAGATTTCATGTCGGCATGCGCCATGGTGCCTGGTGACGCCGGTTGGAAGCAGAACTTCCTGGCGGAAGCCGAGGAGTCCATCCGCCGATTGCGCAACAGAACCTCCTTGGCTTTGTGGTGTGGCAACAATGAATCGGAGCATGCATGGCGTGCTTGGGGATGGCAAGATCTGTACGGCCTCCACGGGATGGATTCTGCTGAAGTGAGGAACGCATATGCTGCTGTTTTCGAGGAGGCCTTGCCTCGGTTGACCGATGACTTAAACGGCGGTTTTTATTGGCCATCCTCTCCACATGCTGACCCTTTTGAGTCACGAGAGGGCGGCTCGGAGGCGTGGTGTTCTGGCGACCAACACGACTGGGGGGTGTGGTTTGGAACCGCGGATTTCGATTACTACTCCAAGGAATCCGGGCGGTTTGCCAGTGAATATGGCCTGCAAAGCGTGCCCAGCAGAAAGACGTTGGCGGCTGTGGGAGTGAGGCAATTTGAGGACAGTGTGCTTCAATTCAGACAGCGTTGTACCATGGACTGGTTGGAGCCTGGTTTCGACGGATGGGACATGATGCGGTATTACGCTGGGCGGTACTTCGCGCCTCCAGATTCGACACGGGCTGCGGGTATGGACCGTCTGGACCGGTGGATTCACCTGACCCAATTGACCCAAGCGGAGGGATTGCGGCAAGCCCTAGAGCGCCACAGGTGCGCTTCACAAAAGACGGCGGGCTCGTTGTATTGGCAGTTGGACGATGTATGGCCCACCGTTTCGTGGTCAACCGTGGACCATGCTGGACGTTGGAAACTGGCCCATTATGCGGTCCGCCATGCCAACCAACCCGTGCGGATGATGTGGGACAGGAGCAGCGAAGAACAGGTGCGTTTGGTGGCGCAAAACTTGGGCAGCCTTCCTGTTTTGGGCGAGGCTTCTTGGGTGATTTTGAATGGAGGCGGTGACACACTTTCATCGGGAAAGGTGGACCTCAAAGTGAGCGCCCAATTGGGCGTGGTAGAAGTCACGGTAGAGCCGCTCAAGGAGGAGCAGGCCATTTTGGCGTGGTCATGGACCAGTTATGAGGGGGTGAGTTTGGATTCAGGAGCGGTGGCTTTGGACCGGCCCGCGGCCATGGACTGGTTGCCTGTGGAGGTGCGCTGCACACCTGCAGTTGGAGGCGTTTGGTTACAGTCTGAAGCCCCGGTATGCGGGGTCCAGTTGACGGCCGATACCGAGGGGCGGTTTGAGGACAACGGGTTTATTCTGCTGCCTGGAAAACCACATTGGGTGGGCTTTCAGGCTCCTGATGGCAGCAGCGTCAAGCCAGACCAAGTGGAAGTGGCCCACTTGGGACAGTATTCAAAAGCCGGCTTTGGTCCTTTGTGATGCGCTTCAGAGGCAGCCAAATACAAAGGCGCCCAACAGTCCCCCTGTGATGGGACCGACCACGGGGATCCAAGCATAACTCCAATCGCTGTTGCGTTTGCCAGAAATGGGCAACAGGGCATGGGCGATGCGGGGTCCAAGGTCCCTGGCGGGATTGATCGCATACCCTGTAGGCCCTCCCAAGGCCATTCCAATCCCCAAGACCAGCAAAGCCACAGGGAGCGCGTCCAAAGCCCCCATGCTTTCGGCAGGGGAGGCGATGCAGAGGGCGCCAAAAACCAGTGCGAAAGTGCCGATGGCTTCTGCAACCAGGTTCCAAACGGTATGTCGGATGGCCGGGGCTGTGCAAAACGTCGCCAGTTTGAGGTCTGCGTCAGAAGTGGCGTCGAAGTGAGGTTTGTAGGCCAGCCATGCCACGGAGGAGCCCACCATGGCGCCTGCCATTTGCGCGGCGATGTATCCGGGAACGAGGCCAGGGTCAAAATCGGCAAAAGCGGCGAACCCTAAAGTGACCGCAGGATTCAGGTGACCGCTTCCACCCAAAGCCGTGGATGCATAAACGCCCAGAAAGACAGCAATGGCCCATGCCCAGCTGATGACCACCCATCCGGAACCGTTGCCTTTGGTTTTGTCCAAAACAACGTTGGCGACCACCCCGCTTCCAAAGAGCATGAGAAGGGCCGTGCCAATAAATTCAGCGATGTAGGGTTCCATGGTGGTTGTGCTGGTGGTTAAGATAGCGTCTCCCAATTTTGGCGCCGTGGCCGTTCAGATAGGGGCGGTACTGGAGGAGGAGTGGGCGCCGTCTTGTCGCCCTTCCTCTCCATAATCATCATTTTCAGTTATATATATAGATATTATGTCGTAAATTATATAGATACAATCCAATTTCAATGAAGCCGCTGATCATCAATTTTACCCCAACGGGTATGATTCCCCAAAAAAGGGATGTTCCCAGTGTGCCCATCACATCAGCGGAGATTGTGGAGCAAGTTCATGAGGCCTATGAAGTGGGCATCACCATGGTTCACATCCATGCCCGCCAAAAGAACGGCGTTCCCAGCTCAAAGGCCAGGGATTATGCTCCCATCATCGAAGGCATTCGGATGCATTGTCCAGGATTGGTCATCTGCGCCTCTTTGAGTGGAAGAAATGTGACGGATCCTGCAGCCCGGTGTGAGGTGCTTTCCTTGCAGCCCGATATGGCGTCATTGACTCTGAGTTCACTGAATTTTGTCAAAACGGCGAGCATCAACAGTCCCGAAACCATTCAAGAATTGGCAGAACGGATTGCAGCAGCTGGCGCAAAGCCGGAGCTGGAAGTGTTCGACACAGGCATGGTCAACTACTTGGGGTACCTCATTCGCAAAGGCCTCATTCGGGCCCCGTATTATGTGAATGTGCTGCTCGGAAACATTGCTGGAGCGCAGCTCAATGCGGCCCACATCTCGGCATTGGAGCGGGATTTACCCGATGGTGCATTGATTTCTCTTGCAGGTTTGGGTCAATACCAACTCGATGCACACTTGGTTTCTATGGGACTCGGTATGGGTATCCGTGTAGGGTTGGAAGACAACGTGCACTGGGACCGCAAAAAGACCAGGCTCACGACCAATATTGAGCTGCTTCATCGCATTCATGCCCTTGCAGAAATTGCAAACCGCCCCATGATGGGCCCCGAAGATTTTGGAGCGCTTGGATTTTATAACAGCCAGCGACATGCTGCCCGCGCATGACCTGACCTTACTGGGGTTTGGCCCTCATGCATACCCCATGTTGGTGGAGCTAGCGGCTGCACATTGGGGCAAGGAGGCGTCGCAGTTGCGTGTCCAGGTCATCCACAATCTTCCGGCATCCCAAGGGATGTTGCAAGGGGTGATGCCCGCATCATGGCGTGCTCCCGGTTTCACGCCCTTGGAAAATTGGCAGCCTTCTGAGGCTGACGGAACCTGCATGCTGGGGGTGCTCAGGGAGCCGGCAGCCTCTGCAGTTTGGGGGGCCGTCCATGCCGCAACGGGGTTGTCCGAAACAGCGTTGGGCGTTGTGGTCCATCCATCTGCGGACATTGCTCCCTCAGCGGTATTGGGCCCGGGCACTTGGGTACAGCCCCATGCGACCGTCGCGACCATGAGCAGGTTGGGCATGTGCAGTTATGTGAACCGCCATGCTTCGGTAGGTCACCACAATGTGTGGGGGGCTTTTTCCAGAATCAACCCAGGCGCCCATACTGCGGGTTCTGTAGTTCTGGGAGACCGCGTCACCATTGGAATGGGGGCCTTGATTCGGGAGGGGACCTGTCTAGCAAATGGTGCTGTGGTTGGAGCCGGAAGCCTGGTGCTTAAGGATGTTGGTCAGGATCAAACCGTCATGGGGGTGCCTGCAAAGCCACGAATTCCCCAAAGGGCCGCTTCATGAACCGCTTTTCGTGGCCGTTCACAGCCTCCTGGACCCGGCAGCTTCGTGCGTCAGGGCTTCCCGTCCCTTGTCCTTGACCCCTGAGTGATGCTCAAGATTCTGCATTTGGCCCACCGTCATGTGTCTGTGTCTCGTCTTCAAGTCCAACTTGAGGATGGTTCCAGCGACGACCATACTTGGGTTTTCGTGGGGACGGTCACCGCAAAAGACCAGGGACACTGGTCTGTGAAGCCCTCGGATGACTTGCCAGAGCAGATTCGAAGACAGCATTGGGATGCCATTGTGGTTCACCGGATGAGACACCCAACGCCCCGTTGGATTTTATCGATGCCCAAAGGGCCATTCATCCTATGGGCGTCATGGGGCGATGATTATTTCAGGGTTTTTCCCGCGCTCAGCAAAGGGATACACCTGCCGAAATCGCGTCTGCTGCTGGGGGCTTTGCTGAAATTCTCTGTTCCTGCTCTCGGAGCCATTCAATACGTGCGTTCAAAGTTTTTGCCGGGGTCATGGAAAGTGACGCCCCGGGATTTTGAATTGGAAGCGATGGGGCAGGTCGATGCCATTGCCAACCTGTTCGGCGGTGACTTTATCGCCAAACCGCACTTGCCCAAGGTCCCCCAGCATTTGTACCATTCGTGGTACAATGCCGTCCCCAAGGTGATTCCAGATCAAGAGGCTTCACGCGATCCAAATGGTCCGGTGCTGCTGGGGAGCAAAGCTTCTACCACAGGCAATCACTGTGACTTTTTGATGGACCACGGTCCGTCCTTGCGCAAATCGGGCAGGGAGCTGCGGATTGTATTGGCTTATGGCAGCAAGCGTTATGGTCGGGCCATTCGATGGATTGCACATGCGGTTTTAAACGGAAAAGTGGAATGCTTGATGGAGCGTTGTCCACTCGAGGAGTACTATGCTTTTTTGGCGGAGTCTCCTGTGGTGGTTCACAACCATATCCGGAATCAAAACACGGGCAATGTCGTGTTGAGTTTCCTGATGGGGCAGCGTGTGCTGCTGCGGTCTGACGGTTTTGCCCACCGGTTCTTTTCGGATTTGGGTTTCATCATCGGCGACGCTTCTGCGCCTGATTTGGACCTCTCTCCATTGGACGAGGCCGGACGGCAACACAACCGATCCCTTGCCCTTGCCACTTTCAATGATGAGGTCGTTATGGCCCGATATGACCGGTTTATCGAGGATGTACTGGCGCATGGCGCATGACCTGGTGGTACTTCCTCTTTGAGAGGTCCCGTCCGATGGGTTTCTCTCATTACTCCACTTTCGGTCTGGTTCAATCCCGAAGTTCCAATGAAAGGGGGGTGTTCATCTGAAGCCAAGGCTTGTTTGGGGCAGCGTTTGGCACCTTTTAGGACGCTTTGGGGAGGTAGCCCTGGGCCAATTGTTGGAAGTTGGCCGTTTGTTGCTGCGCCCATTTCTCCGAAAACCCTTGGGCTTCTGCCAGCAAGTTGGCCACTTGGGGTGCCAGTGAAATGGCGTGTTTGGCGTCGAGGAAGAGGGTGCGGAACCGGCGGGCCAAGAAGTCTTCAACTGTGGCGCACATTTCTTCGTCTACGGCTCTGCCAACGGCGGTTCGCAATTCGTCTGCGCCTTCAGGCACATGGATGCGGTCGGGCAACGGCCCTTCTACAATCCGACTGTAACGGGTGTCTGCGGGCGAGAAGTCCAGTCTTTTTTTGCGCCGAATGAAGGCCAAGGTGTCCTCGGCCATCTTGCGGTAGGTGGTCCACTTGCCGCCCCGCACATTGATCAATCCGCTGGGAGACATGGAGACGTCGTGGCTCCGTGACAGGTCAGAGGTTTCGTCTTTTCGTCCTTTAATCAGCGGCCTCAGGCCGGCAAAGACGCTCCGGATGTCCGAACGCATGAGTTGCAGCCCCAAGTGGCGGTTGGCGTGGTCCAAAACGAAATCGATCTCTTCCTCTTGTGCCAGCGGCTCAGACGTGACTTCGTCCAAAGCTGTATCGGTCGTTCCCACCAGCACCTTGCCCATCCATGGAACGGCAAAAAGAATGCGGCCATCGTCGGTTTTGGGAATCAGGACGGCGTCTTCTCCTGGCATGACCTCGCCATCAAACACCAGGTGAATGCCTTGGCTGGGCTGCAGCCGGTTTTTGTGGTGGGGGTCATCGAGCCGGCATACAGCGTCGCCAAAGGGCCCGCAAGCATTGATGACGACGCGGGCTTCAATGTTGTGGCTGTCGCCACTGAAGTGGTCCTTCACCGTGACTCCGGTGATGGTGCCTTTGGTTTTGTTGATGCCCACTGCTGAGCAGTGGTTGACCAATGCCGCGCCTTTTTCGGCGGAAGCTTTGGCCAGGCTCAAGGCCAGTCCCACATCGTCGAATTTTCCATCGGAGTATCGCAGCCCGCCGATCGCGCCTTGATCGGCGACCTTGGGAAACTTCTCGCGCAGTTCGGATGAGGTCAATGCGGTGGTGCGGCCCCATTTGCGGCGGCCAGAAAGCAGGTCGTAGCAGAGCAGCCCCAAGCCGTAGTACACCTGTCTCCACCGTTGTTTGACGGGGATCACAAACCCTTGCGATTGCACGTGGCCAGCGGCGTTGTGCATGACGCGGTCCCTCTCGCGGAGGGCCTCTTTGACCAAGGCGAGCTTGCCTTGTTCCAGGTACCGGACACCGCCGTGGAGCAGTTTTGTGCTGCGCGAAGAGGTGCCCTTGGCAAAGTCGTCGCGTTCGATGAGCAGGGTGGAGAGGCCGCTGGAAGCCGCTTCAAAAGCAATGCCCAGTCCCGTGGCTCCACCTCCGATGATGCACACGTCCCACTGCGCCTTTTTGTGGAGGCGGTCGATCATGGATGGGCGGTGGAGCTTCATGGATCAACGGTCTTCAGCCCAGGCCAAGCTGGCCCGCACAGCCCGCTTCCAGGCTTGGGTGTGGTTCTGGCGGTCTTCCTCGGAAAGGTGGGGTTGGAAGGTGCGTTCTGCCTTCCATTGGTTGGCAATGGAGCTGGCGTCAGCCCAATAACCCACGGCGAGTCCCGCCAGATAGGCCGCCCCCAGTGCGGTGGTCTCTGTGACCTCGGGACGCACAACGTCGCAACCCAAGATGTCGCTTTGGAATTGCATCAATAAGTCGTTGACTGTGGCGCCGCCATCGACCCTCAATTCGGCAATGGGCACCTTGGCGTCTGATTCCATGGCCTGCATGACGTCCACGGTTTGGTGGGCGATGCTGTCGAGCACAGCCCTTGCGAGGTGCGCCTTTGAACTGCCCCGGGAGAGGCCAAAAATGGCGCCACGGGCGTGTCCATTCCAATGTGGAGCCCCCATTCCGGCAAAGGCAGGAACGATCACCACGCCATCGGCATCGTCCACTTCGGAGGCCAGCGATTCGATGTCCGAAGACTGGGCAATCAATTCCAATTGGTCGCGCAGCCATTGGACGGTGGCGCCGCCCATGAAGATGCTGCCTTCCAAGGCGTAGGTGGTGTGGTCGCCAATTTGCCAAGCCACAGTGGTCAGGAGCCGGTTGTCGCTCATGACGGCTTCTGCGCCGGTGTTCATGAGCATGAAGCATCCTGTGCCGTAAGTGTTTTTGACCATGCCAGGAGCGGTGCATTGCTGGCCAAACAAGGCCGACTGTTGGTCGCCGGCCACCCCCGCGATGGGGGGGGCATCCTCGCCTGAGAGGGCTGTAGCCGAGCCAAAGTCACCGCTGCTGGGCCGGACTTCGGGGAGCATGGATGCCGGTACCCCAAACAGGTCCAGCATGACCGGGTCCCAAGCCAGGTCGTGGAGGTTGTACAGAAGGGTGCGGGAAGCGTTCGAAGGGTCGGTGGCGTGCACGGCTCCGCCCGTGAGGTGCCAGATGAGCCAGCTGTCGACCGTGCCAAAGGCCAGCTCGCCGCGTTCCGCTCTGGCCCGGGCGCCGTCCACATGGTCCAAGATCCAGGCCGCTTTGGTGCCCGAGAAGTAGGCGTCCAGCTCCAGTCCGGTTCTCTGTCGGATGTCCTTTGCGGCGCCACTTTCCCGTATGCGGTCGCATTCTCCTGCGGTGCGCCGGTCTTGCCACACGATGGCGTTGTGGATGGCTTTGCCGGTGGCCCTGTCCCAGACCACAGTGGTCTCCCTTTGGTTGGTGATGCCGATTCCGGCAATGTTGGCCATGGTCAATCCCGCCTGAGCCAGCGCTTCGTGCGCCGTGGCCAACTGACTCGACAGGATTTCCTCGGGATCGTGCTCCACCCATCCCGGCTGGGGAAAGTGCTGGGTGAACTCCTGCTGGGCCATGCCCATCACAGCTCCGGCTTGGTCAAAGACGAGGCTTCGGCTGCTGGTGGTTCCCTGGTCCAAAGCCAAGATGTAACGCTCAACGCTCATGCTTTCCATTTGATGTTGCATCCCAAAGAAGGGATTTGTCCCTTTTCAGAGACGGTTCCTCCAGAGAGCAAGATGTCGAGCGCTTGTCGCATGTGGTGGCCGGTGACCGGGATGTCGTTGCCCGGCCGGGCGCCATCAAACTGGCCCCGGTATACGCAGCGCTGATGCGCATCGAATATGCTAAAGTCCGGTGTGCAGGCCGCCTCATAGGCCTGGGCCACCTCTTGGCTCTCGTCGTAGAGATAGGGGAACCCAAAGTCAAACTTTTCGGCCAGCGCGCTCATGTGATCGGGCCCGTCCATGGGGTAGCCTGCCACGTCGTTGCTGGAGATGGCGATCACGTTCACCCCCTTGGCCATGTACTCCTTGGCCAGCGCTACAAACCCTGGAAGAATGTGCACCACAAAAGGGCAGTGGTTGCACATGAAGACGACCACTGTCGGTCCGCCTGCCATGAGCGCACTTCGGGTCAATGACTGACCAGAGACGGCATCAGGAAGCGTAAAATCAGGGGCAGTAAAGCCGAGAGGAATCGCGGTGGTAGGGGTGCGTGCCATGGTTTAGGCTTTTCGAACAAACTGTGACTTGAGCGCCATGGCGCCAAAACCGTCGATGCGACAGGATATGTCGTGGTCGCCATCTACAAGCCGAATCTTGCGCACTTTGGTGCCCGCTTTCACCGGTTTGGGAGCGCCTTTGACGGGCAAGTCCTTGATTACAATCACATCGTCACCGTCTTGCAAGGGGTTGCCGTTGGCATCTCGGACAACACCGGTATCCGCCCCTTCTGAATCCGAAGGTTCAGTTTCTTCGGGGTTCCATTCGTGGCCGCATTCGGGACACATCATCAACGCACCATCCGGGTAAGGATAAATCGACGCGCATTGGGGGCAGGGGGCATTCTCACTCATGAATGGGCAAAGGTGATCCGATCAATGTTGGACTACGATCCGTTCGGAATGGCGTCCCGATGGCGTTTCGATGGTCAAAAAGTAAGTGCCATTGGGCAAATGTCCCATCTCCACTTCGGTGTAAGTGCCGGTTTTACGGAGATTCAAGGGGATGGCACTGCCGGTCACACTCCACAACGAGCATTGGCCTGAGCGGGTGTCCAGGGGAATCCGAACGGTGTTGCTTGTGGGGTTCGGAAAAACACCAGCGGTCAGGTGCAATTCCTCGACACCGTTGGTAACGGGGCCGAGGAAGTAGCGGGCGATGGCAAAGTCGTTGTTGGTCTGGGCACTCATCCCAACGAGCACGGCTTTGTTCTCGGGCGTGATGACCAGTGCATTGGCGTCGTCGAAGGCCGGGCCAAATGAGGTGGTGGCGATTCCGTTTGTTCCAAAGAGGGGGTCGGGCCATCCGTCTGGTGTAAGTCGGAGCAGGGCGAAGTCGCGGTCTCCAAAGAAGCCCGGGATGCCGGAGGTGCCGGAAGCGAGCAGACGCCCTTCCTCATCTACGGCGAGGTCTAGGATGAGGTCGGTCATGGCATTGTCCAGCTCGAAGTGGCCATAGAGGGCAAAGGGGGTGTGGGTCGTACCGTCAACCTCTAGGGCATCAATCATGAAGTCTTGGGCATCTCCATTGGTGCGTCCTGCGAAATACAGGATGTCCCCGTGGGTGGCGGCCGCGAAGTATTCGCCGGGTTGGTTGTCCGCAATGATGATGCCGCCTGTGCCGAAATCGGCTTGTGGCTGACCATTGGCATCAAACAAGCCGATGAAAGGGTACTCGGTATTGTCGGACATGTTGTAGTGGTAACCGCACACGGCAATGCCGCCGGTGGACATCCGTTCACCATCCCGTACTGAGAGGTCCGTGGTTTCGTCTATGGTGTGGATGATGGCGCCATCTTGTCCGAACCCTTGGTCCAACAAGCCGTCATGGGTGCACTGAACAAGGCCAATTCGGTCGTAGCTGAATCCCGGCACTTTCACGGTGGCGACA
>ENA-OREB01001374-OREB01001374.1-marine-metagenome-genome-assembly--contig:-NODE-1374-length-11884-cov-3.531210_pt1 | contig 11884 bp, 10 predicted proteins | sample MGYA00248625_ERZ508552 | MGnify/ENA primary metagenome ERZ508552 (study PRJEB26219, sample SAMN06267888) | marine metagenome | isolation source: Monterey Bay, California, USA | place: USA:Monterey Bay...
TAAAACAAATGGACACCTTTACTCAAGAAGGAGATACAATTATAGATTTTTCATTGTATGACGCCATTCAAGCTGGTTTTGGTAAAGTAGTTTTTGTTATTAGAAAAACTTTTGAAAAAGATTTTAAAGCAATCTTTGATAAAAAGTTAAAGGACAAAGTTGAGGTGGATTATGTGTTTCAAGAAGTAGATAAAGTCCCAGAAAAATACATAAGTACAGAAAGAGTAAAACCTTGGGGAACCGGTCATGCACTTTTAATGACAAAAAATGTTGTAATTTTAGGCTCAAGTGGATTTTTAGGTACCTCACTATTAAAAAGAATGAATGCCAAAAAATTTAGAATTAGAAATTTTCCTTACCGTATCTAGATTATTTTCAGTGTCAAAAACCTGTAATTTAATAGGAATCTGTAATTCAGATAAAGAATCTATCGCAAACATTATACCTTCTAAAAAGTCCAATGCTAATTCAGATTTAGAATAAATCTGATTAGTATCTTTCATATTCTCTCTAAGAAAATTAACTAAAGTATCATTTCTTTCTATATAGAGAGGGAGTAAAACTGAGACAAGTATTGTGTCTTTTATCTCAGAAATAAATATATTTGAATCTATTATATCATTTATACTATCAATTCCATCTAATTCTCTCTGATTATAATCATCAAGTGTCTCTGAAATAATAGAAAGAGTCTTCTCTTCTTCAATATTTTCTTCTATTGCTTTTGTTTTAATATTTTTAACCTTTCCAGATTGATTATGATAACCAAATTTTATCTTATCTTGGGAAAGAGCTGAAAAACTACTTCCAAAAAAAATAAAGAAACAAAATATTTTTAACAGATTATTATGCATCTACTCCCATTCAATTGTTGCAGGTGGTTTGGAAGAAACATCATAAACAACTCTATTAATTCCTTTTACTTTATTGATGATTTCATTTGACACTTTTGACAAAAAATCATAAGGTAAATGAACCCAATCTGCTGTCATTCCATCGGTTGATTCAACCGCTCTAAGTGCTACCGCATTCTCATATGTCCTTTCATCTCCCATTACCCCTACCGATTGTACTGGTAAGAACATTGCTCCTGCTTGCCAAACAGAATCATACAACCCATCCTCCTTAAGTGCAGAGATAAAAATATGATCTACCTCTTGCAAAATTCTCACCTTTTCTTTTGTTACTTCTCCTAGTATTCGTATTGCAAGTCCAGGACCAGGAAAAGGATGCCTCCCTAAAAGTTCCTTATTTATGCCAATTGATCTTCCAATCCTTCTTACTTCATCTTTAAACAATGAATTTAACGGTTCTACAACCTTTAATTTCATGAAATCTGGCAAGCCTCCAACATTATGATGAGATTTAATTGTAGATGATGGACCTCCTGTTGCAGAAACTGATTCAATTACATCAGGATAAATTGTTCCTTGAGCTAACCATTTCACATCTTCTATCAAATGAGATTCTTCATCAAAAACATCAATAAACTTTGATCCTATTGCCTTCCTCTTTTTTTCTGGATCAGATAAACCAGATAAAACTTCATAAAATTTCTCTTTAGAATTAACTCCTTTAACATTCAATCCCATTCCGTTATACTGTTTCAGAACAGACTCAAACTCATTTTTTCTTAACAAACCATTATCTACAAAAATGCAATATAGATTTGTTCCAATTGCTTTGTTTAGTAAAACAGCAGCAACTGTAGAATCTACTCCTCCTGAAATACCTAAAACAACTTTGTCATTTCCTAGTTTTGCTTTTAACTGAGCAACTGTATCTTCAACAAAAGAAGATGGAGTCCAATCCTGAGAACATCCAGCAATATCAATTAGGAAGTTTTGTAAAAGTTGTTTTCCATCTGTAGAATGATATACTTCTGGATGAAATTGAATAGCATAAGTTTCTTCTTTTTCAATTTTATAAGCAGCAACTTTCACATCTTTAGTACTTGCTATCACTTCAAAATCAGATGGTAAAGTGGAGATTGTATCTCCATGACTCATCCAAACCTGAGAATCATTTGGAACATCTTTAAGTAAAGGATTTTTATTGTTTACAAAAGATAAATTTGCTCTACCATACTCTCTTATTTTTGATGGAAGAATATCTCCCCCGCTAATCTTTGCAATGTACTGAGCTCCATAACAAATTCCTAAAAGAGGAAGTTTTCCTTTTATCTTTTCAAGGTCTGGTACAGGAGAGTTTTCATCCCTTACAGAAAAAGGACTTCCCGATAAAATTACCGCTTTTACATCTTTATCTATCTCAGGAATATTATTATAAGGGTGTATCTCCGAGTAAATATTTAACTCTCTTACTCTACGGGCAATAAGTTGAGTATATTGAGATCCAAAATCTAGAATAATAATTTTTTCGTGAGTCATATTAATTCTTTTCAGGCGACAAAATTAAGAAATTTGTATCGAGTGGATTGATTTCTTCCATTAATGTTTCCATAAATTTATTTCCATGATTTAAATAGAATGAAATTATATTATCAGATCTTTCTTGTAAAACATTATTTGGGAATAACTTGTTTTTTATTTTACTTATCTGATTTATTGAGATTTCATGTTTCTCCTTTTCCAATTTTATTAATTTCTTTTCTAATCTTTCTAAAGATTTTATTTGTTTCATTGCTTCAGATTTTATGGATTGTTTTAAAGAAATATCTGATGTTTTATTTTCCAAATCACAATATATGTCTTCTATCTTTTTTTTCTCTAAATCTAGATTTACATTTGATTTATCTAAAATAAATTTCTTAGACAAATCATCTGCTGATCTGAAAACATCACTCATTTTTAACCCTAATTTTCTCCATTTTTTCAAATCTCTTTTCTCCATCCACATAACAGAATTTCGTAAAACTAATATCGGAAAAGGAATACTCAGATACTTAAAAACTGTTTTTAATTGCATCCAATAGGCAATTTCAGAACCACCTCCAATATAAGAAATGTTTGGTAAAATTAATTCCTGATAAAGTGGTCTTATCAAGACATTTGGACTAAATATTTCGGGGTTATTTTCAATCTCATCCTCACTTACCTTTTTAGTGATTCTTTCTCTTTTACCTTCAGAAATATTAAAGAAATTGATGTTTCTAACAAAAGCTTGAGACTTAAACTCATCTGAAAGTTCTTCTGTTCTTTCAGAAATAATTGAATGTAAATTCTGATTACCTACATCTTCTTTTATTATTGGAATTAATTTTTGTTTTAGTTTTTTATCATTTGCATCCAAAATAACAATTCCATATTTACCAAAAAGTTCATTTACTAATAATCTGCTAGATTCCGATAAGTTTTTTTCAGAATAACATTTTCTAAAAATTCTCAATATTTTTTTGGAGTTTTCAGATTCATCCAGAACCTCTTCTATATCATTTATTACAGAATCTATTCCCGAAGTATTAAAATCACCTACAATTCCACTTTGATTTGTTTTCCAATGATACTTTTTACCGAACAGATTGATATGATTTATTTCTTCAAAATCATGATCCTCAGATGCCATCCAAAAAACTGGAATAAAATTATTTTCCGGAAATGATTGAGTTAATTGTTTACTAAGGTTTATTGCGGATATTATCTTATATATAAAATATATAGGTCCAGTAAATAAACATAGTTGATGACCTGTCGTTATGGTAAAAGCATTTTGATTTCTTAAAAGCTCAATATTTTGTTCTGTCTTTTCAGAAATTTGTAATTTAGAGTTTTGATCTTTAATAACTTCATATAAAAGATCCCTATCAATATTACTAGATTGTTTCTCTTTTATTTGATCTTCAAACTGATTGATATTCGGATATCGATTATAGAACTTATCAGACACTTTTTCCTCTGTATACATTTGTACTATCTTAGAGAATAATTTAGTATCTGAATATGAAATCTTGTGTTTTTGCATTTCCGCTAAAATACAAATTGTATTTCGTTTAATAATTGACTTTAATTTTCTTTATTCAGACCTTATTATTTTATATTTTTGTAAGATGCAATCTCCCCGCCTACCATCTATTTTTAAAAATCCTAAAGTTAGGAGTTTTAATTTTCCTTTAAGATATTATGATGAAAGAAAAGAACGAATTGAAAATTTAAAAAAAGGAAAAAAAACTAAAATTGAATTTAAAAGTAATGGATATTCTCGAACAAATCACGGAAGAAGTAAAAGATTGTTATTGGTGACTATTGCATTAGTATTAGTTACGTATTTAATATTAAAATAAGAAAATTGGATATCATACAATTATTGCCAGATCATATTGCAAATCAAATTGCTGCGGGAGAAGTTATTCAAAGACCTGCTTCTGCAGCAAAGGAGATGATAGAAAATGCATTAGACTCTGGAGCTTCAGACGTTAAACTAATTATAAAAGATTCTGGTAAAACTCTTATACAAGTTGTTGATAACGGTTGTGGTATGAGTGAAACGGATTCCAAAATGAGCTTTGAACGTCATGCTACATCTAAAATTAGGAATGCAGATGATTTGTTCAATATAAAAACTATGGGGTTCAGAGGTGAAGCTATGGCATCAATGGCAGCAATTGCTCATATTGAAGTAAGTACAAAATTAACAGAAAATGAATTTGGAACTAGAATAATTGTTGAAGGAAGTAAAATTAAAAAACAAGAATCTGTTGTTTGTGCAAATGGAACTTCCATAAGTATTAAAAATCTATTCTACAATGTTCCTGCCAGAAGAAAATTCTTAAAATCTGATAAAGTTGAAAAGAAACATATTATAGAAGAATTTTCTAGAGTCGCTCTTTCTAATCCGGAAGTTTCTTTTAGTTTAATAATGGATAATCAGGAATATTATCATCTTGAGCAATCTAACTTCAGACAAAGAATTGTAAATATCATTGGAAAAAAAACAAACGAAAAACTTGTCCCCGTTGAAGAAGAAACAAATCTAGTAAAGATTAGTGGATTTATTGGGAAACCAGAATTTGCAAAACGGACTAGAGGTGAGCAATACTTCTTTGTAAATGGTAGGTTTATTAAAAATTATTATCTAAATCATGCTGTTTCAAAAGCTTTTACCGATTTAATATCTGAAAATTACCATCCCTCCTATTTCTTAAATCTGGAAATAAACCCAAAACAAATTGATATTAATATTCATCCAACTAAGACAGAAATAAAATTTGAAGATGAAAAATCAATTTATGCCATCTTACGTTCTGCAGTAAAACGATCTTTAGGGCAATATAATATTGCTCCAACTCTAGATTTTAATACGGAACCTTCTTTGGTGATTCCAACTGGAAATTCTGATAGATTAGTAAAAGAACCAAAAATTAGAGTAGACACAAATTATAATCCTTTTGATACAGACACTAAAGAGGCAATCTCTCAATCACATAAGATTTATCAGAACAATTTTCGAGAAGAAGTTCAGAAGGAAATTACACTTGATTCAAATTTTGAATCTGCTTACTACTTTCAGATTGAAGGAACTTATATTAGCTCTCAGACGGAAAACGGATTAATCATTGTACATCAGCAAAGAGCACATCAGAGGATTTTATATGAATATTTCAAACAAAATAAAAATGTAAAGATAAATTCTCAGAAATTATTATTTCCTGAAACAATATCTCTTTCAAAAAAGGATGTTTCTGAAATTGAAGATATAAAAACTGAACTTAATAATGTTGGATTTGAAATTGATATAAAAGAAGATTGTGTTGAAATACATGCCGTTCCTCAACAATGCGAAAATGAAAATCTGCAAAAGTTGTTTGATGAAATATTAAAAGAACAAGAAGTTGAGAATTCAGATCTGAAAGAAAATTTTAGTTCAAAATTATGTAAAACCTTATCAAATTCATTCTCAATAAAAAGTGGGAAAAGACTAACTCAAGAAGAAATGAGGTTGTTGATTGTAGAACTTCTAAAATGCGATACTCCATCTATAAGTCCTTTCGGATTAAATATTTACTTTAATATTAAAACGGAAGAAATAAATAAAAAATTTAACAAATGATAAGACAACAATTTAGTCATTTACCAGAAGTTGTAAAAAATCTTTTAATAATAAATGGATTATTCTTTTTAGCAACCTGGACTCTACAAAACCAAGGAATAGATTTAACTAAAATGTTTTCATTACATCAATTTCAATCTCCTGATTTTAGGCCTCATCAATTAATAACTCATATGTTTATGCATGCTAATTTCACACATCTCTTTTTTAATATGTTTACTCTATGGATGTTTGGAAAAACATTAGAAAATATGTGGGGAGGAAAAAGATTCCTCACTTATTACATAATTACAGGTTTAGGAGCAGCCTTAATTTATATTGGATATATACAGTTTCAGATTAATACAATAAGTTCAAATATAGATTCTGAAACTTATAATATGATCATTAATAAAGGAAATAATTTATTAAATAATAATCAAAATTTTACAGATCCTATTTCTGGTAAATTAAATTTATTAATAAATGTTCCAATGCTTGGGGCTTCTGGTGCTGTTTATGGATTATTACTAGCATTTGGTATGTTATTTCCAAATTCGTTAATATACTTATACATGGCAATTCCTGTAAAAACAAAATATTTTGTTGGGGGAATTGGGGTATTAGCCCTAATAAGTGGTATCGGGAATAATCCTGGTGATAATGTTGCACATTTCGCACATTTAGGAGGTATGATTTTTGGAATAATTCTACTTAAATACTGGAAGAAAAAAGGAGATATCTACTTTTAAATGAATACAATTTGGAACGACATAAAAGTAAACTTTAAAAACGGAAGTAGCTTCACTAGACTACTTTATATAAACCTTGGATTTTTCTTGATTTATAAAATCTTGACTGTCTTTGGTTTTTTATTCCAAATAGAAAATACTTCTGATTTTATTCATAATTATTTAGCTCTTCCATCTATTACCCATTCATTTATAAATAAACCATGGACTCTTATTTCCTATATGTTTGTTCATCAGGATTTTCTTCATATATTATTTAACTTAATATGGCTGCATTTTGGATCAAAATTATTCTTACAATATTTTACTGGAAAACAATTAGTAAGTACCTATATTTTAGGAGGGGTTTTTGGTGGACTTATTTACATCTTAGTATTTAATATTTTTCCGGTCTTTAAATCAGATCCTTATGTAGGGTCTGTTGCTATTGGAGCCTCTGCTGCAGTTCTTGCAATATTTATAGCTATAGCAACCTACAAACCAAACTACAGAGTCAACCTTACTTTTATTGGAAATACATCAATAAAGAATATTGCTATTTTTCTTGTAATTCTTGATTTTCTATTAATAAGTCAAGATAATGCCGGAGGTCATATTGCTCATCTAGGAGGAGCAATGTTTGGTTATTTATATATTATCCTGCTAAAAAAAGGATATGATATTTCTTTAAACTTTTATAATATTATAGGGGTTTTCAATTTTACTAAAACTAGAAAACCAAGAAAGAAAAGTAGAAAAAAGAGAAGTTCAAAAGGAAATGACGATCTTTTCAGAAGCAAGAAATCTGAAAAACAAAAAAAGATAAATATTGTTTTAGAAAAAATATCAAAATCTGGTTATGACAGCCTAACAAAAGAAGAAAAAGAACTCCTTTTTAAAGAAAGTAAATAATGAAAAAATTCTTTCATTATACTATTTTCTTTCTCAACTCATTTGCACTATTCGGAATATTATTTTCTTTAATATCTCCTTTTATAAATCCGAATGTATTTTGGCCAATTTCATTTTTTGGATTGTTTTTTCCTGTTTTTGTAATCATTCTATTTATATTCTCTATGTTCTGGTTTTTCTACAATAGAAAATATATGTGGATTAATCTGATCTTTCTATTGATATCTACTCCTTATTTAAGTAGATTTATCTCTATTAACTCATCAGATGAAAGTAACGGGGAAGAGATCAATATTATGTCGTATAATGTAAGGGCATTTGATAAGGATAATTGGTTGAAAATTGAGAATGTATATAAAGAAACAATGAAATTTGCAAATAAAGAGGAAGTGGATATTTTTTGCATACAAGAATACGATAACCCTAAAAAATATATAAATTCTAATTTTAAATATTCTACAATAGACTTAGAGGGCAGTAAAGAAAATCCACATATGGTAATTTACAGTAATTATGAGATTATTAATGACACTATAAATAATGGAATGGAGGATATGCATAATACTTGTATCTTTTCTGATATTGTAACTAAAACTGGTACCATTAGAGTATATAATGTTCATTTAGCTTCAAATTTTTTTAGTAATGATGATCTGAGATTCATGAGTTCTCCAAAACTAGAGACAGATAAAGCTTTAGGAGTTACAAAACGTCTTAGAAAATCGTTTGAATCAAGAGGAAAAGAAGTTCAGATAATTAAGAGACATATTGACAACTCTCCTTACCCTACAATAATATGTGGAGATTTTAACGACACTCCTATTTCCTATGCTTATCAGAATTTAGGAAAAAAGAAACTAGATGGATTTCTTGAATCTGGAAATGGTTTTGGAGCAACTTTCACTAAAATACCTTTCCTGCGAATTGATTATATTTTATATGACAAACAATTCTCAAGTTCTGACTTCATTACTCATCAAGAAATTCTATCGGACCACAAAGCAGTAAGTTGTAAAATAAAACTAGATTAACTTAATTTATCAGAAACTGCATTCATTGCAATAGCTGATTTCTCTACTTTCATTCTTACGTCATAATTTTCTAGAATTACTGAAGATTCTTTTACTTCAATTATTTTACCATGTATACCTCCAATGGTAATAATCTGATCACCTTTTTTTAATTCAGCTCTAAATTTGTTTTCTCTTTTCTGTTTTTTTACTTGAGGACGTATCATAAAAAAATACATCACAACAAAGATAAGGGCAAAGAAGATAAATTCTGGATTCATAATATTTTAGTTTTCAGAAGGTAACACCATACCTTCTATGGTTAATATTTTAATACTCGGTGTAGCATTAGTTGTTAATGTAATGTTCTTTTTCTGTTCTCCTGTCTTATTACTATTAAAAGTAACTTTTATACGTTCTTTATTACCCGGTTTAATAATTTCTTTCGGATATTCTAATTTAGTACATCCACAACTTGCTTTTGCATTTGTAATTATTAGATTTCCAGTTCCTGTGTTTTGTATTATAGCGTTTACATCTTGACCATTGGTTCCAGCAATAACTCTAAGTGCGCTTGAATTCCCATCTGCATTTATTGATTGATTTGCATTAACGTCATAGATTATATCTTCTGTATTTGTGCCTGTCCAGGTGACTTTTACATAATCTACTTCAGTAGCTTCTCCAAGTCCAAAAAATTCATGATATGAATTTTGTGAAATATAACCTTCTCCGGCTAGAGTATATCTATACTGAGACCGACCATTAATAAATATCTCAATGGTATTACCTATTCCATCTCTATTTGTAGTTACACCCTCTAATTTGACTTTTAACCAATTATTGGTATTAGTAGTTTTATTTTCCCATAAAAAATTATTTTCTGTATCATTACAAACAATAATATCAGGCTTTCCATCATTATTAATATCTCCAATGGCATTCGAAAAACTTTTTCTTGTATCATTTTCAAAACCTATATTTTGTGGTATAACAAATATTCCGTCATTTTGTTGATGATAAAAAGCAGCAGATAAAAATGACCCAATGCTTCCATCAAAACCACCACTAACATATAAATCTAATAAAGTATCATTGTCAGCATCAAGAAAAACAGCCCCCCATGCTAAACTGTTAAAAGTGGTCCCTGTTTCCTCTGCTACATTAGTAAAAGTACCATCGCCATTATTCTTTAATAACACATTGCCATTACCAGCCTGTGAACTTTGGGTGTTTGTAATGTATATGTCAAACCAACCGTCATTATTATAATCACCTAAAGTTGTTGTCATAGCATTTACAGCAATTCCTGAACCACTAGCGACAGAAACATCTTCAAAAGTACCATTACCTAAGTTTTTATATAGTCTGTTTATGTTATCAGTTTTATCGTTTGCTAAATAAATATCTTGAAATCCGTCTTTATTATAATCAAAAAACATAGTGCAAAAAGATAATTGGCTATTTTCATTACCTTCTTCATCCTCTATTGGAATTCCAGATGATTGAGTAATATCTACGAATGTTCCTTCATCATTTCTATATAGATAATTGCGTTGATTTTGTTCAGTACTAGTTCTATTAGAAATAAAAGCATCTAGATCTCCATCATTATCAATATCACCAAATGATGTTCCATAAGTAAAAAGATCCGTTTGAAAAAAACCAATTGTAGATGAAATATTAGTGAAATTCATACCTCCATCGTTCCTATAGAATTCATTAATTCCTTCGATAGCGGTAACAAATAAATCCTTATCTCCATCGTTATCATAATCAATCCAAATTACTTGCTTTGTTTTATATGTATTTGAAATGCCATTTAATGTCACCAAATTAAAGACTCCATTGTTGTTTTCAAAGAAATATATTTGAGCACCGTCTTCTGTAGCATAGGTAATATCATCCCAACCATCATTGTTAAAATCTGCAAAAGAAACACCACCTCCATACTCAGAATCACCGTAACTGTAATTAACGCCTACTTGAGTAGCTACATCTTCAAAAGCTAATTGAGCATTTGATAAATTTGAAAAAATTAGAAACAAAATAAAAACCCTGGTAGTCATATTAAATTAGATTGAAATATTGTTATGAATCAAACAAGGGTCTATGACTCATAAACTTATGAACTTTTTCAGCAACAGTTGCTAATATATCTTCGTTTTCAAAATTATTTATAACAACATCAATAAATTCAACAATGGTCTGCATGTCGTCCTCTTTAAGACCTCTAGTTGTAACAGCAGGAGTTCCAATTCTAATGCCAGATGTTACAAATGGAGACTTGTCATCAAAAGGGACCATGTTTTTATTAACTGTAATTTCTGCTTTTCCTAAAGCAGCTTCTGCATCTTTCCCTGTGATATTCTTGTTTCTAAGGTCAATAAGCATCACATGATTATCTGTGCCTCCAGAAATTAAATTATATCCTTTTGCAACAAAAGATTTAGCCATTGCTGCCGCATTTTTTTTAACCTGAATTTGATAATGTAAAAATTCATCAGTTAACGCCTCAGAAAAGGCAATTGCTTTTGCAGCTATAATATGTTCAAGAGGACCACCTTGATTTCCTGGGAAGACACCTCCATTTAGCAAAGCAGACATTTTCTTCAATTTTCCATTTTTTAGTTTTAATCCAAAAGGATTTTCAAAATCTTTTCCCATTAAAATCAATCCACCTCTAGGACCACGTAGCGTCTTGTGTGTGGTTGTGGTAACTACATGACAATGAGGCAACGGATCATTTAATATCCCTTTTGCTATCATTCCAGATGGATGAGAAATATCAGCCAACAATAATGCATTTACACTATCTGCAATTTCTCTAAAACGTTTAAAATCAATATCTCTTGAATAAGCAGATGCGCCAGCTATAATTAATTTAGGTTGAACCTTGAGTGCAATTTCTTGAATAGTGTCATAATTTAAAACACCTGTTTCTTTTTCAACTCCATAAAAATGTGGTTCATAAAGTTTCCCTGAAAAATTGACGGGCGATCCGTGGGTAAGATGCCCACCGTGAGACAAGTCAAAACCTAAAATTCTGTCTCCAGGTTTCAAGCAAGCGTGAAAAACAGCTGTATTAGCCTGTGAACCTGAATGAGGTTGAACATTTGCATATTCAGCACCATATAATTCTTTTGCTCTGTCTATGGCTAACTGCTCAACGATATCAACAATTTGACATCCACCATAATATCTTTTATTAGGGTATCCTTCTGCATACTTATTTGTTAAAATAGA
>ENA-OREB01001377-OREB01001377.1-marine-metagenome-genome-assembly--contig:-NODE-1377-length-11879-cov-6.015591_pt1 | contig 11879 bp, 6 predicted proteins | sample MGYA00248625_ERZ508552 | MGnify/ENA primary metagenome ERZ508552 (study PRJEB26219, sample SAMN06267888) | marine metagenome | isolation source: Monterey Bay, California, USA | place: USA:Monterey Bay...
TTTCAACTTCTGATTTTGGCTACACAGACGCAGATGATGATGATGCATTAGTAAGTGTAAAAATTACAACATTAGAAGACGCTGGTGCGTTGCAGTATTACAATGGATCAAACTGGGTAGATGTAACCTTAAATCAAGTTATTACTGCAACAGATATCTCAAATAGTTATTTAAGATTAAATCCTACTGCAGATGAAAATGGATCTCCTTATACAACAATTGGTTTCTCTGTAAATGATGGTGATGCAGATAGTGCTTCAAGTTACACTATGACAATTAACGTAACCGCTATAAATGATAATCCGGTTGCAGATAATGAGACAAATACTGCAACAGAAGGCACTACTACAACAGTCACAGACGGGACTTCAGATATTCTCTATGGCGACACAGATACAGAGGGAGATACATTAGAAATATCAGGCATAAGAACAGGAACAGAGTCTGGCTCTGGAACATTTGGAGCAATAGCTACACCTTTAACTGGTACTTATGGATCTTTAACAATTAATTCAGATGGAACATATAGTTATACGCCTAATGATGTTTTAGGTAGTGGAGAAACTGGAATAGATTATTTTACATATACAGTCTCTGACGGTAATGGTGGAACAGATACAGGACAACTTACTATAACGGTTACAGGTGCTAATGATGCCCCAGTTGGTGTTAATGATAGTAATACAATTGATATAGCAGCAACTTCAACTTTAACAGTCACAAATGACTCTGAAAAAGATGTGTTAACTAACGATACTGATCCAGACTCAAATGATACATCAATAGTAACCGAGATAAGAACAGGATCAACTGAAGGCTCAGGTACTGCTGGAACATTAGGGGAGGCATTAATTGGAACTTATGGTTCTTTGATAATGAACTCAAATGGTAGTTACACATATATAGTTAATGAAGGTTTAAAAGATACATTGGATCCAGGTGAAATAGTTTATGAATATTTTAATTATACAGTTAGAGATGGTAGTGGTGTTACGGATACAAGTTCAATTGTATTAAAATTACAAAATGGTGGTGGTGTTGTTAAAGAAATTAGAGAAAAGAAAGCTGAAAGAATTATTAGAAATCAAGCTAGAATGGAAGCAAGAGTTCAAGTTGAAAATACTTTCACAGAACTAAATCAATCAACAGAATTTGATTTAAATAATTTTGAATTTGAACAAACTGCAAGAAAAACAGATTATTCCCAAGGTCTTAAATTAGTTGATTTAGTTGCCGAAACAGACTCTCTTCAAATTTCTGAAGGAGAACTTTCAAACCTTAAAGTTAAAGACAAACAAGAAGGTTTAAAATTGAAATTTGGTGTCATGAATGAAGCCGACAATGAGATTGTTAAATTTGATGGAAAAATGAGTGATGGTTCTGCATTACCTGAGTGGATTAAAATTAATCCTAAAACAGGTCAAACAACCACAAATATTCCAGAAGGTGTAGATAAAGTTGAAATTATGATTATTGCAACGGATAAAAACAATGAAACTCGAGAAATTGCAGTTGAGATTGATCCTGAAAAAATAAAACAAGATAGAAAAATTATCAAACAAGCAAAAAGAACAAATTCTTCAATTACTGTTAATGAAGACGGTACGGTTAATATTGTAAAACAAAATGAAGATGGATTAGTTGAAAGATCATTTAACAAAACATTAAATTTTAACAATCAAGCAGATATCAATGAAATTATTGAAACGTTTAAACCAGAAACAATTTTTCAACTTAAACCTTTAAATATTGGAAATGATTTAATTATAGATTTACCCAATGAGCTAAAGGGTAATTTTAATAATACTAAACTTGTTCTTAAAGATGGAACCGAAGTACCTGACTGGCTTGAGTATGATCCTGTAACGGGTCAAATTATTGCAGAAAATCCACCTGAAGATGTTTCTCAATTAGAATTAAAACTTATTATTGAGCAAGATGGAAAAATTATTGTAAAAGATTTAGAAGTTGATTTACAAGAGCAAAATGTATCCCAAAATTTTGATGGGGGTGAAAATAATAAATTTGTTACTTTAAGCGACCAATTAGATAAAGAATTTAATGATTGGGAAGATTATGGTAATGACCTTATTAATAGACTATAAATTAACATAGCCTCATGAGACAATTACTTTTTATATTATTAATTTATTTATCATTTTTAAACCCTGTTCATTCTGAAGAAAGGGAAGCTCGAGGTTTAGTGAGTGCAACGGAGAAAGTTTCCATTTCCAGTGAAATTGCCGCAAGAGTTCAAAGTATTAATTTTTTATTAGGGGATGCCTTTAAAGAAGGGGATGTGCTGATTAGTTTTGATTGTGAAATTTATAAAGCACAAAAAGATGTAATTAAAGCCGAACACGAGAGTGCAAGAATACAATTAGAAAATGATAAAGAATTATTAGAACTAAGATCAATTGGTAAACTTCAATACCAATTAACAGTTTCAAATTATGAAAAGGCTAAAGCAGAATTGAGTATTGCAACTTTAAATGTGGATCGATGCGAAATCATTGCTCCTTATGATGGAAAAGTGATGGATGTTTATACAACTATTTTTACCAGTATAGAACAAAGACAACCCTTAATGGACATTGTTGGGGATGGATTATTAGAAGCTGAAATTGTTGCTCCAAGTAATTGGCTTAAATGGTTAAAAAAAGGACATCCTGTAAAAATCATTATTGATGAAACTGGAGAAACGTTAGATGCAACCGTTATTAGTTTAGGAGCTACAGTGGATGCAATTAGTCAAACAATAGAATTAAAAGCGCAGTTTAATGAAAAATACGATTCATTAATACCTGGAATGAGTGGGATCGTTAAATTTTGAGTGAAGATAAAAACATAAAAGTTGCTCGGTTATTTGGTTTAGAAAAAAAAGCAAGAGAAGCAAGATCTCAAGACGAACTACATTTTGTAATCGCAAATGAGACAAGACAAATTATCGATTATATCAGTGCGTTTTTATTATTAAAAACACCAGCGGATAAATTTAATATTAAAGCAACCTCTGATTTAGCTACAGTTGATAGAACGTCACCTTTACTTACTTTTATAGAAAACTTTGTGAACAACGATAAATCGTTAAGTGATAAAGAAATTCAAAATTTAGAATTAGACAAAATTGCTAAAAATATTAATTCTGAGAAACCAAAAAATTTACCCGAAAACATTTTATTTATTCCAATTATTTCACCTCAAAAAGGCCTACAAGGTTATTTATTATTAGTAAGAAGTGAAAAATTTTCTGAAAACGAAATTGAACTTGCCGGACATTTGTCTTCAACTTATGGTCATGCTTTTAATTCGTTCTTAAAAGATTTTTCAATTAAAAATCATTATAAAAAATATTTAACTGGAAAAAAATCATGGAAAATTTATGCAGCTATTTTTATAATTTTAATTTTACCTATTCGAATAACCAGTACGGCTCCAGTTGAGGTTATAGCAAAAAATCCAAGCTTAGTTACTTCACCATTTGATGGGGTGGTTAAAAATATTGTAGCAAGTAATAACGATAAAATTAAGCAAGGTGATTTATTGGTTTTATTAGAAGATATCGAACTTAAGAATAATTTAAATATTACAAACCAATCCCTTCAAGTAGCTCAAAAAGAACTTCTTCGAAGCAGACAATCATCCTTTACGAATAATGAGGAAAAAGCTCGATTAGCAGAATTAGTGGCACAAGTTGAATTAAAAAAAGTAGAAGTAGCATCAGCACAAGAAAAGCTAAAAAATACAAAATTATTTGCAAAACAAAAAGGAATTGCAATTGTAGATCAAAAAAATGATTGGCAAGGACGACCCGTTGCAGTGGGTGAAAAAATTATGACTGTTGCAAATCCTGATGAAGTTGAGTTTTTGATATGGTTGCCGGTTAAAGACTCGTTAGTGATTAAAGAAAATTCTAAAGTTAAAGTGTTTTTAGACATCAATCCAATTAGCTCGTTAAAAGGAAAACTTTTAAGATCTTCTTACGAACCTTCTTTGTCTCCTGAAGAAATATTATCTTATAAATTAGGAGCTAGTTTTGAGGGAAAAAAACCTCCAAGAATAGGATTGAGAGGAACGGCTAAAGTTTATGGTTCAAGAGTTTTTCTATTCTATTATGTTCTTAGAAAACCAATTACTTTTGTAAGACAACTTATAGGAATATGATCGTTCCTTATCTAAGACAAGATTTAGAAGTTTTTCGTGGTAATAGCCGTGAAGATGGTTCACCCGCATGGCTTTTATATGATGCAATTCGAAATAAATACTTCACACTTGGTTTAACTGCTTTTAAACTTATTAAAAACTGGAGTGGGGGTGAAGATATTAAAAACTTTGAAAAGAAAATTAATTCATCAGGAATTGAAACCAGTGAAGATGAAATAAAAAGTTTTATTAGTTTTCTTCACCAAAATAATTTAATTGTCCAACCTTCCGGTCAAAACGTTAGCTATTTACTTCAACAAAAAAATAGCATGAAGAAGAGCTGGTTATTATATTTAATACACAGTTATCTATTTTTTAAAATTCCATTATTTAAACCAGACAATTGGCTTTCTAAAACTTTAAAATATGTAAAATATTTTGGTTCAAAACGATTTAGAAATATTACTTACTTCTTTGGTTTTGTTGGTTTATTTTTAGTCGCTCAACAATTTGAAACCTTTAAAAGCACTTTTCTTTATTTCTTTTCTTTTCAAGGGTTAATGCTTTATTTCTTAACTTTAGTTTTTGTAAAATGTCTTCATGAATTAGGACATGCTTATATTGCAAAACACTATGGCTGCAGAGTATCTGCGATTGGAATAGCTTTTTTAGTTTTTTTTCCATTTTTATATACCGATACAACTGATGCCTGGAGACTTAGAAATCACAAAGAAAGATTATTAATAAACTTTGGTGGTATACTTACAGAATTACATCTAGCGTTATTTGCAACTTTTATTTGGGGAATTTTACCTGAGGGTGGATTTAAAAGTGCAGCCTTTTTCATTGCAACAACATCATGGATTTCATCCTTAACAATTAATGTAAGTCCTTTCATGAGATTTGATGGCTACTATGTTTTTTCCGATTGGTTAAAAGCTGAAAATTTACAACCTCGTTCATTTGCTCTTGCAAGGTGGAAAATAAGGGAAACTTTATTTGGTCTTAATCATAGTCCTCCAGAAGAAATTAACCCCTCAAGAAGATGGACTTTTATCGTTTATGCTTGGGCGACATGGCTGTATCGATTTTTTCTATTTTTAGGTATTGCACTTTTAGTTTACCACCTAGCATTTAAATTTTTAGGAATCATACTGTTTGCGGTTGAAATTTATTGGTTCATTATGTTACCGGTAATTCGTGAAGTGAATAATTGGTACAAATTAAAATCTGAAATAAAATTTAACAAACAAACAAAAAGAACTTTAATCATTATTACTGCTTTATTAATGGTTTTATTCTTACCCTGGAAGTCATCTTTAAAAATACCTGCAGTATATATTTCTGAGCAATATTCAAAAATTTACGCACCTTATCCTTCAATGATTAAAAGAATATTGGTTGAAAAAGATGATGATGTTGAAAAAGGACAAAATCTAATTGAACTTTATTCGCCTGATTTAGAGAATGAAATTATTTCATTAAGAAGAAATATAAAACTAATCAAGACAAAGATTAATCGATTAAGTAATTCAGCAGGAAATATGGATCAATACTTAACGTTACAACAAAGATTAATTGCTCTACAAACTGAATTATCTGGTCTTACAAAAGTTCAAAATAAGCTTTTAATTAAAGCACCCATTAAAGGAAAGATAAAAGATTTTTATAATTTATCTGAAGATATGTGGGTTAGTAATTTAGATCAACTTTTAGGTATTGTTCAATTTGGTACTGGAAAAGTAAAAGGATTTATTAAAGAAGAACAAATAGATCGATTTTTAGAAGAAAACCCAGCTGTCTTTATTCCAAACGATGGAATTCATGATAAAGTTTATTTAGTTTCAAAATCACTAGATTTATCTGCTGTTAATAATCTTCCTTACATTTCATTAAGCTCAATTCATAATGGTCCAGTTGCTATAAGAAATTTTACAGGAGGAAAATTTCAATATCGTCCACAAACAGCACATTATATTGCAGACTTCAAACTTGCGAAACGTAGTAAAATTCAATTCGAATTACCTGGTTTTGTGCATATTGAAGGGAGTCGATACAGCCCTTTTACAAAATTGTTTAAAAATATTATTGCTATTCTTGTAAGAGAAAGTGGTTTTTAAATATTATTAGTTTATTAAACCTAAAATGGACGTCTTTTGATATAAAAAGATACATCAAATCAATTATAATTTTAAAAATGAAAGTTATAAATAATAAAAAAGGTTTTACCTTAATTGAATTATTAGTGGTAGTTGCCATCATTGGTATTCTTGCAAGTGTAGGTATTGTTAGTTTTCAAGGTTACACTAAAATGGCAAAGAACAGGGTGCTTGTTGCAAATTGGAAAACAATTTCAAAAGTAATTGAGTTAGAATTAGCTGCTGCAAACAATGGTCTTGATAGTTTTATTCCAGAATATGATGAAAATGGAAATATGGTTAGTGAGAAAATGGACGGAAATACAACTTGTAATAATTTTGCATTTTCAGTCCAACAACATTTTAATCATTTTAAAAACCCATACAATCTAGAATGGGATTCTGTAACAGTTGATACATTAGCGCAATGGCAACATAGGAAAGGACAAATTCAATTAGTGTGCTATTCACATTTTGCAAGTTTCGGTGACGGTGGAGGATGTCCTATTTCATCTGATGCATGTAGATTGTTGTTGATTGCTTATAAAGAAGATAGAGGACGATGGAATACACCTGATGGAAAGTGTGATAATACAATTGTTTCAACCAGTGGTGATGGCTGGCAACGTAATAAGAGAGAATTTGTAAATGATTGTTATAATCAAATACTTGTAGGTGGAGACCAAAGAGAAAGTCAAGCTCAAGCACAATCTGATTGTGGTTGGGATTCAAGTATCCATGGCTCTTGGGCAGTAAATCAAAATAGTATCAGAGATGAAGCAGGTGGAAAATGTTCAGGTTCGAGTGGAACACCTTGTTCTTAAAATTTTTAATTAATCTGTTATCTAACACGTGCTTCTCACTTGTTATTTCTTCTTCTAGATAACGCTATGACCAATTCTCATTGGAGCATGAGTGGAGCAATTGATATTTGAAAATGTTCAACCTTAAATAAGGGTTGATTTTTGGTAGCGGGAAGTGGGATCGAACCACTGACCTCAGGCTTATGAGTCCTGCGCTCTAACCAACTGAGCTACCCCGCCAAATTATCAAAAAAGATTTATAATAGAATTTTAATGTGTTTCAATAAACAAATTAAAATCTAGAAAATGATATAATTAATTTTATGCTAAATAAAAGTAAAAACTCCCATTAAAACCACACCTAACGACAACAAACTTATAAAAATTATTCTTTTTTTTAACTCTGTTTTTTGTGTCATTTTAACTCTGTTTAAAAGAATATTTATATCTGTGGTTTTAATCTTGCTTGGTCTATCACTTTTGTATTCAGTTTGTGATATATCTAGCAAATTTATTTCTCTATCACTTTTTTTCATTAACTAATTTAATCAGCTATTTGGCAAAATGACAATTCTTTAATTAGATGGTCTTAAAATTGATCTGTTTTAGAGGTTTTAAGAGTATTTCTGCTGGATATTTTTTCTTTTCAATTTCAATATATATATTTTTATCCTGTAACTCTTCATTAGAGAGATCTGATTTTATATAGCCAAATGATAAATTTTTATTGTAATTAAATGAATAATTTCCAGAAGTAGTTTTGCCAATTATATTATCATCTAAATAAATTGGTTCTTCATGAAGTAATAATGGATTACCTGGTTCGCTGTTTTTTAAGACGAACATTGCAAACCTTCTATCCAATTTTTGATCTTTAATTTTTTGCAATTGATCTTTTCCAATAAAATTAAAAGGTTTTTTAAAGCTTATTGCAAAATTTAAACCTGCTTGATATTGATTTTCCTCGGGTGAAATATCATGTCCCCAGTGTAGAAAACCACTTTCCATTCTCATGATATCCATTGCATGAGAGCCACAATGACTAAGTTTAAAATCTTTACCCGTGTTTACAATTAAATCGTAAATTTCTTTTCCTTTATCTTGATCAATATAAAGTTCATAACCAAGCTCACCAACATAAGATAATCTTTGTGTCCATACATTTACAGATCCTATTTTTATAATTTTACTTGTACCAAATTTAAAATTTTCATTTGATAAATCTTCATTTGTTAGTTTTGATAATAAATCTCTACTTTTAGGTCCAAATACTCCAAGACAAATTATATCATCAGTAACATCTTTAAATTCAACATCAGGTGAAAGGTATTTTAAAATGTGTGCCTTATCATGGGTTCTTACTGCAGCTGAACTAATTATTCTAAAATGATTATTATCAATACAAACAACTGTTAAATCTGTTTCTATACCTGCCCCTTCATTAAGCATATGAGTATATGTGCATTTTCCAATTTCGTTTTTAATATTAGCAGTGCACAATCTTTGTAATTCTTCATATGCTTTTTCTCCTTTAATTTCATATTTTGAAAAAGGAGAGAGTTCAAACAAACCAACATTTTCAATTGTATTTTTGCACTCGTATTCAACAGATGGATACCAGTTTTGATAGTTAAAACTATAATCATATTCTGGTTTAGAATTATTTAAAGCAAACCACATTGGTCTTTCATATTCTCCTGATTGACCAAAACATGCACCAGCATTTTTTAAATCATTATGATATGGAAGTAATTTTTGATTTCTTGAAGTTTCATGTTGTTTATATGGCCAGTGCATTCCATATAAATCTCCTAAAGTTTCTGTAACCCTATTCATTATAAATTTTTTAGAAGAATGAAATTTTTGAAATCTTTTGATATCTAATGAATATAAATCTTCATTCATATATCCATTAATCATCCATTCTGCTGTAACCCTACCCGCTCCACCAGAGCTTGCAATTCCAATACTGTTGAAACCACAACATGTAAATAAATTTGCAACTTCAGGAGTTTCCCCTAATAAATATTGTGTATCAGGTGTAAATGATTCAGGTCCTGAAAAAAATTTTCTAATTCCAGCATTTTCTAATATTGGCAATCTTTTAAATGATTTTTCCAAATAAGGTTCAAAATGATCAAAATCATCTGGAAACTCTCCAAAAGAAAAATCATTTGGAACTATCCCTTTTTCCTTAAAAGCATTCTTTGCACCTGGTTCAAAAATACCCACTAGCATTTTTCCCGCATCTTCTTTTAAATAAAGACAGTCATTATAATCTCTAAGTACAGGAAGATCCTTTGGAAGATCATTCATAGGTTCTGTAATTATATAAAAATGTTCATTAGGATATAGAGGTACGCTAACTCCAATATCCTCACCAATTTGTCTTGACCACATTCCTGTTGCAAGCACAACATATTCACAATCTATTTTTCCATTAGCAGTTTCTACACCTGTTATTTTATTATTTTTTACTAATATTTTAGTAACTGGTGTCTTTTCAAAAATTTTAACTCCTTCAAGTCTTGCTGCTTTTGCCAAAACATTTGTAACACCTACAGGATCTGCTTGACCATCTTCTGGCATATAAACGCCCCCTAAAATATCTTGGTCATTAATAACTGGGTATAAATCTTTAATTTTTTTTTTATCTAATACCTCAACGTTTACATCAAAAAGTTGAGCAGAAGTTGCTTGCCTTAACAATTCTTGAAGTCTTTCTTTTGAACTTGCAACAGTTATTGCGCCATTTTGTTTTAAACCAGTTGAAAGATCAGTTTTCTTTTCAAGTTCTTTATAAAGATTAAGTGAATACTTTCTAAGTTTTGTAATTGTAGCTGTCGCACCAAGTTGTCCAACTAAACCTGCGGCATGCCAAGTAGTTCCAGAAGTTAATTGATCTCTTTCAAGTAAAATTGTGTCTTTCCAACCAAATTTTGCTAAATGATAAGCAACGGAGCATCCCGCTACACCTCCACCAATTACAACAACTTTCGTGCTGCTTGGTAAAGCTTTTTCCATTTAATTAAATTTTGATAGCCTCTTCTGGCGCAACATAATCATGACCAAAAACATCTGCTACTGCTTTATAAGTTACATGACCTTTATGAACATTTAATCCTGCTAAAAAGTTTTTATCCTCACCTAAAGCTTTTTGATAACCTTTGTTAGCCAGTTTTACTAAAAAAGGTAAAGTTGCATTATTTAAAGCAAGTGTTGAAGTTCTTGGCACTCCACCAGGCATGTTTGCTACACAGTAATGAACCACACCATCTACTATATATGTCGGGTCACCATGTGTTGTTGGTTTACTTGTTTCAACACATCCACCTTGATCAATTGCAACATCAACAATAACTGAACCACGTTTCATAGTTTTAATCATATCTTTAGTCACTAACTTTGGTGCCTCAGCACCAGGGATTAAAATTCCACCAACTAAAAGATCAGCTTCACTTACTAGTTTATTTAAATCAATTTTGTCACTTTGCTCTGGAATAATTTTATCACCAAACATTTCAACAAGTTGTTTTAATCTTGCTTCCGATTTATCTACAATATGAACTTTGGCCTGCATACCAGTTGCTATAACAGCTGCATTTTCTCCAACAACACCGCCGCCTAAAATAACTACTGTTCCACCTGCAACACCTGGTGCACCACCTAATAAAAGACCTCTTCCATTTTGATTTTTTTCTAAGCAATGTGCTCCTGCTTGAACAGACATTCTTCCTGCAACAGCACTCATAGGTGCAAGCAATGGTAATCTTCCATTATCATCTGTCACAGTTTCATATGCGATGTTAATACTTTTAGATTTGATTAAACCTTCAGTTAATTCTTTAGCAGCAGCTAGATGAAGGTAAGTGTATACAATCTGATTTTCTCTAATCATATCCACTTCAACTTTTTGAGGCTCTTTAACTTTAACTATGATTTCTGCATCATTAAAAATATCAGCTGCAGTATTGGCAATTTTAGCACCAACGCTTGTATATTGTTCGTTTTCAAAGCCAGCTTCAAAACCACCGTTATTTTCAACTATAACTTCATGGCCTTCAGACACTAAAGTTTTTACACTTTCTGGAGTTAATCCAATTCTATTTTCTTGTGGTTTTATTTCTTTAGGTACGCCTATCTTCATGACTTTTGTTCTCTCTTTTAAATTTAATAAAACTAATTAGTTTTTTTGGTTTTTTTGATAGTTAGTGATACCTGTTCTAAGTTTATCAATAATCTCATCAATATGTTTTTCTTCACAAATAAATTGTGGAGCTATAATCAAACAATCACCAGTGGCTTTAAAGTTTACACCTGCCTCGTAACAAGCTTTAAATGTTTCATAACCTGCTTTACCTGGTTTAGTATTTAATTTCATATCAATTCCACCCATCATTCCATAACCTCTAATATTATCTACAGCTTCTAAATCTTGAAGAGAGAATAATCCTTTTTGGAAATATGGAGCTAAGTTTTTAGCTCTGTTAAAAATATCATCTTTTTCAAAAATATCTTGAACAGCTAATGCAGCTGCAACAGCTACTGGAATTCCAGAATAAGTATATCCATGAAATAATTCAACAGCACCTTTTGGTGAAGCATCCATAACAGCATCGTAAATATAATCATTACATGCAACAACACCCATGGGCACTACACCGTTAGTAGTAGCTTTTGCCATTGTCATAATGTCTGGAGTTACTCCAAACTCATCTGCACCAAACTTAGAACCCGTTCTTCCCCAACCAGTGATAACCTCATCAAAGATTAAAAGAATTCCATGTTTGTCACA